>Ga0272440_1000977_pt1 | contig 23805 bp, 1 predicted proteins | sample SSMMMBAug17_FD_192440 | JGI IMG/M metagenome (GOLD analysis project Ga0272440, IMG submission 192440) | Marine sediment archaeal communities from Little Sippewissett salt marsh, Falmouth, MA, United States - SSM-MMB-Aug17 | ecosystem: Environmental > Aquatic > Marine > Wetlands > Sediment ...
TATAATAATTGAAACACAAAATTGATGATTTAAAAACTGGGAATGCAACCAGAAATAAAATCACTACATATTATTGACTACCCAGGGCTTAAGATAATATTTAAAAATTTTAAATAGTTAACTCTAACCTGAAATATGGAGAGGATACATGAACATACTGCCTTTGGGACTCCATCTTTAAGTGTAAAAGATTTGAGATAAACCTATAATATTAATTAAATTTTAAATATAGCTTTAGAATCAATGATACAAATATAAATAAAGCCAAAAATAAAACTGCATAATTTAAAAAATTTGATGAAAAAGAGTCAATTACAGAGCCAACAAAGCATGTACTTCTGCCTCCTGAATCTTGAATATTTATTGATGTTCCATTATCTGGTATTGGTTCAGAATCGCTGATTGGCTTTTCTATGCCATACAGAGTTAAATGATATGTGTCAATTAAGACTAAGCAATCGTCTTGTATAATAAATGGCAGTTCTTCTTTTTTAAAGCCATCTGTGCCATCGCCTTTTTCGTTTATGCATATTTCGATTTTTTCGCCTGCTTGCGATAATTTATTAAAATTTGCAAATTCTTCTGATAAAGGATTTAAAAGCAATGGTAATGTGATTTTTGGTGAATTTATGTTTCTGCCTGTTCCATCTGAGTGTTGAATTGGATTATAGCGTACAATTTGATCTTGTTCTGCTATTTTAAATCCAAGATATATTCCATTTCCTATGGCGTTTTCACCAAATGTATAATAATCAATTACTACTTCAATTAAATCATCAGCTTTAACTTTTTTATAGTTGTTTTTATACTCATCAACCTGATAATAATCAGTTTCTTTATCATAATTTAAATTATTTTGATCGTCTTCATTGTAATCGTCTATAAACAGGTAATCTAAAGGAATTGGCGGTATATTTATTGAAACATTTTTGTACTCATTATTAATTGCTTTGATTGTTAAATTGATAGTTTTTCCAATTAGAGGATAAAACAGAGCACTAGAATGGGTTTGAACATAAGCTTCATTAAATTTTTTTGCAAATTCTTGTGTGTTTTGATCGATGTTTATATCTGATCTAAAATTCTTATCAAAATAATTTATTGTATAGGTTCTAATATTTTCAAAATCATTTGATAAACCACCTTTAAATACAAATTGAACTTCATAGTTTCCTGCAAGATGTTCAGTAAATGGCTCTAATTTATTCCATGTATAAATATATGGATCCTCTATTGTGCCTGTACCTTGAATTTTGGTTTCATTTATTTCAATTTCAGTATTATCTTGTTCTAAAATGTTAATTTTTAATAATTGATCATCTTCAAATGATTTTTTTACAATAAACATGATAAAACCATCATCTGTATAGATGCTTGAAATATCGACATCTAAAGGAGTTGGATTAAAATCAGGCTTTGATATAAGTGCAATATCTATTGTTTTATCTTGATCTAACTGTATAATTTTGCTTCCTGTTTCATCATCCATATATTCATAAGGTTCGTAATTATTTGCAATTATAAAGACTCTGTAATTTCCAGAATTTAGATATTCATTAATTGTTAAAGCATTTGACATAATGCTTAGTATCGTTTTTCCTGTATCAGAGTCAATTATAATATACTTATATGTATCTAATGGCTGATAATCCCCTTGATCAGTCATGTCTAATGTAAGCAGATAGCTTTGTTCAACTGGAGTTAATTGAGGAAGTTTAAAAATAACTGACATACTTGTCTGGTTAAGCAAAATACGCTTGTTTGAATAATAAGTAACATAGCGAATTATATTACTTGAATCTTTAACAGTAAGTTTAATATTATATGTCTGCCATGGGAGGTCTTTAAATTCAAAGCTTTTATCTGGCTGCAAGTATTTTTTAGTTCCTATCATTTTACCAGAAACAGTATCATAGATTTCAACAAATATGTCCGAACCTGAGTCTTCAATCAAATCTTGAGGTATTTCAGTTACAAGTCCCATTATATTTCCTGAACCATTAATTACTTTAATAATCCTTGATTTTGTTGATTTATTTGAAGCATTATCGCTTACTTCATAGTAAACTTCATATGTATTGATAATGCCGGTATTATAGTATCCATTAATTATTAAATTTTCGGAAATATTGCCATCTGTATCATCAATTGCAGAAACATCAGAGAGAAGGTTAATTTCAGAGCCAATAACTGTTTCAATTATTTCTGGGCCATTAATTGTTATTTCAGGAGGCATTCTATCAATATTGTCAGGAGAAGATGCAGGATTAATTGTTATTTTTATTTCAGCAATATTTGAATTAACTTTACCATCGCTTACCTGATATAAAAATTTATCATAGCCTGTTTTATTTGACTCTGGAAAATATAAAAACTGCCCTTCAATAGGATTAGTTAATATTAATGAGCCTGATTCTGGGGATTTTACAATTTTATATAATAAGATATCATTTGCAATAAAAGTATTATCAGGATCAAAAGCATTTAACTTTCCTGACTGTGATATATTTTCAATAAGCTCAATCTGTCCATTATAAGCAATTGGAACATCATTTATATTTTGAATTTTTATTATAATCTGCTTTGAATCTGAAAAATCATTTCCATCATAAACCTTGAAGCTGAAAGAATCCTGTCCAAAATAATCCTGTTCAGGTGTGTAAGTTCTTAAATCTTTTGTTCCTGAGACAAAGCCATGCGATGGATTATCAACTAAACTAAAGGATAAAATATCATTATCAATGTCTTGTCCAGCAAGCTTTATTTCAACAGAAGTTTCTTCAAGAGTTGAAATCTCCTGACTTATTGCAACTGGTTTGTCATTTACTGGCTTAACATTTATAACTACTGTATAACTTGAATCTAAACTGCCATCAGAAACATTAAATGAAAAGCTGTCACTGCCTGAATAGTTTTCAAATGGTATATAAGTTACATCAGGCAAAGTTCCTGAAAGTTCGCCAAATCCGGGATTAGATAAAATTTCAAATATTAGATCGTATGTATTATTGTCAACATCTGTTACTATGATATTAATTTCCTTTGATAAATCTTCATTAACTATGATTGTATCCATTGCAGTTATCTGTGGTTCATCATTTTCAGGAATAATATAAATTACAAATTCTTTTTCTTTTCCTGAAATTGAATAAATAAAGCTGTCTCGATCATTTTCATCTTTATTCGGTGTGTATGTTATATCAGGAGCAATACCAGAAATTGTTCCTTTTTCAGGCATTTCTTTTATTGCAAAAATTGGATTTGCAATTCCTGTTGAATCAAGAGTAATATTTACAGGTGTATCTTCTTTTGTTACAACATTAACATCTGGATAAGGCACACCAACTCTGATTATTACTTCAGCTTGATTAGAGTAAAGTTTACCATCAAAGCCTTTATAGGTAAAGCTGTCAAAACCAACATAATCAGTTTTTGGAGTATATTTTATATCTGGAAAAAAGCCTGTAATAGTTCCATTGACTGTATCAGTTATTACGAAATATTCAATTTTATCCATATCAATGTCAGAGACATTTAATTTTATATCAACAGTTCCATTTTCTAAAACAAAAATATCAGGTAAATTCTTTGCAACTGGAGCATCATTTTCAGGTATTATTGTAATTGTAACATATGCTGGTTCTGATACAAGGCTATAGCTGTCAATTGCCTGATATGAAAAGGAATCAATACCATTATAATTTGTTTCAGGTGTGAATTTAAATTGACCTGTTGTTGGATTATCAATATAGACAGTGCCATGAATAGACTGTTTTATAATACTGTACTTTAGATATGTATCATCAACATCTTCAGCATGTAAATAACTTATTTTGGCATTATCTTCATCAGTAGTAATGGTTAAATCAAATGCCTGAGGTCTGTCATTAACTGGCTTGATATCAACTGTAACCTGAGCATCATCGTAAAATTTCCCATCTGTAACCTCAAATGAGAATTCATCAATTCCAGAAATATTTGAAAATGGCTCATAAGTATAAGAGCCAGTGAATGTATTTATTATTGATACTTTACCTGATTTTGGTTCAATTGAAATACTGTAAATAAGATTATCACCATCTATATCAACTGCTTGAAGCTGGCCTGTTTGAATTTGATCTTCATTTACTTCGATCTTATTACTAATTGCTTCTGGAGCATCATTAACAGGAGTAATAGAAATCATCACAGAAGCAATTTCTGAATCTAAATGAGAATCATTAACTTTAAATTTGAAAAGATCGGCTCCTGTTTTATTTAAAGCTGGTTTATACATAAATAAGCCATTATTTTGGTTTATAATCTCTAAAGTACCGGATTCAGGATTTTCAACAATAATAAAAGTTAAATCATCATTTTCAATATCACTTGCAGTCAGAGTAATTTGTGTATTTGTATCTTCAAAGCATTTGAAATTAATATCACTGACTTCTGGCTTATCATTTACAGGTTCAATCGTTATTGTAATTGCTGCAATATTTGAGCTTGAACTTTGATCGCTTGCCATGAAAGTAAATGTATCAATTCCAAATTCATCAGGATTAGGGTTGTATGTAAATTCGCCAGTATTTATGTTTCTTAACTCTAAAAAGCCTTTTTCTGGATTTTTAACAATAATATAGGTTAGAGTATCTTCATCTTGATCATCAGCATCGAGTTTTGCTGAAAGTTCTGTGTCTTCTTGAGTTTTTAGATTTGCATTTTTTGCTACAGGTGCTTCATTAAAAGATTGAATTTGAATTGTATATACTGATTTTTCAGAATAAAGTTCCCCATCAAATGCTTGATATGTAAAAGAATCAGAACCAATAAAATCTAAATCAGGTTTATATTGATATCTTGAGCCTGTACCAGAAAGATCACCATTTGAAGGCAAATCATTAATTATATATGTAATATTGTCGCTGTCAATATCACTTGATGTGAGATTTATTTCTTTTGAAGAATTTTTTGCAACACTTATTTCCTGATCAGTTGTAACTGGTTTATCATTTACTGATTCCACTAAAATATTTACTGTTATTTGAGTAAAAGCATCATTATCAGCAGCAGTAAAAACAAAACTATCAGATCCATAATAGTTAGCAAGGGGTTTATATAAAAATTGAGGTGCTTCGCCTGAAAGATTTCCATTTGATGGTTCTGTATATGTATATTTAATAAAATCTGCATCAGCGTCAGTTACAGTTATATTAAAGCTTATAGAAGTATCTTCTAAGAGATTTAAAGTATCAATTTGCATAATTTCAGGGATATCATTAATATTTTTAACATAAATAATAAGTTCAAAAATCTGTTCCTGACCTGAAACCTTATAGGTAAATGAATCAATTCCATAAAAATCTTTAGATGGAGTATATATAAAAATTGGCGAGGTTCCAGTAAGTGTGCCATTATCAGGTTGAGTTATAATAACAGCGGTTTCTAAAGAAATATTTACAGGGGTTTCTTCATCAGTTTCAATATCTGCCTGACCAACTCTGATTTTTATTTCAGAGATATTTGATTTAAGATCGCCATCACTTGCACTGAAGCTGAATGTATCCTGACCAGAAAATTCGCTGTTTGGAATATAAATAATATTTGGAGGGCTGCCAGTAATTTCTCCATTAGATGGGTTTATTTCAATACTATATTCAAGATAATCCTCATCAACATCAAATCCTGTTAATGTAATATTTAATGCCTCATTTTCACCTGTAACCAGATTTTGGGGATATGTTACAGGAGCATCATTAATCTGTTCAATTTCAACATTAATATTTGCCTGCAATGAATCTTGTTTTCCATCATTGACCTTAAAGGTGAAATTATCTACACCAACTTGATTTGTTTTTGGATAAAAAGTATATGAACCTGTTTTTGGATCATTAATAATTACATTTCCTTTTTTGCCATTTGTTACAATTATAAAGGTTAATGAATCTTTATCAATATCGCTTGCATTTAAATTTCCATCTATGGGGGTATCTTCAGAAACAAATAAATTTCCATCAAGGGCTTGTGGTATATCATTTACAGGATTTATTGTAATATTTACATAAGCAATATTTGAATCTTTTTCTCCATCATTTGCAATAAAACTAATTTGATCGCTTCCATTTTTGTTTTTAAATGGTCTGTATTGAAATTCTCCTGTGTTTTTGTCAGTAATAGTTGCAGTTCCTGAGTTACCATTTGATACTATTGTATAGGTTAATTCATCACCATTTAAATCTGTTGCTCTTAAAGTACTGCTGCCAAAACTATCCTCATTAATATTTAAAATACCATTTGTTGCATAAGGAGCATCATTTGATTTAATAAAGCTTACATTTATTTCATGATTATTAATAACATTTGGAAATACATATTTATTGCCATTAATATCTATATTTTCGCCATCCACAACAAGAGTATCAATTTGAAACCCACTTGATGGAATTATTGTAAAGGTTTGACTTTCATCTTTTGAGACATTAATATCACCTGATGGAACAATTTTACCATTGCTGCCTGCCATTGCTTTTATAGTAAAGTTAATCGTTTTAAAAGTGGCAAGAATTGTATGTGCAGAATTAATATTTTCAAAAGTATAAGTATTGCCTGAAATTTCAACAAGATTACCATCAATGCTTACTGTATCTATGATATAGCCATTATCAGGTTCAATTAAATAATTTGCAGATGACATTATATCGTATAATGTTTCACCTTGTGGACTAACCTTACCATTTGAGCCTGAAATAGCATCTATCTGAAATACTTTTACAAAATTGACATTAATTTCATGGTCTTTTACAACATAAGAAAAATTATATTTATTATCATTAACAGTAATGTTTTCACCATCAACAACAACAGATTGTATTCTATATCCTGGGGAGCTGTTAATGCTAAAGAGTTTATCTTCCCCTCTTTTAACAAGAATATCTCCCGAAGGAGCAATACTTCCACCCTGACTTGATTTTGCTTTAATAATATATTGAGGAAGTTTAAATGTAACAAATATTGAATGATTGTCAGAAACATTATTAAAAAGATATTTATTTCCAGAAATTTCATAAATTTGGCCATCTACAATAACAGTATCAATAATATATCCAGTATTTGGATTTATTGTAAAGCTTTGATCTGAAGAGCTTATAACACTTACATCGCCTTGAGGAGTAATAGAGCCATTAGAGCCTGCTGAAGCATTTATAATATGTTTTTTTATTTTAAAGCCTGCCTTAATTGTATGATTATTATCAACATTAACAAAGCTGTATTTAGAGCCATTCAGCTCAACAATTGAATCATCAACAAAAAGACTGTCAATTTCATATCCAGAAGCAGGTATTATTTCAAATGTTTGAGTTGAGCCTTTTACAACTTCTACACTGCCAGATGGACTTATAGAACCATTTTCTAAAGACTGAGCCTCAATAATATGAATCTTTTTAAATAATACAAATATTGAGTGCTTTTGATCGATATTTTCAAAAGTAAATGAGTTATTAGAAACTGTTATTTCTACAAGATCAACTGTTACTTTATCTATTCCATAGCCGGGGTCAGGACTGATATCAAGCTTCAAATTTTGACCTTTGGAAACTTCAATTTCACCTGATGGGGATATACTACCGCCTGTTCCTGTATTTGCCTGAATTATATATATAGCTTTTTTAAATGATACCTGAATTGTATGATCTGATTCAATATTCGAGAAAGAGTACAATCCATTTTCAGCTTTAGCAGCTTTGCCATCAACAAGGAGTTTGCTAATTTCATATCCGGGATTTGGTGTAATCGTAAAGGTTTGAGATTTTCCTTTTTCAATATCAATTTCACCAACAGGTTCGATTGTACCATAATCATCTCCAGATATTTCAGCTTTTATTGTATAAAGCGGGTTTGCTTCAATATATTTAGTTGAGGCGACAGTATTTGCAACATTGCCTGCATTATCTCTAAATCTTGCATAGATTTTCTTTGATCCGCTGCCTTTTGTAATTTTCCAGCTTTTGCTTTGTGATTTATTTTCCCAGTCTCCGCCTTCTTTATAACTAATATTACTTAAAAACATTTCAGAAGCGCCTGTTGCACCTATAGAAAGATTAATGTTTATGTTTGTTGTATTATCAGGTGCTAAGACATTTAAATTAGTTGGTGGCACTGTATCAATTCTAAATGCAATTGATGTAGTAGGTCCAAGTCGTCCTTCTTTATCAATTGGTGCTACATAAAAATAATATGAAATATCATCACCAGTTAGATCTTCACTTGTAATTTTTCTTGTTTTGACTGGCGCTGTTCCATATGTATTTAATTTGCTGAATTCTAAATCTTCTGATGTACCAAATGAGCTGTAATAAGCTGAAACATCAGTGCCATCTTCGGGTGCATCCCAAGAAACTGTTATATTAGGATCATTAGAAACTTGATCAGGTGGAATTGCACTTTCTGCTCTGGTTTTAATATTGACGACTCTGTATATATGGCTTTCAGCTCTTAAATTTCTTACAGGTCCAATAGTTGGTGTGTAATATCTTTTTGATTTATTGGATTTTTTTGTTGATGAAAATTTAAAGTTAATTATTTTTCCAGTTTCATAAGATTGAGCATCAATTCGATCATTAACACCAATATCATTTGCACCTGACCACTGGCTTTGAGTTAATGTATTGCCTTTGTAGCTGATAAATTTATATTGATATTTTTTGTTAGCGTTTAATCCTTTAATTGAGAAGGTATTATCTTTTTCAACTATTGCAGTTTTAACAAAGTTACCTTCTGTTTCAAATACGTCTATCATAATTTGCATTTCTTCTGAAATTTCAACAGTACCTTCAATTTTATTGCCTTCTCCTTTAGTCATAATAAAATCAACAGAGTCCAGTACTCTTAAATTACCTTGAGATTTTGGAGGATAACCATTAGCATGAACTTCTACAACATAATCATTTAGTATTTTGCCAGAAGCACCAGTTTGTTTAAGTCCCTTAATTTCATACATACCTTTTTCATCAGTAATTCCAGCCCCGCCAAAATCAGAAATGCCCTGGTTTGATTTTGAATATACTTCAACAACAGCGTTTTTAATTCCGCTTCCAGTAGCTGAATCTTTAATTTCGCCTTTTATATAACCGCTTGAAACAAGTTTAAAATCAATATTGCTTCCTGGAGATTTATCTGTAAGAACTTGTTCAAGATAACTATCAGATTTTGCTGATATTATATAATCAGACCCAGATGGAACATTTAAAATTTCATAGTAACCATCTTTTTGAGATTTAGTTTCAGAAAAATAATTATTATTTTTTGAATATGCAGTGATTCTTACATTTTTTTCAGGCTGCAAATCGATTTTTCTTAAAACTTTACCGCTGATTTTTAAAGCAGGAGCAAGGATTACATTTTTTTCGATATCAGAGTTATCAATAATAATAGATTCGCTATAAAATGCAAGCTTGCTGTCATTTTCAGGGCTTACCATAAACTGGTAATCAGAGTCTTTTGTTATTTCTTTTAATTCAAAATAGCCATTTTTGTCTGTTTTACTCCATTGGTATTTATCTGTGTTTTTTGCGGATTGAATCTCTACTTTAGCTTTAAAAACAGGATTGTTTTGATTATCTTTAACAAATCCATAAACTTTAAAGCCGACTTTTTCTTTAAGCCAGAAATTTACATCAACACTGTCACTTTTAATATTTGTTTTTTCAACAATAATGTATTTTGATTCAGGTCTGGCACAAAGTTTATAATCTTTAGAAGGAGCAAGACCATTTATAACATAAGAGCCATCGTCTTTGCTATAGGTTCCATTTCCAGACTGCTGTGAATCTGACCATGCATCAATCCAAATATTTGCAAGGGCTTTTCCTTTTTCATTAAAAATTGTTCCCTCGATACTTTCAGTAAGGTTGATTTCAATATCTATATTGAATACATTTCCATCTAAAGTGCTTACATCTGATGCTAATGATCGTATTCTGACAGTTTTAATATCATTATAGAAAAATGAGCCATTTTCTTTATCTCTAACTTCGATTTTAAAGTCAGATGCATTTTCAAGGCCTTCAAGTAAATATGTTCCATCTTCATTAGTTGTTGTGCTTGCAGCTGAGCCGCTTAAATCAGACCATGCATCAATATCAATGTTAGAAATTCCCCCGCCAATTTCATTATAAACCTTTCCTGAGATTTGAGCTCCTGTGCCTAAATAAAAATCGACAAAATCATCCTTTACATCATCAGTAATATCGATTAATATTGCATCTTCAGTTCCTTTTGCATTATCATAAAATTGATTTCTGTATTTCTCAGATTTTACAAATACAATGATATCCTTTGCACTGTTTAATCCTGTAATTGAATAGTTAACTTCATTACTCTGTTCCATAGTAATAAGAACACCTGCTTCTGATTTAGTTTCTTGAGACTGAGCACCTATATATACCTGATCGCCAGTTTCGGCATTATCAGGAAAAATAATCTTTCCTGAGATTTCGCCAGTTAATTTTATTAATTTAAAGTCAATATGATCTATATCCTGATTTGATATTTCGATATAGTCAGCTTCCTCCCAATTTGTTTTGGAGTCATAAACCTGATATGCAAATTCATCTGATAAAATCTCAACAATATAATCACTTGAAGGCTTTAAACCACTAATTTCATAATTGTAAGCTTTTGAAGTGCCTTTTATCTCGATAACTTTACTCTGATTAATTGACTTTGACCATGCATTGATTTTTAAAGTTTTGTCTTTATCCAGACCAATTATAGTTCCTGTAATTTTATAATCTGGTTTTTGTAAGAAAAAGTTCAAATCATCTAAGTCTTGTGTAATAGTTTGATTTATTGATGTTCCTATATAATCGTCAGGAAAAACTGTTATAATGTAATTACCTGTAATTAAACCATCAATAGTATAATTTGCGTGCATACTGTCAGTTGTTACAAAACTTGCCCATGAACCTGTCTCTTCAGACCATGCTTCAATTCTAACACTTGAAACAGGTTGAGAATTATAAGTAACCAGTCCTTTAATTGTATAACCTTTTTTAAGAATAATATTTCTATCTGTGGAGGCATTCCAATCCATTGCAGCTAATGTTCCTGCATCAGAAAAGCTGTAAACAGTGTCATTATTGACATTATCATCATTATTATTATTGTAATATGCAGGCATATAATCAGGGCTTAAAACACTGATTTTATAATCTTGGGCTGATTCATCAAGACCGACAATTTCATATCTTCCATTTTCATCAACGCTGACATTACCTCCTGTTTGGGTGCTTTCAGACCAGATATTTACGTTTATATTTTCACCTGCTTTTGTAAATTCATCATCAATATATATAAAGCCTGAAATAATTTTTCCTTTATCTAATTTAAAATCAATATTCTTTATATTATTGTATCTTAAATCGATCTCTTGGGCATATTCTTTTTCAGTTTGCAAGTTGTAGAACTGTGCTTTATATTTTTCAGGGAATACAGCAACAATATAGTCGTTTGCCATTTTTAAATTATTTATTGTGTAGTATCCATTTTCATTACTTAAAGCAGATGCATATCTGATTGCTTTTGATGATTTTGACCATGCTGAAATTTCAATGCCTGAAACTGGTAAATCTTGTTGATCAACAATTTTTCCTGCAATAAAGCCATTTTGTTTTAAATAAAAATCAGCATCAGAACCTGTAGCGAGCTTTTGAGCGTCTTCATCATTTGAGGCATTATTGTATGCCTGATATTGATAATCAACAGGCTGAACTTCAACAATATATCCTTTAGTTTCTGCATCTTCAGGCAATACCCTGTTAAGACCAGTAATTGTATAATTTCCAAATTTATCAGATAATGCGCTGTTTGATGAATTTAATTCAATTGATCTTGCATTAACCAAAATATTACTTAATGGTTCATTTTTAGAATTATAAACAGTTCCTTTTATATTTGCGCCTTTACTGATAATAATATCAATATTTTGAATAAGCGGTTCTTGTGGATTAAAAAATCTGGCATCATCCCAGGTTACTGCACTTTCTATAGAAATATCCACACCAGGTGTTTGATTTTCAGGTAAAGCGTAAAAGAATTCGGAATTGTATTCTAAGTACCATACTGAAACCTTGTATTCTTGTTCTGGGTCAAGCCCTATAATTGTATAAAATCCATTTTCATCAGTTGTTTGGGACATTATATATGCAGCATTGTTATCAAATACACTTACAAGAATATTTTTATAAGGTTCTGATTCAAAATAGACTCTGCCTTTGATACCTGCTTTTAATGATTTTTCTAGAATTATTGTAAGATCATCTATATTGTTATCTTTTGTAGATAGTAAGTCTGCATTTTCTCTAACTGCTTTATTATTATAAAACTGGCCATAATAGTCGCTTCCATTATCTGACGGCCATACAGCGATGATCAAATTATCAGAAGCAGGGAGATCAGCAATATTAAAATATCCAAAGTCGTTTGAAGAAGCATTTCCTAAAAATTCGTTTTTATGCCATACTTCAACATTAAATTGAGAAAGTCCATAATTATTATCATCGCTTGCAACAATTCTCCCATTGATTTCTCTTTTAATTATTTCATTAAAGGCTGCATGGATAGTATAATCAGAATCAGCAGAAACAGCATAACTATTAAGCGGCCCATAAGAAAATCCATTTATTAATAGATCTGCTATTTCAAAGTTTTGATCTTGTTTTATGCTAAATGACAGATATTGACCTTGATCAAGGATAATAGTGCCAGATGGAGTTATTGAACCGCCCTGACCTGCAGTTGCATTAATTGTATAACGAATTATTTCTTTGAAATTTGCCTGAATTGTATGGGCTTTTTGAACATCTTTAAACAGGTAATATTCTTTGTATCCTATTGATATACCATCTATAAGAACATCAATTAATTCATTGCCTTCATCCGGGCTTATATTAAATTCAATATATTCTCCCTGCATTACTAAAACATTTTCAAATGGACTGATTTTTCCATTTCCATTAATTGTTACAGTAATTGGATAAACAGGGAGAGGTGCAAAGACTGCATTGATACTTTGGTCAGAGTCGATATTCCAGAATGTAAATGTATCGAGCTTTCCTAATGACTCATTATTAACAATTACATCGGCTATCATATATCCAGAATCTGGGATTAAAGAAAAGGTCATATCTGAAGAAACATCAACTTCAATTTCACCCTCTTGGGGCTCAATATTTCCATTTTCATTAGAGCTTACAGAAATTTTATATTTATTAAAACTTACAAATATTTCATGATCTTTTTGAATATTATCAAAGAAATATGTAAACATTTTATTGTTATCAATAGTTACTTTTGAACCATCAACTATTAATTCGTCGATTTTATAACCTGAAGAGGGTGTTATTAAAAATTCTTTCCATTGACCAGTTGGAACACTTATACTTCCTTTTGGTTCGATTGTTCCATTTTCTCCAGAAGATGCTGTAATTACAGGCATCTTTTTAAAGGTTGCTGAAATTGAATGATTTGATGAAACAGAAAGGAATGAATATGTATTTAATTTACCAATTGGCTTTGAGTCAACATATATTTCATTAATTTCATATAAGTTATTTGAAATAATGGAATACTTTTGGTCATTACCTTCTTTAACAATTGTGCTGCCTGTTGGAGTTATTGAACCGCCCTGTCCTGCAGCAGCATTAATATTGAATCTTGTTGGAGTAAAAATTGCTTCAATTGTTTGATAATCATCTTCAATATCAGTAAAGACATAAAAGTTTGATTTTCCCTTAGACTCTTGATTTACAATAATATCTAAGACTCTATATCCATCTTCAGGGACAATGTTAATTTGCAGATCGTCCCCTCTGTCAACAACAATTTTTCCAGAGGGGCTTATACTGCCAAATTCTTGAGCAGCAGCAAAAATAACTGGTTTGGCTTTAAAGCTTACCTTTATTTCGTGATCACTTGTAATATCCATTACATAATAATAACCAGACAGACCAGGTTCTACAAATGTAAGGTCTTCATCAACACCAAAAATTTTATTATCAATTAAAATTTCATTTATTTCATAATCTTTGTCTGGGATAATTTGAAATTCTTTGCTCATGCCTGTGTCAACATTTACTTCACCATTTGGAGTTATACTTCCATTTTCCAAAGCAATTGCTGTTATTACTGGTTTTGCAGTATAGTTTGCGGTAATTGTCAGATCAGAATTTACTGACCATAATGTAGCTGAAATATTTTGAAAGTCCTGAATAATTTTTACTTCAAATTCCTGATCTTTGCCTTTTGCATAAACATTTGAAATCTCATAATTTTCATTGCATATTATGTTAAAAGTAAAATTTTGGCCTTCAGTAATCAGGATATCTTTGTCTGGGCTAATCTGTCCAAATTCGCTTTTAATCACATTAATTGCGTATTTATTTAGTGCTGTAAATTCAGCCCTAATTGTATGGGCATTATAAACTGATCTAAAAGTATGATTTTTAACAGGGCCGATTGATTGGTCATCAATAAAAACATCTTTTATTTTAAAACCTTTATCAGGTTCAATTTTAAAAGTAATATCATTACCCTCAATTACAACAACGTTTCCTGATGGAGTTATTGAACCATTTTCATCAGCAAGGGCAGTGATTTCAGGATTAACAGGTTTAAAGCTGACATTAATTGTATGATTTTCAAAAACATCAGAAAAATAATAACTTGAAATTATACCAACCGGGCTTCCATCAACATAAATATTTTCAATTTTATAGCCTGAATCTGGGGTAAAAGTAAATTTTTGCATTCCTCCAAGAGATACAATTACAGTTCCAGATGGAGCTATTTTTCCATTTTCTCCTGATGCAGCTATAATTTGAGGACTTTGGATAAAAATTGCAGTAATTGAATGATCTTTATCAACATCAGGGAATATATATTCTTTTAGTGCTCCAACAGATTCGCCATCAACAATAACATCTTTTATTTCATAATTTGCATCAGGTGTTATAGTAAATGTTTGATTCATATATTCATCAACTTCAACATTACCAGATGGTGCAATACTTCCATTGTTTTCAGTGCTTGAAATAATAGTGTATCTTTTTAAAACATCGCTTATATTGATAGTTACATAATCAGTGGATTCAAGGCCGAATTTATCTTTAACAATCAGCATAAATTCTAACAATAAACCCGAGGGACCAACTTCCGGGCTAATAAAAGATGGTTTACTTGAAGAGTTGTCAGATAGTATTACAGTCTGTCCTTGAGTTTGTGTCCATTGATAGCTTTGGATTCCATCATCAATATCAACAGATTTTGATCCATCAAGAATTATTGTTTTTCCTTCAGACACATTTTTGTCGTCACCTGCATTTGCTATAGGAGGATCATTTTCACTAACAACATAAAGTGTAAATGTTGATCTGGCAATTGATGCTCCATCACTAACAAGAATGTTAATTAATGTTTGTCCGAATTTGTCAGCTAAAGGTGTTATTGTAACTGATCTATCACCAGAAGTGCCTTTGAATTCAAAACCATCATCTGAGACAATATTTTTATCTTCTGCATATCCCCATACTTCTAAATTTTCAAAGCTTGTATTTGCATCAAATATTGTAAAAGCAATTGGTGATGAAGAAGTATCTTCAAGAATAGTTTTATCCTGAATTTCGCTGATTACAGGTTCATATTTATAAACAATGCCAGAGTTGTTATTTCCAGATTGATCTTGAACCTGACCATCTATCCATGACCAGTTACCAACCATTTCATCCTTATTTGCATCAATTCTAATATTCATATTATCAAAAATATCCTGCTCTGTTCTTGCAGTATTCCACAGACGAATATCATCCATCTTTCCGAAGAAATTGTAATTTTGAATATTTTCTTTTTTATTTATTGAAAATGAGCTTGTGCCTAAAAATAGATCAATGCCTTGAGATGTATCCATACCTCCTGAATACTCTAACTCACTGTCTAATACCCCATTTATAAAAATTTTCATAAAAGAGCCGTCGTAACTTGCTGCAATATGAGACCATGATTTAAGTGGTATTTTGTTAGTTGATATTAATTCTCCAGAAGATGAATTATTTCCTACAATAAAATGAATTTTTTGATCTTTATTCATATTAAGAAAAAAGCCATGCTTTGTTTGTGACATTTTGCTAATGATGCAGTTATAGTCACCTGTTATGCCCATTGGATATAATCTTGCTTCTATAGTAAGATTTCCTGACCATTTTAAGCTGTTAGATTCTGGTATTGTTACATAATCGTCAATGCCATTAAATTCAATTGCATTAGCAGAATCTACAATAAGATTGAATTTTTCACTTACTTTATCGATTTCATCGCTGACAGTGATTGTAATTTCAGCACTTCCATAACCTTGATCTGATGGTTTTATTGTTAGTGTTCTTTTTGAACCTGTTTGAGAAATAGTGATATTTTGAGAATCAATCAGGCTTTGATTTGATGAAGATGCTGTAATAATGAGATCGTCAACTGGTGTTTCTATGTCATTGACAGTAAATGAAATAAGATCAGTTGTTTCTCCTTCTTTTGTTGTCTGGTCAGGAATTTGTGAAATTTCTGGGGGATCGTTTATTTCGTTAATTATAATAAAAATTTCTTGTTGTTCAGAATATAGTTTGCCATCAAAGACTCTTACATAAAATGAATCGTTACCAAAAGCATTTAAATTACATTCATAGCTAAAGTCACCATTTTGAGCATCTTTAAGAGTGAGAATTCCTTTTTCAGGGTCTGAAATAATATCAAATGATAAGTCTGAAGAATCAACATCCTCGGCTTCTATTTTAAAATTAATTGAGCTGTCTTCAGAAACATAAAATTCATCTTGAATAACCTTTGGAGGGTCATTGATTGGATTGATTTTTATATTAATAACAGCTTCTATGGAATCATTAATCCCATCATTTACAATTGCACTAAATTGATCATCACCATAATAATTTTCATTTGGAGTGTAAGTAAAGTTTCCTTTGGCTGTATCATCAATAATTACAATTCCATTTTCAGGAACATCATTAATTTTAAAGAATAAATCTGTTGAGTCAATATCCTGGGCTATTAACGTTTCAACAAGATTTTGATCTTCGGAAATTATATAACTACTGCTTTCAAGCTCAGGGATATCATTTACAGGTGTAATTGAAATATAAGCATAAGCAGTATTTGAATTATATTCTCCATCGCTTACTTGAAATGTAAAGCTGTCAAATCCATTTTTATTTTGATCTGGTATGTATTTAAATGTTCCTTTAAGGGGATCAATCATTTCAGCATTGCCCTTGCTGGGATTATCAATAATACTGTAGAATAAATTATTGCTGTCCGGGTCAACAGCTTCAAGAGCTTCTTCAATTTCTTTGTCTTCATATACAAAGATATTTTTTGTTATTGCCTTTGGTTCGTCATTAACTGGAATAATTTCAATTTTTATTTCAGTTATTTCTGAATATAGTTCTAAATCAGATACTTTAAAAGAGAATGAATCAGTGCCATTTTCGTTTTTATTTGGTGTGTAAAGAAAACGACCAAGAGCTGCATCTGTTATTGTAATACTTCCTTTATTGCTTTTAGATGTAATTTCAAAAATAAATTCTTGAGAATCTACATCCTGAGCAGATAATGTAATATTTGCAGGGGTATCTTCAATAACAGGAATTGTTTCTTGTATTGCAATTGGAGGATCATTTACTGGTTTTATATTTATAGATACTTTATATATGTCTGAGTCATCTATACCATCATTGATTATATAACTAAATGAATCCTGACCATTTTTATTAAGGTCTGGTTCATAGATAAATGTTCCTGCTTCAGGATCAATAATTGATACCTGTCCTTTTTGTGCCTGATCTACAATAGAAAAATACAATTTTTGACTGTCAATATCATTACCAAATAAAACATCTTCTTTTTGGATATCTTCATCTGTTTCAAATGACAAATCACTTCCAAATGGTTTGTCATTAACAGGAGTAATTACAATATTTATAAAGCTTTCATTTGAATCGAGCTTGCCATCATTAACAATAAATGCAAACTGATCATTACCATTTTTATCCTTATCTGGTATATATTCAAATTCTCCAGTAATTGGGTTGATAATTGTAATATTACCTTTTTCAGGTTCTTTAGTAACTGAGTAATATAGAGTTATTGAATCAATATCGTTAGAAGTCAGGTTATGAGATAAATTTTCATCTTCATTAATTGTAATTGATTGTGAAAATGATTCTGGTCTGTCATTTACAGGATTTATTGAAATAGAGATGTAGGCAGTCTCTGAGTCAAGTTCTCCATCATTTACAATAAATGAAAAACTATCCTGTCCAAATTTATCTTTATCTGGAGTATAGCAAAATGCTCCTGAAATAATGTCTTTTATAACTACTGTGCCTTTTTCTGGTTTATTTTCAATTTTAAAACTCAAATATTGTGAATCAATATCTTTTGCTTTTAAATTATTTTCATAATAGCTGTCTTCATTTGTTGTGATATTTTGACTTTCAGCAATTGGATTATCATTAACAGGTGTTATATTTATATTTACTAGTGCTGTTTCAGAGCTGGATTCATCATCCTTTACAATGAAATTAAAGCTGTCAAGTCCAGCAAAATTCTTTTCAGGAGTATATATAAATGAACCATGATTATAATCAGTTATTGTGATTGTACCATTTTGAGCCTTATTTGTAATCGTATAAGTAAGGGTTTCTGAATCAATATCTGATCCAGCAAGATTTCCATAAATTTCACTGTCTTCAAAACCAGTAATATTAATAGATACTGCTTCAGGAGGGTCATTTTGTGGTAAAATATTTACTATTACTTCAGCCCAGTATGAATCAATTTTTCCATCATTAACCATAAAAAAGAAACTATCCTGTCCAAAAATATTTTTTTCTGGGCTGTATTCAAAGGATCCTTGTGATGAGTTTGTAATTACTACAGAGCCATAATTTGGTTCTTGTGTAATTTTATAAGTAAGCTTGTTTAGCTCGATATCACTGGCTTTAAGATTTCCAATATAATTAGTGTCTTCATTAATTGTTATTTCTAAGGACTCTGAAACAGGCATATCATTTTCTGGATCAATAATTATATTAACAAAGGCTTTTTCTGAATAAAGCGCGCCATCAAATGCAGAATATGTAAAAACATCATTGCCATAATAATTTTTATTTGGAATATAATTAAAATAGCCTGAATCTAATAACTCAATAGTTCCATTTTCAGGTTTATCAATTATTGTATAAGATAATGTTTGCGAATCAATATCTGTTGCAGACAGGCTGCTATGTAAATAATTGTCTTCTGCAATAGTTAAACTTAAAGATTGTGCAGTTGGCGGGTCATTTTCTGGAGTAATATAAATTTTTATATTTTCCTCATATGAATCATTTAAGCCGTCATTTACTTTAAATGTAAAGTTATCTAATCCAGATTCATTAGGTTCTGGATTATATTCAAAGCTTCCATTTGATGCATCAATTAAAGTAAGTTTTCCAAGATATGGCTGGCTTAGTATTTCAAAAGTAAATTTGTCAGAGTCAACATCTGAGGCTTTAAGCTTGCCTTGATAATTAGTATCTTCTGTAATTGTGATATAATCTGGCTGTGCAATTGGAAGATCATTTACTTCTTTTATAAATATATTTACATAAGCAATTGATGAGCTTAGTATGCCATCGTTAACCTGATATGCAAAGCTGTCTTCACCAGTTTTATCTTTATATGGGGTATAAACGAAAGTTCCCTGGGTTTGACTTTCAATTTTTACTGTACCTTTTTGAGGTTCAATTTTTATTTCATAATTTAGAGTTAATGAATCATCATCATTTGCTCTAAAACTTTCAAAAATTTCATTTTCTTCTGTGGTAGTTATGCTAAATGATTGAGCTTGTGGAGGATCATTTTCAGGTGTAATAAAAATTTGAACTTCAGCAATATTTGAATCAAGACTGCCATCATTGACTTTAAATTCAAAGCTGTCATTTCCTGAAATATTTTTGTTTGGGGTATATTCAAAACTTCCTGTATTCATGTCAACAATTAGAACTTTGCCATTATTTGGCTCTCTTTCAATAATATAAGTAAGCTCATTTGAGTCAATATCATCGGCTTTAAGATTTCCTGAAAACATACTATCTTCAGAAACTGTAAAGCTGTAAGGATTTGCAGATGGCATGTCATTTTCTGGAATAATTTCAATGTGCACAACTGCTGGTTGTGAATTGCTTTCACCATCATTAACAATATAATTAAATTTATCATCGCCAAATTCGTTTTTATAAGGCTTATAAGTAAAATTTCCATACTCATCAGTTATTTCTATTATTCCTTTTTGAGGAAATGTAGAAATACTGTAAGATAAAGATTGAGATTCAATATCATGTCCAATAAGAGAATCTGAATATTCATGGTCTTCGTTAAGTGTTATATTTAATGAATTAGCAGTTGGGATGTCATTGACAGGAGTTATATTTATTGAAAATATAGATGATTCAGAATCAAATTCTCCATCATTTACAATAAAAGTGAAATAATCATAATCATTTTCATTTTTATAAGGGGTATATTCAAAAGAGCCGCTATTATTATCTTTTATTACAATTGTGCCTTTTTGAGGACTTTCTTGTAAAATAAAGCTTATAATAGTGGATTCTTCATCGCCTCCAGATAAATTTCCATAAAGAATTGTATCTTCATAAATTGAAGCATTTCCTGAATTTGCATATGGTATATCATTTACAGGGTTTATTGTAATATCAACAACCGCGGGTTCGGAATTTGCTTCACCATCATTTACAATGTATTTAAATTGATCAGTGCCATTTTCGTTTTTATATGGAGTATATGTGTATGCGCCTGCTTGAAAATCGGTTATTATAACATGCCCTTTTGATGGTTCAGTTATAATGCTAAAAATAAAATTATCTGAATCAATATCTTCCACTTTAAACATATCTGAATGAATACTATCTTCATCCAAAATTATTGATCTGTCAAATGCATATGGTATGTCATTAACAGGTTTAATATTTATTGTAATAGTAGCTGGATTTGACAAAAGCTCATTATCACTTGCTGTGAAAGTAAAGAAATCAATTCCAAATTCATTTACATTTGGTGAGTATGAATATGTACCTTCTGAAGAATTAATTATATTTACAATTCCTTTTGAAGGCTCGCTTTCAATATTGAAATAAAGGCTTGTTGAGTCAATATCTTGGGCAATAAGCTTTGATTCAACTATTTTATCTTCAGTTAATGACAGATAATCAGAAACTGCAAAGGGATGGTCATTTACTGGGGTAATATTAATATAAACCATTGCAGGTTCTGAATTCTCAAAGCCATCATTAACATAAAATTTAAAGCTATCATCGCCATTGATATCTTTATCTGGTGTATAAGAAAATGTTCCAATTTCAACGCTATTTAATATTAAAGCCCCATTTGATGGAACTTCATGTATTATAAATGTTAGATTTGCGGAATCAACATCTTTTGCCTCAAGCTTTCCATGATATATATTATCTTCGAATAATGAAAGCGAAGCTTCTTTTGCAACAGGTTTATCATTAACTGGCTCAATATTTATAGAAATCATTGCAGGTTCTGAATTTGCAATACTATCATAAACAGTAAATGTAAAAAAATCATAGCCTGTTTCATCTTGATTTGATATGTATGAGTATTCACCTGTGATTTCATTCAATATAGTTACCTTACCTTTTGATGGCTGATTTTCTATATTAAAACTAAGTTCAGTATTATCTGGATCAGATGCATATAAAGTTCCTTGATATAAAACATCTTCAGAAACTTTAATACTATCTGAACTTGCAAGTGGTATATCGTTTTGAGGCATGACATTTAGTGTGATTGATGCTGTATTTGAGTCATCTAATCCATCACTTACAAAAAAAGTTATATGATCATAACCATAAAAATTTAAATTTGGGCTGTACGAGTATTCACCATTAGAAAGGCTGATTGTTTGAAGTGTGCCATTTGTTGGAGTACTAAGAACTGTATAACTAAGGCTTTGACTGGTTTCATTATTGCTTGATTTCAGGTTAAAGGTATAGAGTTGATCTTCGTAAAGGTTTAAAAAATCATCCTGTGCAATTGGCGGTGAGTTAATAATAATTGCGGCATTTGTTAATGAAGCATTATTTATAAAAAATCCACCACTGACTTCCTGCGTGTCCTCATTGCATTGAAAAACCGAAAATGACAAATCAGAAGAATCGCTGTAATTTCCAATAATATCAAAACTAATAAATACAATCTTACCAGTATTATTAATTAATTCTCCATAGGCTACAATTGAAAGGTTTATTTTACCATCATCCAAAATACCTGTTTCTAATTCATAACCATTTCCTTCAAGTATGCCGCCTTCTAATGAGGCACTTAAAGCTTTTAATACATTGTTATCAAAAATAATTTCAATAGTAATACCTTCAATTCCATTATAATCTTGTGAAATATAATATGAATCTAAGGTAATTGGAATTTTAATTTGTTGCCCCTTTTTTACTATTAGGGTTTGAGCATTTAAAACCTGAGGTATAAAAAGGTTTAAAGCATATAAAATTCCAAGGAATACAAAAACAATAATATTTTTATTTAATTTTTTTAAATTATTCATTATATCCTCCCTTTTCCTCAAAAATTTTGAAAAGGATTATTTTAAAAAAAATATAATCTGATTATAACGTTTTTTGGGGATCACTTGTTGTTAATGCATTTTTAAGGGCTGAAAGCTCGAATTAATATAGCCCAGGGCGAAGCCCTGGGAATTGATCTACAGTGATTTAAGCCCTGAAAGGGCGAATTATATTTGAGTCATGCTTTAAATCGCTATTTTAGGGCTAAAAATTTTCGTTTTACATACTCAGGGCATTGCCCTGGGCTATATATAAATTCGCGCCTTTGGTGCTTTAAATGCATAATATAAGTATCTGAATTTATTACTCCCCAAAATCCGATATAATCAGAATATAATAAAGACAATATATTAATATAATTATTAATTATTGAAGAATTATTTAATAGTTGAGAGATTAATTGAGGCATTATTCAAAAATAAAAGAAGTTTATTTGGAAGTCAATAAGTTAGTCCTAAAGTCATTTTTTTTTTGCATGTGATATTTCAATATGAGTTATAGATTAACTGCGTATCAAAAATAACTGTATTTGAATTGATAATAATATTTTCATTTTCTTAATAATATTAATAAGATTAGAATCAATTTATTTGAAATTTCTTATTATAATGAATTGTCACTGAAAAATATATTGGTTATAGAAATAACTATTTTTTTAATTATCTGTTATTATTTTAAAAGAATATGAATAGTTATATTGTTCATTTTAAATAATTATATATTTTATGCAAAAAATAAGCCATAATACATTAATCAAAAAAAATAAGATTATTTTTAATTAAGCTTAAATAATTCTGCAATTATTATAGTTAAAAATTAATTTCTATCATAAAATTAATATTGATTTTTTAATGATAATAGATAATTATGTTCTCATTTTTGTAAATAATAAATCAATCTTAATTTTTTTTATTGTCAATATTATCGGCAAAATATAAGGAAATGTTTATCAAATAAAAATTTTTTTTTTAAATTATAAATCAAAATGTTCAATAATTTATAATTTATTTAAATCAATCACGCTAATAATAATTATTTATTTGTTTTTTTGATAGAATATTAATATAGTATGATATACTAAACAATAACAAATTGATATTAA
>Ga0272440_1000978_pt1 | contig 23793 bp, 8 predicted proteins | sample SSMMMBAug17_FD_192440 | JGI IMG/M metagenome (GOLD analysis project Ga0272440, IMG submission 192440) | Marine sediment archaeal communities from Little Sippewissett salt marsh, Falmouth, MA, United States - SSM-MMB-Aug17 | ecosystem: Environmental > Aquatic > Marine > Wetlands > Sediment ...
GACATCATTAAAACACAACAATTTTCCTGCATTGAGAATGCTCACGATTTTCAACGTCCATCTGAGACAGACACGATCTCTATACTTGTTGAATACATTCGCAATCCGAATCGTACTTTTGAAGAACCCACCAATCACCAGTGGTAAATTTGCGCGTGCCCTTCTGATTGATGATTTCATATAGATATTTCTCAACAAAAAAATCAGCATGATCAACAGACAAAAAAGTGTCAGATCAAACAATGTGTTTTGATATACTGAAAAAAAATACTCTTTTAAGCGAAAAAACCAGTAATTATCTAGTATATTGATATTATCAAACATTTTTCTCCCTGTCTGAATTTTGAAAAAATCTTAAAACCATTGGGTCTGCATTTGTTTCAACACCATTCATCCTTTCTGAATATGTTTGATAGTCAATTGAAAAACCTAATTTTTTGAGAGATGTCACATAAGTCCATGCTTTTTCCTGAGTGGATGCCGTCCAGTTTCGCATGTCTGCATAGGTATAGAAATGGAATGTCAGTTGATATCGGGCCCACATTTTTGTGAACCACCATTTGGGAGGGCATACAGTTGTAATGCCTTCACTGGAATAAATTTCTGTGGGATGATTCCAGAAACCTGCATTGTCGATCACAGACAGCATTTCATCAACCAGAGGTAAATAGGGCCGCCAACCTGATTCATCCGGAATAAAAAGCGGTTCACCAGGTACTTTTGTTGAAGAAAGTTCACACAGAATTTGAGAATGACAATGCATGTTGCCAGAAAACCATCGTCCAATTGTATGTTTGAATGCCTGACGTTTATCGGGTGAAGGATGTCTGAATTCAAAAATAACTCGCCACAATCTGAAACCAAAATGGAACCCGCGATAAAGGCAGGGCTTTATAAAGCCGGATTTCAGAGATAAAGGGAAATCATTTAAGCAAATAACTGCCAGTAAACGACCAATGTTTTGTTTTTTATGATTTTTCAGCAATTTTCGTGGCAAGTATTTTTTTTTCCCGGGTTGAATCTGGTCCACAATTTTTTGCAATTCTGTTTTTAATGACTTGACATCTGGATGATATTCAGACCACATGATTTCTCGCGCCTGTGCGGCCCATCTTCGGATTGAAAGATCTCCATGACGTGTATGAACCACACCCAACTCTTTGGAAATATATTGATACCAGGTTTTGGCTTGAGATTCCAAGCCTGCTTCCAGCCAGGAGGTTAAACCATCGACACATACTTTCAGACAAACACGCATGACGAATGGATTTTTTTCAGAGGTTAAAACGGTTAATATGAGTTTTAAAAACAAGTCAAAAAGATCAGTATGTCTGGCAAAGGATTGAATTTTATTAATGGCATATGCCCGGACTTTTTCATCCTGATCATCAAGTGCCAATATCCAGAGATATTTCTGGATATCATCGGGGCTTGCATGCAAAAGCGCATCAACCATCGCCTGTCTGACAAACGCACTGGGATCTTTGATGATTGTATCAAACAGAGACCGAGATGTTTCCAGTAATGTCGAATTATTTGCAAGTACTTTTACCGCGCAACTCCTGACAAACAAATCATCTTTATCGCCGGGTATAGACAACCTTTGTTCCAATGCTTTTTTCAGACTTTGAATTGACATGCTTTCCAGAAGTCTCAAGGCCTCGCATTGAATCCAGATCGGCTGTTTTTTATCCAGCGCTGCTCTGTAAATATATTGAATGGTTTTTTCATCCACACTGTCTTTTTGAATTTCCTGTGGCGTATGAGACAAAATATTGGAAAGACATTGAAACGCTGCCAGTCGAACGCGATTATCGCCTTTGTAATCAATCAATGGCATTACAATTTTTGATATTTGAATTTTTTTAAACACATGTTTCTGGTCAGTATTTAATTTTTTTTGCGCATTTTGGAGGTAGTGTTTTCCCAACGTTCCCAATCGTTCCAAAAAGAATGAAATATGACTTTCAAGTACAGCAATTTTTGTATGATAACGATCAGTAACAGTATCATCACCAAAGCATCGTGAAAAGGCTTTTTTATCCAGAAGAATTTGTCTGGGTGATGCCCCAAGGTTTTTTGCAAAACTTAAAATATGTTCTTGTTTTTCGCTTTCAGTACCGGCACCAGAGACATATTTTTTAAAATCAGCATAAGACACATGGCATTGCGCTATGGTGTCGAGATTTTCACGAATGATGATTTCCAAAAAAACAATCATTCGTTCCATCAGCTCATTTGATGATAGATTTTTAGCATAATCCGACTGTTCATGCGCAATAAATTTTTTGACAATATCCGCAATGGCGGGTTGAAGTATTTTTATTTTTAATTTTGTCAAATCAACGATAAACAGTTGTTCGACAGTTTTGGATGATAACATTTTCTGGCCTTATTTATTCCTTAGCACCTGACTCTTTTTTAAAGCCTTCATCTTAGAAAAAATAGGAAAATCTTTGTAATACCGCCCTTTTCCCAGATGGTAATGAAACAGAATTTGTCCACTTGTTTGCCCGGATTCAATTTTATGAGATATTTCCACCTGAGCTTCCAGTCGATGGGTATTGATACGCCATTTCTCCCAGGTAAATATGGTTTTGAATATATTTCGTGTTAAATTATTATCTCGATTCAGATCCGAAAGATACCATTTCAATCCATATTGAAATTCGGCAGTAAGGGGGTTTAGATATTGAATCCACCCGGTGTTGAACTGAATGTGATCTGGAACAAATATGCGGCTATCTTCGTTCGTGGTTAAGGAAAGCCCCATTTTCAATTGGGTGTCGAGAAATGGTTGGAAGGTCAACTGGTCTCCGATGGATACGCCCAATTGATGGTCCAACTTGTAGGGGGTAAAAATATCCTGATCAATATATGCAAGATCATGCTGATGGGTGCCTTTCATACTCAACAGTTGTGCAAAACCAGATAAATAGCTCAGGTGACTGATTTTGGGAGTGAAATAAAATCTTTTTGATATTCTGCCATTCACTTTCGCCCGCCATTCGATATTCTGATTTTCTGGTTGTTGCATGTAAAAAGAGCCATTCAATCTCAGGTTGAATGGCAGTTCTTCTGGCAAACGCAGCAGCTGGCCTTTTACGCCCAGAAGAGCGCTGCCATTATCTTTTTGTCGGGTAAAAAATTGGGCATGGTAATAGGTTCGAACCGATTCATCATAGAATCTGTAGTGTGATCCCATCTCCATAAACTGATCTTTCTGATCCAACGAAACATCATCTTCATTGATATTTTTTCGACCTACCCATTTGCCAGTCATAGAGATCGTGCTATTTGCCTGAAAATCCAATAATGACTGGTCCCGGAATACAATGGACTGATGAACTGCTCGGGTAGGAAGCTGAAAAAAGGATTTGATAGGCGTCTGACTGTATGTCATTTGAATACGTGCAGTGGGGGTAACCCTTGATTTTTTGTTGGTTTTATAAAAAACTCGAAATAAGCCCTCATCCAATCCATCTACAGGAAATAAGCGGATGGTCTGAAATCCATCATTAACTGCCTGATACCGACTGATTGTTTTTCCAGAGCGCCACTCATCAATTCTCAACCAGGCAGGACCTTCAATTTCAAACTCAATCGGCTCCGCCAGACTGGCAATATGATAGATACGCTTTACTTCTTTGATTAGATAGTCCTGCTGTTGCGGATTTTCTTTTTGATGATTCTTTGAAAACGCGACAGATATTTTCAATAGTTGATTTTCTATCGGTTGAAGTATTTTGAACTGAATGGTGTGATGCCCTGGACCGATAGATCGTTCAATGGGATAGGTTTCATTTGATTGTGTCAGTTTAATAATGGCAGGTTCATCATCAATTTGACAACTGACTTCAAGGGGAAGAATATCATTAAATCCAATATCAACAAGGGCAAGATTGATCGTCATGGCTTTGGAAGTCAGCAAATAGCTGGATAAGATTAACCCGTTGTCACCGGAAAGAATGTGATCATGTGGTTTAAGCACTGGTATCAGTGCTTTTCTTTTTCTTAAGAATGGACTTTCAGGATGAAATCCTTTGAATTCAATATATCGTATGCCCGCACTTGAAAGAATTGAATCGATTTTTTCCCATTCTGTACGTTTCATAAACCTGTTGAAAAGTGATTTAAAGCCTGGATCATTGTTTTTTTGGTTGAGATAAAACAATTGTTCAGCTTCAAATATTGTTTGTCTGGAAAGCATGTTTTCTTTTTCTGCATTGTAAGCCAGTAAAAGCATTTTGTTATAAGGCGTAGAAAAAATGGAGTGCAGTCCAATTTTTCCTTGATGATCGATTTTAAATGCCAGATTTGAATTTGAAATGGGTTTCGCTCTTTTTTGATCAAGTATGCGATTTATATGTTCAAGCTTTTGTTGAATATGGTTTGGCGTCAAACAGGAAATTTTCGGCACAAGATGTGATGCAATGGTTTGGAATGACTGCTTGTTTGTATCAATAATATGAATCATTGAACCTATTGTACGTTTATAACTGACATTCTGATTGTTTGAACCATCCGGATTGACAATTTGGGCGACTTTTTCAGGTGTCATAAAAGGCAGCACGCTATGGTGAATTTGCGGGCGACGAATATCAACACTGGCATATATTTGAAAAGGCGTGGGGCTGATTCTTATTTGATGCAGTCCCCCTTGAATTTTGAATATTTTGATAACTTTGTTCCCCGGGTGTTCGTTGGGATGGCCGACGATTTCTATATTTGATGTTTTTGTATTGCGATACACCGGAACCATTTCGATTTCATCATTGATTTGCAGAAGGACCCATCCATTCAACAAAGTAGATTGATCCATAGAATGAACCGGCCTGATTTCAAGACGCAATTCCGCCGGTCCCATGATCTGAATTGTCATCGGCTTTTTTTCTGTTGCAACATATACCTGACCATATAAATCCAAGTCTGGGCTGTAAATGGTTCGTGCGCCATCATAATCCACAACGTGTGCATTTGCATTTTTCCAGCATTCAGGACCTGGATGCGATAATTGCCATTGTTCCCATTCCAGAATTCCATTCAAGCGGGTTGTCTGGTCTAAGGCCAATAACTGATCTTTGATACGAAAGCCTTGTTGAATATGCTCAAAATAGTTTTTGGGGTAGTCTTCTGGATGATGATTGAAAAGTAATTCTTGAGCAACCTGATAGTGTCCATTTTTCAGCTGCATCTGCATGTGCCAGAAATTTTTTTCTTTGATATCAGAAAGATTATCCATTACTTCAAAAATAATTTCATCCTGGTTTTGATCAAATAATGCAGTTAAAATAGAAGGAATGGATTCAGGCGTTGTTTCCAATATCAGGGAAAGCAGATGGGCAAACTCAGTGTATCCTTCAGCGAGTAGAAGGGGCAGCATTTGAGGTAATAGTCCGGAAAAAAGATTCTTTGATGCAGCATAGGCGAATAGGGATATTAATGATTGATTGTTCTGCTTTTTTTCATAGATGCCTTTCAATTTTTCAAATGCAGTGATCTGTATTGACGTTTCTGGATGATATACCAGTAAGGCTTTTAATAATTCATGCGCGGCATAATCATCATGGGATGTTTGAAATAATTTAATTTGTTGAAAGATCTTTTTTGCATTTTTCAGCGGATTGTTTGCACTGTTATTCTGTTTAAACTTTGATGATACACTTGTTGCAAATCGATTTGAACGAGAATGCAAAAACCGATATAAAGGATTGAGGGTTTGAATCAATTCTTTTTCTTCCGGATACAGTTTTTCCTTTCGATGTACGAAAATAGACAATGAATGCAGCAGGTTGTTCCTCACCTGATCCATCCTGATAAAAGGTTTCATTTTTAAATATTCATTGGCTGACCATTTGAACTTTTTTGAAGCCCGATATTGAAGTGCGATATCCATATCATTGCTTAAAGATTTTTCCAGCCATACCATTATCGTTTTTACATTTGCAGGCAGATACAACTCAAATACTTCGGCCATGACACAATTTCCTGGCATATCCAATATATCACCATAGATCTTTACCGGTTTATTTTTCGAAATATTCATTAATCCCATATATAATTCTTCTGCTTTCAGCTGATCGTCTAAATCTGGAATATGGGATGCCGCTCTGGTTGTAAAAAGAAACGGCGCCTTCTCGCCTGGTTTGACAAAAAATGAATTTTGTTGAAATGGCGCAGGAACAATTATTCTTAAAAATCCGGGAGTGGCATGATCGGGTACTTGATATTGAATTTTTTGTCCTTTTGATATCCTGTTAAAAAAGGCTGTTGGAAGTTTGTTGATTTTGTTTTGCATGAGTTGATCAAATACAAACAAAGGGTTTTTTCCATTCTCTTTATCTGCTATCTGTTTTGAAAAAAAAGTCAAATGCTTTTGATATGATCTGCTTTGTTTTATGGATGGAAGGACATTTCGGTAAAATGTATGATGATCATAAATTTTATTTGCCTGACGCCTTAATTCAGGATATTTATTATATAAATCAAAAGCATTTTCCATAAGCATTGCTGCGGTCAAGCCTGCGGATTGAATTGTGTTATTTCGGCAAAGAGAGATTGCGTATGGCTCTAATTGCAAAACAGGTATTGTTGAGGCTGTTTTGAACGGGTTTCCTTTTGTGGGTAATTTATCAATGGCAGCATATGACTTCTGATCTCTGTAATCCAAAGTATATCGCTCAGGGGCATTGCGTGATTTGAATAAATAATCAGGTCGCTCCTGCTTTACTACACGAATAAGCAGATTGGAATCACTTCTTAAAACCAGTGTATGGTTGCCTTTTGGAAGTTCCACATAGAACGTTTCTACTCGTCCGGTTAACTGAAATGTGCCATTGAAGAATACAGGATTCAAGGTCTCGGGTTTTGTTTCAAATATATTTAATTGCTTGGGTTGATGATCAAAATGAGACCAGATTCGAAAGGTTTGATTGTCTTGTCTGGTTTGCTTTTCATAGCAGTAACGTATTTTAATTTGGAATCTGCCAGGGCTTTGGGTTTTGATAAATATGGGCAACTGAGGACGCATTTTATAGAAAGTTGACTTTTGTTTTTGATAATTTTCATATAATTCGATTTGGGGAGCGTGAATGTCTACATTTTTTCTGTATGGTGCGAAATTGGGCATTGTTTCAGACCTGGATATAAAGGCAGCCACTGCATTGATTTTTCTTTTGGTAGATGTATTTTGAATACACACAAGGGATGGAAAGTCCAAATTGGGGATTAGAAGTAAACGTTGGTTATCAATGGATTTCTGTAATGGCAGATGGCAAAACAATCGGCTGCCATAAGATATACTGACTGTAAAATCTGACACTTCCCTGTTTTTATCCAGCCATAGAAATTGCATTTGTTCATGGGCAGGCAAGCGAATATAAGTTTTTTGACCGGGTTCAAGTCTAAATGTATGCAATCCAGTATCCAGTGACCAGGCAGGCATTGTACCATAAATAAATTCTGGATCTTTCACATTTTCCCATCGGACATCTAATGCCATCTTTTCAGTTAAATGGTAGTGGAATGCATCCACTGTCCCATGAACGTTATCAAATATTATTCCAGGGATGAAAAAAAGTATGCAGCAAAGGATACATCTTCTCATAAACGCATACCTTCAATGCATTTTAAAAGCTTTTCACGCATGGATTGACTTTTGAGAAGCTTTTTTCTGATGGACCGATTGATTTCAAGGTGAACAAATCCCCTGTGCCCCATCTGTCGTAATGCGATTCCAATTGTATTTTGCGTACCACCGAGTTCGTTGATTTCAAAAGAATATAAGCTGGATTTAGTAGAAAATTTTTGTTCAACGCATTGATCCAGCTTGCTTAATGGCCTGTCATGTTTCCAAGAACCCGAACTGATAATAAAACCAGACTTCTTACCTGTTTGTGTCTTTCTTTTTTGGGAACTGAACCCATGAAGTTGAATAATATACCCCTGACTGTGGCAAAGGGCAAATGCCTTTGAAAATGCAATAAAATAGGATTGAGAAAAATCCGCCAGATCAGCGGAAATCTTTTTTCCGTCTTGCGAATAATATCTAGCTGTCGTGTTCCATGCACCGGCAGCAAAATTCCCCTCAACAAACAATGATAAGCCAATTTCGCCAGTATAAAGATCTTTTTGACTATGGGGCATTTGCAAGACATCTTGCGCCATTTTATCCTGCCAGAATATATAAAAGCCGCGTCCGGTTTGATGAGTTTTTTCTTCAGCAAGTATCAATAGATTTTTTTGGTTCAAGCTCAGTTTGATAATTCTGAAATTCAAATCCTTAATGGTTTGCTCTAATTGCGGCGAAATATCTTTGTGTGTAAAAAGCGACTTAAAAAGATCATGGGCTTGAATAAATTCCTTTTTGTCAGGAGCTATATAATTATTCGTTGCCCGGGCATTTTTATAGATCTGGTATAGGGCATCCTGGTCTTTTGCCAATGTTGTGTTTAAAAAAATGGAAAATGACAATATGATTACATAATGCAAAACTTTCATTGACTTGATTCCTTCTTTTGTTTCATCCGGTTTTTTACGTTTTTGCAAAAAGTGATCCTATCTATTGTTTTCAAAGAAATAAAATATATCCAGGTTCAAATCTAAAAAAGGCTTGTGAAATTCCGGTTAGCTTGCATGAAGAACTTAAGTCGGCGATCATCAATTTTCGTGGATACAGAAGTTTTATGATCGCTTACTTAAAAAGCGGGCTTGACAAAAAATCATCATATTTTGGAGACACAGCATCTCTTCCTTTTATGATGAACTGGCTAATATTTTCCCCAGAACGTTTTGTGCAGGGAGTTCTCAACCATTGGGACGCATTTAGAAGTGTCGATGGCAGTGCGATCAACCCTTGCGAAATATTGATATCCGGAGCATCAATTTCTACTGTACCATCATTGCCTCTGTTTGATGTGGCTTCAATCGGACTATCAGCAGATTTGATAAAATAATCAGCAGTAATAAAAATTGCGCCGCCATCGCCTTCATCCGCATTGGCTGTAATTTTGCCATGATTCATCAGCAGATATTCTGATCGAATATTAACATCCCCCCCTTCACCCGCACCCTGCCTGACACTACTGGTGATTTCGCCATTGAACAGTGAAATGGATTTTTCAGCATCAACAAAAACTTTACCACCGCCAGCATCAAGTGTTTTGGTGCTTAATGAACTGTTTCCCTGTAGTCGGACAGAATCATTTGCATGAATCTGAATCGTACCGGCATTTCCGCCAAATTTTGTGGCCGTGCTTTCTGATTGTATAGATGCATTTGCGTCCAACTGAATATTATTTACATTGATTGAAATATTGGCGGCACTGCCATGACCAAAGGTTGAGGTACTGATTCTACTATTCTTCATCAAAAGATTCTTTCCCTTAATTTTAATATCGCAGCCCTTTCCTTTGGCAAATGGGACCCATTGGTTGTCAACAAACAAAAAATTGCCTGGATTTTTGGGGTTGTCTGCATGTTCATCTGTATCGACAACATAAACAATATCTCCGGATTCAGCTGTCAGGTGATGCATGGCTGCTAAATCAGAGACAATTAAATCTTTATTTCCTGGCGTGAGCCAGTTTTTACCGGAATAAATATAGTTCTTGCCATTATCTGAGGTGGATACAAAATCACCTGTTTGCGCCTGAATTAACTCGAATATGCCATCTGTACTGTCCATGACATGCACGTTGCTGTTCAATTTTATAAATTCTCCATTGTAAAAAACATATTCGCTGCTGTCAGTATTGACTGTAAAATGATCTCCATTTTCTAATGCGCGTTTTTTTGATATTTCAGTTAATTGGGACGTATCATCAAGATTAAAATGTCCGATTTTCATGATTTTGAGATTATAATGGATCGGTAATACTATAGGGTTTTCTCTAGCTGTACACACAAAAAAGGCTTCCTTTCCATTTTCAGCATCAAGAACTTTGATGATTCGATTTGCATATGCGGGCACCTCTTTTTCCGACACAAGCGTGTTATGTAGTTGATTGATTTCAGTCATATCTGGAAAGATTGTCACAGTCTCTGAATCAAAACGAATCCATATGGGCTCATTGAACTCAGGATCCAAAATAGAAATATAGTCCGCCGGATTTCCTGTGCCATCGTTTGCAACATGTGCCATGTCGCCTTCTTCGAACAATAGTTGCTTTGATAGGGATTCAGGAGTTTCAAAAACAAAATACTGACGATAGCTTAACCCGCCTCCAGAGAGCTTTCCGGTAAAAACATACATTTTTTTTGCTGTTTCAGTAACAAAAATGCGATCTCCTGAAAGGATAAACCGAGTATCGATTGCATTTCTATTTTCAACAACATAATAATTTTTAGATTCAGACCCGGAGCTGACAGCAGCCAGATGATCCAGAAATATTGAATCTGCATGTAATTCAATATTCCCTGCTTTTCCATTGCCTTTCGAGGCTGTGGATAGAAAGGCCTGAGAGGAAAGCGATATATTTTTTGCAGAAAGGAAAATGGTGCCTCCATCTCCAGGGAATAATGATGTACTTTCTGAACCGGAATAGATATTTGATGGATTCCCATGACTATCCGCACCTGAAAGGGAAATCTCGTCAGCAAAAATATGAATACTTCCTCCCTTGCCAGCCCCATAACTACTTGAATTTATAGATGCCCCATTAGATAATCGAAACTTATTTGCATGAATTTCTATTTTTCCGGCATCCCCAGCATTCAGTTCATTAAATTTTGTTGATGCATGAATGGCACTGACTGAATTGTCATCATCTTCACCGAAAAAAGAAATTGTATCAAGGGCATGTAATTGAATCATTCCGCCATTACCACTTCCAATACTTTCTGAGTTGATCATGGCACCATTGCTGAATTCAATCGTATGTGCATTGATGACAAGCTTTCCAGCATCACCGCTATTGAACTTTTCCCCGGAACTGGAAATATCAATTTTTGTATTCCAGGGGTTGTCATTTGGTGTTGGGGCATTTTCCCACCATGACGCTTCACCATCAAACAAAACTTTTTGACTGGCGATCAGGTTGATGTCGCCACCCATCCCGGTTCCATTGGACTTGACTCGGATAAATGCGCCATCTGAAAACAGTATATTCTCCGCATCAAGAAACAATGTTCCAGCGTCTCCTGCAAGCTCAACCAGACTGTTTGTTGTGAGGCGAATACCTGTTTCTCCCAATATAATGGTTTTAATCCCTTCGCTGCCACTAAACTGGATCTCCCAGTGCAGGACGTTACTGTCAAAAGATATGGTCTCGTCTGCGATCAGTTTTACCTCTGAACCTTTTCCGATGCCTTTATTTTCAGAGTCTATATATGCTCCATTGATAAAAGAAATGTTTTGGGAATCAAGCAATAACGAAGGCAGATTTGCCTGATCATTGGCATACATGGAAATGTAGCTGCTATCAAGAAGTGAATCATGGACACGTTCTTTTCCTGAAAAGAGTAACGTTGACTGTGCCAGCAATTTGATACGTGATGCCGATCCGGATTCTCTTGCACTGGTTTCGATATGAGCGCCATTGATGAATGATATTGTATTTCCTTCAATTGTCATATCTCCACCATGGCCCTCTGTATAATAAGAGATAGCGGTTTCTTCTGAAAATAAAATATCATTGGCTTTCAGATAAATGTTTCCAGCAACAGCAGTCTGTGTATCTTCATCTAAAGAAGAATATACATTTATTTGAGAAGAATCAATGACAATCATTTCATTCGCAATAATTGAAATATCCGCATTTTCTGATCCATATTGAATAGATCGAATACTTGCATTATCGGACAATGCGACAATGTCAGCCTTTAACGAAACATTGGAATTCTTTCCTTTGAGAGAACTGACAATTTCTGCTGAATCTTTCAACATAATCATTTGAGATTCTAAATGAATATGACCACAATGACCGGTTTTTGAATCGGTCATTGTATTCTCTGATAGGGCACTGATAGTGGTATTATTGGGATAAATATCCCCTTGCAATTCTGCAGTAATACTGTTCGTTGCTTGAATATTTATGTCTGAACCTTTTCCAGTGGCATAAGTATTTACAGATAATTGCGCACCACGTATGAGATTGACATCATTTGCCTGAATGTCAATTTTGCCCCCATCAATTTTTAAATAGGTTTCAGAGAACAGCTTGCTTTGATCTAAAAAGAATTGGCCGCCTATGATAATGATATCCCCGCCACCAGGGCCGCTTACATTGATATCTGCATTATTTTCAATAGAAATGGTCCCTTCCAGATTTTCAACCTGCAATTCATTCGGATTAATTGAAATTTCAGTTTTAGGCCCACAAGTGATTAACTGTATTTGGCCACCGGATGCAAGCAGCGTCGGCGGGTAAATTGTTTCCATCACCGGTATTGGATTACTGTTTTCATCCAGAGCAAGGGCAGGGATCTTGTTTTCATTTTCATCCAGTCGATAAACTGGAACTCCCGATTGATCAAAAATCGACTCTCCATTTTCATCGGTTTGGATTTCATAAACAGGCATTCCCAATTCATCAAGGGCCTGCTCAAAAATCAGATTTCCATGGACATCTATTTGTTGGGCCTGATACCAGTTGCCTTGAATATCAATATTGCCAGCAATAACAGATATGCGCTGCCCGGCTTTAACATGAATGCCCATTTCTGGCACAGCATTCGTTTTTTCGCCGCCTTCAAAAATAATGGATGCCATTGATGAATCAATAAAACCAAAAGCCCCTGGCGATTCTGATGTCAGTATGTCCAATTCTTGAAAATCATTTGTATTGAATACACCTTGATTTCCCAATGTAATATAATCCGCTGTACTGACATAAAAAGCTCCCCCGATATCAAGGCTTGCATGTGGACCAAAAATGACACCGGAAGGATTCAACAAATAGAAGTTTGCATTGGGAATACTGGATTCGATCTTGCCATCAATCCAGGAAACATTTGGTCCTGTCACACGACTGATTATATTTTGAACGGTCTCAGGCCCTGAAAAAACAGCACTTTCACCGGAATGCAGATTAAATTGTGAAAAGCTATGAAATAAATTCGTTTGTTCCTGCCTACCATATGCTGCTTTGATTTGATAAACAGGCCCGGTAAGTTCAATACGTGAGGTGCCAGTCAGACTGCCATCAACAATAATGCCCTGGGGGTGATTCCTGATAGCATAGACCGGATAAGCAGTTGTTATTAATAAGAATATAATAATTTGTTTTTTTAACATATTCATTCTACATCCGCGTCCGGTAAAGTTACGATGCCATAAATACTGGCATCCTTACATATTCCAGTTATCACTTTTTCGAGAACAAGATTTCCTTTGCAGAGACGCACGGCTGGGCGTCTTCAAGCAGAGAAGGGCAATCGTTTTTCATCTCTTATGGTACAAGGATTAAGGAACGTTCTGAAAATAAGTTCCCCATTAAATAATTGTTCATTCATCTTCTTCAGTGTAATCATGGTTATAAAAAAATGAATGAACAATTATTGAATAGTGTAATCATGGTTCAGAAACGAATCAATCATTATTCAATCATGAGTATCTTATTTTCAGAGCTTTCCTAAGTAATTTTTTTCCTTGGAGACTCAAAAAAAAATAGGTTGTTGCAAATAAAATGCCATACAATAACGAATTGTTTAATGGGAGGTCTATGATTGAAGGGTGCAAAATATTTTTGATTGATATGTCAGATTAATTATGGGACAGAAGGTAATATTGGGGGCCCACATTAAGTAAGCGGTCATAAATTTTCGGGTAGATAAAAGTTCGTCCAACTAAAAATGTTCGACCGCCTGGGGTTGAAACCCCAGGCGGTCGTGCAGGAAGCGGAATTTTTCAATACCAGGCGGTCGAACATAGTCCGGAAGGTTATACTTTTATCTACCCGAAAACTTATGATCGCCTACTTATTCAATATTTGTTGATTCGTTTCTGAACCATGATTACACTAAATAAGATGACATAAAGACACTTTAAATTCATCTTATTCATCTTCTCCAGTGTAATCATGGTTCAAAAAACTGAATGAACATTTATTTAATGGGGAACTTATTTTCAGAACGTTCCTAAGAAGGCATATTGTATTCTTTTTGTAATTCATTGAGCAATTTGTCTTTTTCTTGCACAAAATATGTCCATAGTTTTTGGCATTGTTCAATATCTTGATTATTTGCCGCATTTTCCAAATCAAGAATGATGTCATACAATGGTTTTGCGCCAATATCCCCGGTTGCCCCTTTAAGACGATGCAAACTATTTGTAATTTCTAACAACTTGTTGTCAACAATGGCTTCTTTTAAAAAGGCGGATTGCTCTTTTATTTCAACAATAAATACTTCAATAATTTCAAGCTGCGCTTCTATTAATTCTCCAAATGTTTGAGCAACAAAAGACTTATCAAAACTTGACTGCTTCATATCAGAAACATTTTGATTAACGTTCTTAAAAGCCTGGGGGATATCAAATACATACTTATTTAATAACGATTCCAGAGCATTTTTTTTGATAGGTTTTCCAATATAGTCATCCATGCCATTTTTCAAACATAACTCCTGATCTCCTTGCATGACATGTGCAGTCATGGCAATGATAATCGTATGCTTTTGATTTTTTTCTTTGTTACGAATGCGTTTTGTTGCTTCCATACCATCCAATACAGGCATCTGAACATCCATCAATATAATATCATAATCTTTGTTATCAACAGCCTTTAGTGCTTCCTGACCATTTTCAACAATATCAATTTCATAGCCAAGATTCATCAGAAGAGTTTTGGCAACAATTTGATTTGTTGGATTATCTTCAGCCAATAAAATGTTAATATCATTTTTATTTATTTTCTCTGATAATGCTTCTTGTTTATCATGTTGTTTTGACTTTTCTAAAATTGTTTTGCTTATGGGATTATTTTTAGATTCATCCATAGACAGTTTTACTGTAAACCAAAATTTGGAGCCCTTATGTATTTCACTGAAAACATCTATTTGGCCACCCATCATTTCAACTAAAGACTTGGATATTTTCAATCCAAGCCCGCTTCCACCATATTTTCTAGTTATAGAAGGATCCACCTGAGAAAAACTTTTAAATAAATGTTTGAGATCATTATCGGCAATGCCAATACCAGTATCTTCAACAATAAATTTAAGTTTTACGCTGTCATTGGACTTGTCTTCTAAAGTGACAACAACTAAAACATGCCCTTTTTCTGTGAATTTGATTGCATTGCTGATGAGATTCATTAAAACTTGTCCCAAACGAAGCGGATCGCCTTTGAGTTGAACCGGCACATTATTGAGAACCTGACAAATCAGTTTAATTTTTTTCTGATCCGCTTTTATGGTCATGATTTCTATAATTCGTTGGATTGTAACCACTAAATTAAATGAAACATGATCTAATGACAACTTACCTGCTTCAATCTTAGATAAATCTATGATATCATTAATAATAGATAGAAGCAACTCTGAGCTTTTTGATATGGTTTCTACATATTCATATTGTTCCTTTGTCAAAGGACTTTCCAACAGCAAATCACTCAATCCAATAATACCATTCATAGGCGTTCGGATTTCATGACTCATATTCGCAAGAAATTCACTTTTTAAGCGGTTTGCTGATTCGGCAGCTTCTTTGGCCTGTAGAATGGTTTGTTCATATTTCTTTCTTTTTGTTATATCCTCACCTGAACTCAATAAACTGATAATCTTTTTATTATCATCACAAATAAATGTATTGTTCCAGGCAATAATTCGTCTGCCAGTGGATGTAAGAATTTCATTTTCATAATATGGAATTTCTACGATGTTTTTTGATAAAAGCTGCTTCTGAAATACTTTTTTTATTTCATCACGAACTTCCGGTGGAATGAAGTTGTCAAACCAATTTTTTCCAATAATTTCATTTTCTGGTAACCCTATAATTTCACAGCCTTTCTTATTAATTACAGTTACAAATTGATTGACATCAATTGCAACAATTATCGAGCCTGCAAGATTTAAATAGAGTTGCGCTGTATCACGTTGCTTTTGCAGTTCTTTTTCATGTATTCTTGTATTGGTAATATCATAGATAACACCAACGATTCCAGCTGTTTTTCCATATTGATCATTAAAAGTTCTTTTTTTGAATAAAACAATTCGTTCACTATTCGTTTTTTTGGAGAATACTTTTGATTCATATTCCTGTAAACCAGGATTGTCTAAAAGCGCTTTATCTTTTTGAAAATATATGTCCGCTATTTCTTTAGGAGAAACATCATAGACGCTTTTCCCAATAATTTCATCTCTTTTTAGCTGAATAAACTCCAAAAATTGTCTATTACAATTTGTATAAATACCTTTTGTATCTTTTACAAATACAGGATCGGGCAATGTTTCCAGCAAATTTTTTATAAAGGACATTTGGCTTTTTTCTTTTTGTTCTAAACGATATCTTTCAATAACATGCGTGATGGTCTTATCTAGAAAGCTGCCTGTGAGGTTGTTTTTGCTCAGATAATCCATTGCTCCCATTTTGAGAGATTCTACTGCCAATTTTTCATCACCCTGACCTGTCAGGATAATCAGCGGTGAATCGATTTTCATTTCTTTAATCTTTTGGATAAGTTCCAGTCCATTGATCTCAGGTAATTGATAATCAAGTAAAATACAATCCGACTTATGATCTGTGAGAAAATTTAATGCTTCATCGCTCTTTTGAAAGCTGTGAATAGAATACTTGTTGTATTTTTTCAATAATCGCTTGATCGTATAAATATCATCGAAATTATCGTCTATTGCTATTATATTATACATTTATTACTCCTTTAAGAGCAAAACAACTTCAAACCAGTATTCCGATAATTTTTGTATGGAATCAAAGAATTTTATCAAGTCAACAGGCTTTTGAATATAGCTGTTTGCACCATATTCATAGGATTTTTTGATTTTTTGATATCAATTTCATCATCAGAAGTTGTAAGAACGATCACCGGAATGGATTTCATTATTTTGTCAGATTTAATTGTTAACAAGACTTCTTTGCCATCAACTTTTGGCAAATTAAGGTCAAGTAAAATAATACATGGCTTTGGAAACTTATCCTTGTCCTGAAATTGATTCTTATGATAAAGATAATCTAGCGCTTCCTGGCCATCTTTGCAGCGAAAAATGGGATTCTTTAAATTTGATTTTTTTAACGCACGCATTGTTGCTTCATAATCCTCAGGGCAGTCCTCAACAAGTAATATGACTTTATTTGATGGTAATTTCATCTTATACTCCTAAATAAAAATAAAACGTTGAGCCTTTTTCTGGTAATGATTCAAGCCAAATTTTACCATTATGGGCTTCGACCATTTTTTTGGCAATTGTCAGGCCCGCCCCTGTTCCACCTTGAAATTCGTCTCTTCCATGAAGTCTTTTGAATATCTTGAATACATTTTCATGGTCTTTTGGATCGATGCCAATGCCATTATCTTTCACATAAAATATAGGTGGCATCGCCAATGTTTCCGGGGTATATCCAATATGGATCACTTTGATATCGTTTATATTATATTTCAGTGCATTGGATATTAAATTAAAAAAGATTTCCTCCACAAAAGTTTGATCACAATCGACTTCAGGCAAAAGGCGATCGATTATTATTTCAATATTTTTTTCATCTTGATAGTTTGGAAGAATATTCATCAGCAATTTATTCATATCGGTTTGTTGAACATTAAGATTTTTTCTTCCAACACGTGAATACCTGAGAAGTGTATTTAAAAGCGTATCCATTCTCTTGGTATTATTTACAATCGTCTTTATAAATCTTTTTCCTTCAGCATCCAATATATCTGTATAGTCTTCTTGTAAAAAAAGAGAATAATTACTAATGGCCCTCAAGGGTTCTTTCAAGTCATGAGAAGCAATATATGCAAATTCATCGAGTTTTTTATTACTTTCTTCTATTTCCTGAATGTACTTTTGAGTTAATAAGCGGCTATTCATATTGAATAAAATTTCAATAATTGCGTTTGACAATATCTCTAAATTATCCAGATCTTTTTGACGATATCCGTTTTCTTTGTTTGCCAGTGCGATCATACCAAAAACATCGTTGTTTCTTGACAAAGGATAGCCTAAAAAAGACGTTAACTCAGGATGCCCTGCAGGTATGCCAGTGTATGCTGGATGTTCACTCGGTTTGTTCAATAATAATGGTTTTCCTGTCTTTAATACATGACCCCAAATACCTGTAATTTTCATATTCTTCACTAGTGGGACTTGTTCATTTTCTGTAATATAGCATTCAGTCCATCCAGGATTGGCCATACCTGTTGTATCAAATCTATTCTGATTTAGTTCTCCAATAAATCCAAATTTGCTTTGCGTGAGTTGAATTGAGCAATCCAGGCAAAGCTTAGACAGTTCATAGTAATCATGACACTTATTTCTATTTTGATATAAATATTGAACTGAACTGAGCAATTTGTTTCTTTCGACTAAATCATTTTCATTTTTTTTGATTTCTGATATATCGTTTATCATGATAACAAGATGTTTACCTTCAGGTGTTTCAAATGAATTCGCAATAAAATCAAGCCAAATTTCCTTGTCAAAAGATGATTTGATATGTTTTATATGTCTTGAGGTTTCATTTGTTTTTAGTGCTTTTAAAGCAACATCATAAATTCCGGATTTTTTCCATGAGGGTATTTTGTGATAGTTTTGTTTAAGGACGACTTCTTTATTTTGTGCACCCACCATTTCAGCCGCTACATCGTTGGCTAAATAGCATTGACCATTCTCATCATAAGCAGCAATGCCGATGGGCGCACTTTCGAGTATGGAATCATATAGTGCTAATTTGTTTTTTATTTTGTTGAATGATGTCATAATCTTTTAATATCGTGATAATTAGATATTCCTTGTTTATTGGTTGACTCAAATCGACATTAAGAAATGAGCTCAAGCTCCTTTGTTGAACTTTCGGAAAGCGCCATAGTGGGGATTTTTTTTACAACACCTTTCTTTATCAATATTTCTAATCATTATCAAGCTGAATATTTTCCGCTTCTAATTTGGTAAGATCAAGCGTCTCATTTATCTTTTCACATCATTTGTAAAATAGCTGCGAAAGACTTTCAGTTCCAGGTATACTAAGGAACATTCTGAAAATAAGTCCCCCCATTAAATAAATGTTCATTCAGTTTTTTGAACCATGATTACATTGAAGAAGATGAATAAGATAAATTTAAAGTGTCTTTATTTCATCTTATTCATCTTCTTCAGTGTAAGGAGGTGATCATAAGTTTTCGGGTAGATAAAAGTATAACCTTCCGGGCTATGTTCGACCGTCTGGTATTGAAAAATTTCGGTTCCAGCACGACCGCCTGGGGTTGAAACCGTGTTGAAACCCCAGGCAGTCGAACATCTTCAGTTGGACGAACTTTTTTCTACCCTAAAACTTATGACCGCTTACTTAATCATGGTTCAGAAACGAATCAACAAATATTGAAAATTTCGGTTCCAGCTCGTCCGCCTGGAATAGAAGCCCCAGGCGAACGAAAAACTTGAGTTGAACGTACTTTTTTATACCCGAAAACCTATGACTGCTTACTTATTGCCTGAGAGAATCACTTGTCTTTATTTTAGAAAACTTTACATGCTGTGTTGTGCAAATTTTTTGATAATGAACTTTTATTAAGCCTAACCGTCCGACTTTTTGGGGATGCGTCCTTGAAGATCAATCACAAATTACACATGTGTTTCGTCCACATTTTTTTGCTTCATAAAGGGCATTGTCTGCAATTTTTAATAATTCGTCTAAAGATGCAGATTTGCTTTAATTGATGCGATTCCAATGCTTACAGTTACTTGAATATTGATATTATTGTAAATAATGTTTTGTTTGCTTACTTTTTCTCTTAATCTTTCTGAAACATCCTTTGCTTTTATTTCATTGGTTTCAGGCAGCATAATCGCAAATTCTTCTCCTCCAATTCTGCCAAGGATATCACTGTTTCATAATTCCTTAATGAATAATTGAGGCACTGATTTTAACACTTCATCACCAGCAGCATGACCATGTCTTAATATCGCAACCTGGCTTATATGCTTTGCCCCAGCGAGTACGCTTAAAATCAATAACATTAAGATATAAGCGGTATTATATTGAGCTGTAATGCCTCGTTCTATATGAACCTCTTTTTCAAGCAAACTTTTTAATGAAAGTGTATCAGCAAATAAACTAATTAAATACAACCCTGCATTTTTGGTTAATAACTTTTCGGTAAATTGAATTTTTAATCTTTTCATATGGATACCCTGTTTTTGTAAGTTACAAATAGAACGTGCCAGCAAAAAAATCTAATATATTATATATTTATCAAAGAAAAACAATTAATACAATAACTTTTTAAACATGAACTTTATTTTAAATTAAATTCAAATAGTTATAAAAACATTTTGCTTTCACCTATTAATTGAAAGTATAAGTTTACTTTTTAATGCAATTGTTATAATAAATTTAAATGATTATCGAAAATTTTAACGATTAACTTGCATTTTTTAGGTTAAAAATTTTTTGGGTCGCCTACAAAATTTAGAAAATTTAATGAAGTAATGACCTATTTTGTAATATACTTTAGATCATTATCAAACCTTATGTTTGCGCTCCGAACAATAACCATAAACGAACCTATGACCAAACCCCATACCTTTCCAGACATAGGTTTGTTTCCCTTTATTGTTTGTAGGGCGAACATAAGGTTCCCCCTACATTGGTTTTGCTCATAGGCTTGGTTTCGGTTTGACCTGCAATTTTGGTTACACTCAATCCATTTTCAGAACTTTTCTATGTGTAACCAAAATTCAATAACAGAATGAATTACCGCCAATTTCCTATTAACAAAAAAGGTGCCCAATAAGAAGGATGACAAAACTGAGCATCATCAACGAGTTGGTTCATCGCAGACTGCAGGGCTTTGGCCTTGCTTTGTTGATAACTGAATTGTTCATAAAAATGAATAAGTATTCGCGATGCTGCACGGTCATCAACAGTCCACAATGTCGCGATCGCACTTTTCGCACCTGCCTTTAATGCAATGCCTGCAAGACCAAATGCGGCACGTTCATTGCCCTGTGCTGTTTGACAAGCACTCAATGCTAAAAAATCGATATTTTTCTGGTTCAGTTGTGTCAGCCGAATAAGTTCTTCCAGTTGATTCATGGTTAGTTTACGATCATATGCCAGAAGAAAGGTTGAATCAGGTGTTCCACCAAAAACACCATGTGTTGCCAGATGAACAATGGTGTATTTTTTGGTTTTAAACTTTTGGGATAGATTTTTGACAGAAAAATCTTCATTCATCAGAATTTCTCCAGGAAGAATGGCACGAATTCCTTCCAGCTCCTTCTTTACGCCTGTCAATGGCATATAACCATGACGTTCTTCTGATAATCCAGCTAACAAAAATTTTTCGTCTTGGGTTGATAGTTGTCGCATATCTGTCAGGCTAATTGCCGGAATTGTAACCATTGCATATTTTTCAATCAGAAAAAAAGAACCATCATTCAGCGCAGATAGTGGAATCAATCGCAATGCACCATCAGGTGCAACTAATAGTGTATCAATATTTGCACGCGTTAAGTCATAATCAATGGGTTGGATAATCCATTCATAGAGTTTTTTTGAAGGCGCCATAATTTCAGCAGATTCAAGTCCTTCATGCAGGCGACCAAACCATTCATCTTTCCATTCTTCAACACCATCCCAATCTTCTAAAAGCTGTCTAAAGTTATGGACTGTTTTTCTTAATTGCTTTTCATTAACTGGAATTTTAAAGTGTTTCATGCCATCTGAAAGTATTAACAATATGCTCAAATGGTTGGAAAAAGGGACAGGGTATAATACAGCCGTGTTCGAAGGGAGTTTATCCAGTCCTGTGGCTGTCTTTTGGATAGAAATCAAGCATTCATCATCAAAATAGTCCTGTATTTCTGCCTGTTTTAGTGTTTCCATTGTATGAATGGCTTTGTTTAAATAGTTCTTTTGTGAAATTTCCATGGGTTCAGCATCTGCTTTTTCCAGCAGCAAGTTCGCCATGCCTAAATAAATGGGTCGTACTTTTTGGGAAAAAACATGTTCATGCCCACGAATACCGATAAACAATTGTTGACGAATCGGATCCAGGGTGTTCATGGCATTTTTAAAAGATTGTAAAGCCGCATTTTTCTGTTCTACTTTGATAAATAATCGCCCCAACTGCCATTCCCATAAATACAGTATTTCCGGAAAATGAGATTGTTGTGCAATAAATTTTGCCTGTCGTGTATATTGAAATGCCTGAGAATATTGATTTTCATCTTCAAGAATCTGGCCCATATATCCATAAACCAATGATAGCAAACGCTGGTCATTAAAGTCTTCTGCCAATATCAACGCTTGTTCTAATAATTGTATGGCGAGTTGAGTGAGATCCTGCCTGGGCACATCCAGGCGCGTTTGTATATCTCGAATTCTTAAACTCAGTGCAATGAGTAGCGCTGATTGATTGTGAGTTTCTGGTAATTTCTGGATATGAGACAGACATGAGTTCACAGCATTAAACCATTCATTTTGTTTACCTGCTTTGATATATGAAAAAATAAGATTGAGTGACAGGGTGCTTTTCAAAAGAATCTCATCTGGAATATCTTCAATGAGTGACAGGGCTTTCAGGTATCGTTTCATTGCGCCATTAAATCGATTTTCAACAAGCCTCAGGTTGGCAAAATTATTCAATGTGCTGGCGATAATGAGTGGATGCTTACTTGATTTGGCTTTTTTATACGCCATCTTCAAATATTGTCTGGCTTTGGGTAAATCTCGCATAGACAAATATAAGTCGCCCAGATCACTATAGAACAATGCCGCTTGATGGCTATGTTCACTTATTTTTATCCTTTGCAAATAGGTTTCATATGCAATGATGACCTCTTTATGATAGCCCAATGCACATAATGCACGATTCAAACAGGTGAGCGCAGAAAAATGAATCGTTTCGCAAAGGTTTTCTTGCGGCAGGTCTAGAATTTTTCTAAAGGCATTGGCTGCTTTATGGAACTGACCTTTTTGATAATATTGATATCCCTGTGAAAACAGCTGGTGAATATCTGATTCAGATGAATTCGTCTTCAATTGATCACAATCATATATTTGAATATCAAGCTTTCCCAAATCAACAGGTGGACTTGGCCATAAATCATCAAGAGATGTTGGAGAAGCATCCAGACCTTGAACGACCAAACGACTGATTTCTTCAGCAGTTCTGGCATCACATGGCGTTCTCATCCATTGCTGTGCATTCAACATATCGGTTGGCATGTTTGCCAGTCCACTGCTTGCATTCATCTCAGGAGAATCAATTGTAACTTCGCCATCAATACCTTTGTTTGATGAAGCATTCACAATACTTTCTGCGGATTGTACAAATTGCTCGGCAACAATATGAATGTTTCCACCACGTCCTTGATCTGCTTTGGCGATGATCTGGCTGCGATTCATGACAATTGTATCGGCAAAGGTGTCAATATTACCGGCGTTTTCTTTTCCACCAAGAACGCTGGAAGTAATTTTACTATCCATTAAGAAAATATTGTTTTTTGCTGTTGTTATTATTTCTCCTTTTCCAACACTTTCATTGTCCTCTGCATTAATGGCTTCGGTGGTTAATGCACTTCTATTTAACATATTGATGGAATCGCCCGCATTGACGCGAATCATGCCGGCTGCGCCACCATCCAGTGCGGTACTTTCAGAAGAAATATTCGACT
>Ga0272440_1000979_pt1 | contig 23785 bp, 16 predicted proteins | sample SSMMMBAug17_FD_192440 | JGI IMG/M metagenome (GOLD analysis project Ga0272440, IMG submission 192440) | Marine sediment archaeal communities from Little Sippewissett salt marsh, Falmouth, MA, United States - SSM-MMB-Aug17 | ecosystem: Environmental > Aquatic > Marine > Wetlands > Sediment ...
ATGTGCTTTTAATTCTTGTTGTATTCGTTCCAGATTGATTTCATTGCCATCTTCAATCGCGGCCAGATATAAAATCCATTTGGTAATCCCATGATCATTAATGCGTTGAATCCATCGGTTCACCTGATCGGATAGTTCCATCCAGATAAACCCGGAAGATATATCCAAAGTCAATACGTTTGGCTTTAAACCGCCCATATAAGGCACCTTTTCCCAAAATATCATCTGATAGAATGCTCATGGCTGAACCTGTCACAAAATGAGGACATTTTGGGGATTCAACAGCTTCCTGAAAATAACCGACAATACTGAAATCAAAATGGGGAAGCCGGGTATTTTGAAATTCATCCAAAAATACTGCAATTGTTATATCTTCAGCAAAAGCAGCATCTTTAGGCAACATAATTGCAACCTGAGCAGGCATGACTGCGCCTTTATCAATGATTGCTTTTGTTGTATCAATGGCAATTTCCAAACCTTTTGTAATTGTTAAATTGTTTTCAATATAACTAATGAATTGGTTTAGATTTCGAGGCTGTTTTAGCAAGCTCGCATCATTCATTCGAAACGCAGCAAACCATCGTAAAAAATTTTCAGCGTATTGCAATGCAAAGTCATTGCGAGTTATTGTTTCTTCAGAAAATCTAAAGAAAATGGGAATAACAGTGTTCTTGTGGTGGTCCTGGTTGAAAAACAAGCGGTTAACCACACGTGTAAAAATTTCGGTTTTCCCCATCCTGCGCTGTCCGAGCAAAACAGTAGACATTGTTCTTCGTGATATAGCATTTAATGCAGCCTGATAAAAAAAATTGATATGCTCCTGTCGGTCGGTATAGACTTCTTCAGGGACACAATTTTCAATGGCTGTGATGATTTCAGACATGTATTTGTCCTTCATTGTCATCGCAAAAAAAATATACGACCAGGATGATATTATTATAATCAGGAAAAAAATGTATGATAATAAGAAATTATAAAAAATTAACAGAGAGATGTTCAATTGTCAATGGTAACCAGAAAAAAATGTATGATAATATTCAGCAAAAAAAGTGAATGAACTTGATCAAGACCAAAAAACGCTGAATGGAAAAAGGACGCTAAAGCGCCCTCAAATGATATGCACAAAGCTTTTATATTGACAACAAGTATCAAATATTGTACGAATTTTTTAAATAAATCGTATTGTATCATCCCCCTTTGTGTAAAATAAACCTTCAAACCCTTTTGGAACACTATCATGAACAAAATCGGAATAATCGCAGGTAATGGACAATTTCCAATCCTGTTTTCCAAAGCAGCCCGTGCCAAAGGTTATGAAATCTTTGCAATTGCGCACCTTGGCGAAACCAGTGAAGATTTGTCAGAATACGTTGATTCTATTCAATGGATTCATATTGGACAAATTGGGCGTTTAATTAAATTTTTCAAATCAAATGGCGTGTCGCAAGCTGTGATGGTAGGCGCGATCACCAAAACGCGCATGTTTCGTGATGTCAGGCCCGATTTTAAGGCATTGAAATTGCTGAACAGTCTCAGACATATGCGTGATGATAACTTACTTCGCGGACTGGCCTCTTTTTTAGAGAATGAAGGAATTAGAATTGAGGCTTCAACCTTTTTATTGCCTGAAATTCTCTCTCCTGAAGGTTGCTGGACACGCAGAAAACCCAAAAAAGCGGAACGTCTTGATATTGAATTTGGTTGGGACCTAGCTTATAAAATCGGCGAATTGGATATTGGCCAATGTCTGGTTGTTCAGGGACGTACTGTACTTGCAATTGAAGCCATTGATGGCACTGATGCCACCATTCAGCGCGGTGGGTTATTGGGAAATGGACAGGCTGTTGTTATCAAAATTTGCAAACCTGCTCAAGATAAACGATTCGATCTCCCCGCGATTGGAATTCAAACCATTGAAAGCATGCATGAATCCGGTGTGTCTACACTCGTTGTTGAGGCAGAAAATTCCATCGTATTTGATCGCGATGAAACCATTGCTAAAGCCAATCAATATGGCATATGCATTATAGGAAAGAAACATGAGTAATATTAATGTTGGTGTTATTGGAACCGGCTATTTGGGAAAATTTCATGTTGAGAAATACGCCCGAATGCCTTATGTCAACCTTGTTGGTGTTGTGGACACCGACAAAAACAGGGCGGACGAAATCGCTCAAAAATTCGAAACCAAAGCGTTTACCAGATATCAGGATTTATTTCCTTCTGTTGATGCTGTCAGCATTGTGGTTCCAACGCAATTGCATTATGGAGTTGCAAAAGACTGTTTGCTGAATAATATTGATGTGTTAATTGAAAAACCCATCACAGAAACTATTGCTCAGGCAGATGAACTGATTCAATTGGCAGCAGACAGAAATCGATTGATTCAAGTGGGGCATCTTGAGCGATTCAATCCTGTGGTAGAAGCCATACGTGATTTAGTAAAAAAGCCTTTATTTATTGAATCCCATCGGATCAGTGTTTACAAAGGCAGAGGAATTGATGTCAGTGTTGTTTTGGATTTAATGATTCATGATATTGATATTATAAAGAATTTTGCCAAATCCGAGGTGAAAAGCATTCACGCGGCAGGGGTTCCGGTTATTTGTTCTGATGTTGACATTGCCAATGCCCGAATCGAATTTACAAAAGGATGTATTGCCAATGTGACTGCAAGTAGAATTTCTATGAAAGAGGAGCGAAAGATTCGTATTTTTCAAAAAGATGCGTATTTCTCGGTAGACTTTGCCAAAAAGGACATTACCTATATTCAAAGGAAGGAAACTGAAAAAGATGCCATTATACCGGGAATGGATATTCAAAAATTTCATTTTGATGATGGTGATGCCTTGAATTCCGAAATAAAATCGTTTATTAATTGTGTTCAAAGCCGAAATATTCCTGAGGTTCCTGGAAATGCTGGACGAGATGCGCTTCAGATTGCTTTAGATATTATGGAACAAATGAATGCAAGAATTCTGAACCTTCAATAAAACAAAGGAAAAATCATGCAAGATCTACCAGACGTAAGTATACTTATTGTTGATGACGAACCCGGATCCATTGTTATTCTTTCCGAATATTTAAAAACACAGTACAAAATATTCACAGCATCATCAGGTCTTGAAGCATTGAAAATTTTTGAAGAAAATACCATTGATATCATGATTACCGATATGGTCATGCCAGAAATGAATGGTGTGAGTTTGACCAGAAATGTATTGAAACAATTTCCCGATACTATGATCATTGGTATATCGGCTTATGAAAATATTGCCAATACAGTGAAATTTATGAAACTGGGTGGTTTGGACTTTATTCAAAAACCCATTCATTTTACCAGCCTTGATGAATCCATCAATAACGCCTGCAAACGTATCAAGCTAAAAAAAGATTTAGAACAAAAAAAATGGGAACTTGTAGAAAAAAACAAAGCCCTGGAATTAGAGATTGAAAAAAATAAGCAGGCTCAAAAAACTTTGGAAATGAATCGAAACAACCTGAAATCAATTTTTGATGCCATGAATGATATGGTTTTTATTCTGGATACAACAGGTTGTGTTCTTTATGTCAATCCTGTTGTTTGTGAGCAAATGGGGTATCTTCAGAATGAAATTATTGGTATGAATATTTTGGAGTTGCATGCCCCTCAAAACTTAGATCGTGTGGCAGATTTTGTGACTGAAATGTTCACCGGTAAAACAACCTTTTTTATTGGTCATCTGATGAAAAAAGATGGTGAAAAGATTGATGTTGAAACCAAGATAGCCAAAGGTTCTTGGGATGACAATGACGCATTGATTGCTGTTTCAAGAGATATGACCGATTTTATGAAAGTTCAGGAAGATATGAAAATTGCCCAGGCTGAAAGTCAATCCAAAAGTGAATTTTTGGCCAATATCAGTCATGATTTGCGTACACCCCTTAATGGCATCCTGGGTTATACACAAATTCTTATTAAAGATAAGAATTTAGATAAAAAATATCATGAACAAATCAAAGTGATCCACAAATCAGGAGAGCATCTTTTACTTCTGATCAATGATATTTTAGATCTTTCTAAAATTGATGCAGGAAAAATGAAACTTCAAATTGCCGACTTTTATTTTCGCGATTTTCTCCAACGCATTGTTGATATTTGCCAGGTGCTTGCCAACAAAAAAAGTATTCAACTCCAATATCATGTTTCAAAGGATAGTCCTGTTTGTGTCAAAGGTGATGAAAAACGATTACGTCAGGTATTGCTGAATCTAATTAATAATGCAATTAAATATACGCCAAAAGGCCAGGTAACCTTTGAAATCTTACGTGTAAACAATCTCATACGTTTTCTTGTTAAAGATACCGGTGTTGGCATTCCAAATAACAAACTCCAATCCATATTCGAACCATTTCATCAACTGGATAACCAACCCCGACAATCAGAAGGCACTGGCCTTGGCCTGGCAATCAGTCGGCGGATTATTCAATTAATGAACAGTGATATTTTTGTTTCAAGCAGATTGAAAGAGGGAAGTTCTTTCTGGTTTGATATTGACCTTCCTGAAGTTTTCACAAGAACGAAAAAAAAGCGTAAAAAAGATATTTGGACTGAAATCAATGGTGAAGGATATCGCGTTCTTATTGTTGATGACAACCACATGAATCGGGTCTTTTTCGTTCAGGTGCTGAAACGAAAAAATTTTGAATTATACGAAGCGGAAAATGGTATTCAAGCCATTGAATATACAGAAAAATATCGGCCACATTTAATTCTTATGGATATTATGATGCCTAAAATGGATGGTATTGAAGCGATTGCTGAAATTCGGAAACATCCAAAAAACGCGGATATTATTATCTTTACAGTTTCTGCGAATGCTGAAATGAAAGATATTTGTAAGAAAAATCCCAATTCCTGTAATGAATTTCTTCTAAAACCACTTGATGTAGGCATCTTTTATTCAAAATTGATAAAATATTTCAATATCGGCGTGTCTCAAGAACCTGTTAAAGAGAAGGTTTCTGAAAAACCGCCAGAAAAAATAATCCCACCAGATGCAGCAGATATTAAAGCATTTTATCAAATGGCAAAAACTGGAAATGTTCTTCGAGTTGAAAAAATGGCAGTACAACTGGAGAACACGAATAACGATTATCAGGCATTTTCTAAAAAAATCCAGGAAATGGCCAGGGGTTTTAAAATTAATGAATTAAAGACCTTTCTGGAGCATTATTTGGTGTAAATGAATGTCATGTTAGTTTGCAAAATAATATCCCTTACGTTTATCTTGTGTATTTCAACCCAACCACCAGCGACAGTATTGGCGACGCAGGAGATATTCTTATTGATACAGATTTACTGTCATTGTTCGGAAAATCACGTATTATTTCAAAAACAACCAATACCATTGGTGGAAATGCAGGAAAGATTGAAATTGAAACGCAAAACCTGCTTATCAATGGCCCAGAAGCAATGATTTCAACATCAAGCAATGGCTCTGGAATGGGCGGCAGTATTATTATTAATGCCGAAACAATTGATCTTCAATGGAGATGTGGCCTGGCTGATTGATTCCGAGGGGCAGATAACCCAATATATTCGTGCTTCATGGTATCGCGGCAGAGGATGGTCACCGGTGGATGAATCTTTGGAACCCTTTGTCTTTAACAGTATTGATGAGATTTATCAATTGACAGGAGACTTTGCCCCGGACGAACTGAATGCATTAAAAGAGACAACCGCAATGACAGTAAACTGGTTTATAAAAAGTATTTTGTGCCGCCGAGCATTGATGTCTATCAAAGTGCGCGTTAAAAGCACAAAGGCATGCTATCTCCTTGCGCCGCTTTTCCAAAATCTTTATTTATCTTAAAGTCTATAAAACCGCCAGCCAATTTTATGCACGACTTAAAGCAAGTTTTGGGGGCTGCTGAGTAAAACGCATTTTACCTCGCCAAATAAACTTTTGTCAGGCTTTTTCGTAATGGATGCAAGCAAAATCGCTGCAATCAGCAGGCTGCCTGAAATATAAAAGGCATAGTTTAAATTGTGAAAAACATCCTCGATTGCACCACCAACCTTGGCCATGAAAAACCCACAGCCCCATCCGACAAAAACCAGGCCATAATTGATGCCAAGATTTTTCGAACCAAAGAAGTCTGCTGTAAATGAGGGCAGAAGTGACAATCCTCCGCCATACTGCCAATAAGCAATTCCTACAACAATGAACAGCAGAATGATATTTCCAGAAGCGATCACATATGGAAGCATAAACAGGCATACCGCAGAAATCGCACAGTTTATACAATACGCTTTCAGACGTCCAATTTTGTCGGAATACATGCCTGTCCCTACCCGACCGGCGGCATTCACGATCCCTCCAAATGATACCAATATCCAGGCATTCATAACCAGAAATGGGACATCCGATGCCGCTTGTTTCAATAAACCCGCCGCATTTGCGATAATTAAAAGTCCGGATTGTGTATTGAACATGAATAGAATAAATAAGGCATAGTATTGCCATGTTTTCAGCATCTCACCAGGCGACCAGTTTTCCTGCGCTGATTCAATGTTACTTTGTGTTGCGGTTTCAACATTTTTTTGCGTTTCTTCAATTGGGCAAGGGGGGACATATCCTTCAGGCGGTGAATATAAAAGTTGTCCGGCAATAATTACAACCAGCGCAAAGATGATTCCCAGGCCCACAAAACTGCCAGTGATACCGAAATGAGTGATCAGATATTCTCCCAAAAATCCAATATATATGGCTGCGCCGCCATAGCCCGCTACGACGATTCCTGCAATCAAGCCTCTGCGATGCTTTCCAAACCATTTTAGAGCTGCGGGTGTTGGTGCGGCATAACCAATTCCCATACCGATTCCTCCCAAAATTCCAAATCCCAAAATCAAGCCGGCATAGCTTTTCATGACGCCTGCTAAAATACAGCCAGCCGCAAGGAATAGACCGCCAAGGGTGGCGCCTAGTTTCGGGCTGTATTTATCCTGAATTTTGCCACCTGGAATCATGAACAGGGCAAAAGTAATGACGCATAATGAAAATGGCGTTGATGCTTCCGCATTTGTAAGATAGATCCATCCCTCATTTATTCCGGTCATAGCAGTTCCAGGTTCTCCGGCAACCAGCGCTTTTTTCCAAATGCTCCATGCATACAAAATACCCAAACAAAGATTTAATGCTGCCCCAGCAAAAGTGCATATCCATGCCTTACCGGGGACTTTAGCTGACTGTGCTTGCATATGGAACCTCCTTTCTTTTTTATTATGGATTTTCATTCAGATCATCGTCTGAATGAAAATCCATGTTTTATTATTTTTGAAGAGTGCTTCGACTGTTTTTAATTAATTCTGCTACAACAGTTGGATCGGCAAGGGTGGATGTATCACCCAGCTCATTAATTTCATCGTTGGCAATTTTTCTTAGTATTCGTCGCATGATTTTTCCTGATCTTGTCTTAGGGAGGGCAAAAGAAAACTGAATATGTTCGGGTGACGCAATCGGACCGATTTGCTGTCGTACCCATTTTACCAGTTCTTTTCTGTTTTCTTCATTTTCTTCAAAACCATGTGTAAGGGTCACAAACGCATAAATCGCTTGGCCTTTAATATCGTGGTCAAAACCAACAACCGCAGCTTCTGATACATATCTATGGGCGACTAAGGCGCTTTCTATCTCTGCTGTACCCAGACGATGCCCGGAAACATTGATGACATCATCAACCCGACCAGTAATCCAATAATAGCCATCTTCATCCCTGCGAGCGCCATCACCTGTAAAATATTTGCCTGGGAATTGTGAAAAGTAAGTCATTTTAAATCGATCATGATCTCCATAAACTGACCTTGCTATTGATGGCCACGAATTGAGCATTACCAGATATCCTTCCCCAGGGCCTTCAATAATATCACCATTCTTATTAACCAAAGCAGGCTCAACCCCGAAAAATGGATTTGTTGCTGAACCTGGTTTCAAATCAGTCGCACCAGGTAAAGGAGTTAACAAAACACCGCCGGTTTCAGTCTGCCACCAGGTGTCTACAATAGGACATCGTTCTTCACCCACAACCTTGTGATACCATTCCCATGCTTCTGGATTGATCGGTTCTCCCACTGTTCCCAGGAGTCGGATCGATTTTCTTGATGTTTTCTTCACTGGTGCTTCTCCCTGCTGCATAAGGGCTCTAATTGCAGTCGGCGCTGTGTAGAAAATGTTTACATTGTGTTTATCGCAAACATCCCAAAAACGAGAATAGTCAGGATAATTGGGAACACCTTCAAACATGAGTGTCGTTGCACCATTTGCCAGTGGCGCATAAATGATATAACTATGACCTGTGATCCATCCAATATCCGCAGTACACCAGTATATATCGCCATCATGATAATCAAAAATATACTGATGCGTAAATGATGTGTAAACAAGATATCCGCCAGTTGTGTGCAATACGCCCTTGGGCTTGCCGGTTGACCCTGATGTGTATAAAATAAACAGCGGGTCTTCAGAATCCATTTTTTCAGGCGGACAGTTTATATCGGCTTTCTCCATGAGATCGTTCCAGGTATGATCTCGGCCTTGATGCATGTAAACTGCATTTCCTGTGTTTTGAACCACGATACAGTTTTCAATTTTGCTTGTGATTTCCATTGCCTTATCAGCGTTCACTTTTAATGGCACATTTTTCGATCCGCGAAGGCCCTCATCTGCTGTAACAAGAACCTTGCAGCCAGCATCATCAATTCTACCCGCCAGTGCTTCAGGTGAAAAACCGGCAAATACAATGGAATGAATTGCACCTATTCTTGTACACGCCAGCATTGCCACTGCCAATTCTGGTATCATGGGGAGATATATGGAAACCCTATCACCTTTTGTTACTCCCATTGTTTTCAGCACATTTGCAAATTTACAAACATCTGCATGAAGTTCTTTGTATGAAATATGGCGTGAATTATCCGGGGAATCACCCTCAAAGATAATGGCGGTTTGATCTCCGCGCTTTTCCAAATGACGATCCAGACAGTTATAGCTCACATTGAGTTTGCCATCAATGAACCACTTGATATTCACGTCGTCAGTAAAACTCGATTCTCTCACTTTTGTAAATGGCTCAAACCAGTCAATACGTTGCGCCACATCTTTCCAGAATGCTTCCGGGTTGTTAATTGATTCCTGGTACATGCTTAAATATTTTTCTTTGTCGCACCAGGCTTTTTCTTTCCATTCGTTCGATACTGGATACATTTTTGATGTCATAAGGACCTCCTTTTTATTTTTATTAAAATATGATAATATGATTTTTTTTAACGTTAATTCATTATAAGGCAAGGCTTGTGCCAACAGGAATAAAAAATTATAACATGTTGATAATTAACTGAATTTGAATGATTGAAGAGGAAAAAAGATAGGAATTGACATTGTTGACAATTGAGACAAAAAAGTCTCATCTATTATGCATTGTAGTTCTATAATATTGTTATTGTTGATAATAAAATATTTGGGACATTATTTTCCCAAATGGAGACAATGAAATGTTTTTGATTACTCGCATAGGTCTCTAAGTTAGTTTTGGTATTTTTCAATAACCGAGGATATACATATGTCTGAGAACGTGTGAAGAAACTTTTTTGTGTTGCACCCCTTGACAGATCATTGTTTTTTAATATACAAAGAGCCTCGTATGCATTTGGGTTACACGATATTTATTAACATACATAATCCATATTCAAAAGAGGACTGCTTTGGAAGATATTTCAAAATATTTCAATACCTCACAACTAAAAGGTGCATTTGATTTTGTCGAACATACAGGGTGCAACATATTTCTCACAGGTAAGGCAGGTACTGGAAAAACAACCTTTCTCCATAATTTTAAAAAAGCGTCATCAAAAAGCTTGATTGTTGTTGCACCAACAGGTGTTGCGGCAATTAATGCAGGTGGTGTCACGATCCATTCTTTTTTTCAATTACCTTTTGGCCCTCATTTACCCAATATTGGCGACAACAATAACAATACGCCCGGGTTTTATCAAAAAATGAGCCAGCAAAAAAAGGATATTATTCGAAATCTTGAACTGCTCATTATTGATGAAATCAGTATGGTTCGTGCAGATCTTCTTGATGCCATTGATGAAACCCTTCGTCGTTTCAAAGATCGCTATCTTCCTTTTGGCGGTGTTCAACTTCTGATGATTGGCGATCTTCATCAATTACCCCCCATTGTACCCCAAGAAGAATGGCAATTATTACAAGACTATTATGACACCTTATTTTTTTATGGCAGCAGATCCTTAAAACAAAGCAGCTATTCAAGTATTGAACTAACACATATTTTCAGACAAAAGGATGACCACTTTATTCAAATGCTCAACCAGATCAGAGATAATAAACTGGAGCCGGAAACCCTTGAAAAATTGAATGAACGCTATGATCCACAATTTAATCCTTCAGATGATGAGGGTTATATTACGCTTACGACACACAACAAGCAGGCTCAAAAAATAAATCGTTCCAGATTGAAGAAGCTATCCAGTAAGGCATTTGTTAAAGAATCTGAAATTGATGGAGATTTTCCTGAACAGGCGTATCCCACAAATGCCAAATTAAAGCTCAAAATTGGCGCTCAGGTCATGTTTTTGAAAAACGACTCCGCAAAGAAAAAGCGGTATTATAATGGAAAGATTGGTAAAGTTATTGAGATCTCCGATGAATATATTACTGTGAAATGCCCTGAAGATGCTCAAGTTATTGCGGTAGAAAGATCGGAATGGAATAACATTCAGTACTCGATTGATGTAGAAACTGAAACGATTAAAGAAAATGTAATTGGCACATTTACCCAATTTCCTCTGAAACTGGCATGGGCGATCACCATTCATAAAAGTCAGGGCTTGACCTTTGAAAAAGCCATTATTGATGCCAATGCCGCATTTGCTCATGGTCAGGTTTACGTGGCATTGAGTCGCTGCAAATCTTTTAAAGGCATTGTCTTGATTTCACCCATTTCAAGATCATGTATCAAACATGATTCCAGTGTATTACAGTTTATGAATACCATTGAAAATGACTTTCCTGATGATCATTCTCTGAATCAATGCAAATTTGACTTTCAACTGTCATTATTAAAAAAATTGTTTAATTTCAGCCCAATAGAACAACAATTGCGTACATTTCTAAAGTTTGTCCAAAATAATAAAGCGTCCATATCACCTGAACTGACTCAAAACCTTATTCAGGTTGACATATCCACCAAAAATGAAATTGTTGATGTCTCATATCGGTTTAAAAAACAGATTGATCGTCTGGTTTCTGAAAATCCCAATATTCAGGACAATGAAATATTGCAGGAAAGAATAAGAAAAGGGTGTGATTATTTTTCTGATAAAGTAGAATCCATTATTGTCAGTTTCTTAACTGAAACTTCAATCGACATTAAGAATGAAAAAGTTCGCAAATCCTTTAAAAAGCGTTTGACTGCTTTGGGAAAAGAGACCGCAACAAAGTTAACCCATCTTCGTGAAAATTTATCAATACTTGACTTCAATTAAGAACAATCCAGTGGGACCTGCAAAATGGCGATCCCTGGATTCAAGAATTTGTGGAATGGTATCGAATGACATTCGTTTTTTGCCAATTTCAACCAGTGTGCCAACAATATTTCTCACCATAAATCGCAAAAAGTCATCTGCTTCAATTTCATAAATGCCGGAAACTTCCATGCAAGGGACTTAAAGTGTTATATTTATGTATCGGAAAACAAAATTCTGCTTTATATTGGTTCAAGTGCAATGCCGCTTGCTAACGCACGCGGCTCTGAAAATTTCGGCAGCTTTTAATCTGAGCCGCGCGCGTTAGCAAGCGGGACTGTACTTCCTGAGACACCTTACTTATAAATAAATAAGGAATGCTCGAAAAATAAATTCCTCATTTACTTATTTGCCAGCCCGATGTAGGGGCGAATCTTGTGTTCGCCCATCGTACATAGGAACGAAAGCGTTATTAGTTCGAGGGCGAACACAAGGTTCGCCCCTACACGTTCACGGCACTTAAGTAAATGAGGAACTTATTTTTCGAGCATTCCTTATTCATTTTCTTCAGCGTAATCCAGGTTCAAAAAAAGGAATGCAATTAATTAAATGGGGAACTAATTTTTCGAGTATTCCTTAGGTAACAGTTTGTGTAATTTCGGAATTCTGTGCATTGGCAAAAAAGAGAGCTTGACTTACACATCATATCGTTATAAATTTAAACCATTATATAGTATAAAAAATGCGAAGTAAAATAAGAAAAGCATCACATATTATTTGATCTTTCTTTAGAATAAAAATTTTCAAAATAACATTGTTTAATCAATAAAGTAAGGAGGACCAACAAAAAATGGCAAAAAAAATAGTTATGGCATTAGATCAAGGGACAACCAGCTCAAGAACGATTTTATATGATGAAAATGGGGATGTGATCACCTCAGCCAGTGAGGAATTCCCCTGTTTATATCCAAAACCAGGATGGGTTGAACAGGTTCCAGATGATTTGTGGCGCACTCAAAAAAATACAATGGACGCCGCATTGCATCAGGCCAATTTGACCTACAGCGATATCACCGCAATTGGTATCACAAATCAAAGAGAAACTGTTATCGGATGGAATAAAGACAATGGTGAGCCAGTTCATAATGCCATTGTGTGGCAATGTCGTCGTACTGCAGAATATTGTGACCAGCTAAAAGAAGAAAAGTTTGATGCTGTAATTAAGGAAAAAACAGGGCTGGTTACTGATGCTTATTTCTCTGGAACGAAAATGCGTTGGATTTTGAGAAATGTTGAATCTGCCAGGGAATTGGCCAGACAGGAAAAATTGCTCTTTGGAACAGTTGATACATGGCTGATATGGAAACTGACAAATGGCTTAACGCATGCCACTGATGTCAGTAATGCCAGTCGAACAATGATTTACAACATTCGTGATCTAAAATGGGATAAAGAATTACTGGATAAAATGAACATACCCATTGAAACACTTCCTGAAGTGAAACCCTCATGTGGAATTATTGGTGTTACAGATAAATCATTCTTTGGAAGTGAAGTTCCCATTGCCGGTGTTGCAGGTGATCAACAAGCCGCTTTATTTGGTCAGTGTTGTTTTGATGAAGGGATGACCAAAAATACCTATGGCACTGGTTGCTTTATGATGATGAATACTGGAAATAACATTATTAAATCTGAACAAGGACTTTTAACAACGATTGCATGGCAAATTGGTGATAAAGTAACCTATGCTCTGGAAGGATCTGTGTTCATTGCAGGCGCTCTTATGCAATGGATGAGAGATGGATTGGAAATCTTTACTGATGTCAAAGATACTGAAGTCATGGCAACCTCAATTGATTCTACTGATGGTGTCTATATTGTGCCTGCTTTTGTCGGACTGGGCGCACCCTATTGGGATCCTTATGCCAGAGGCACCATTGTTGGTCTGACTCGTGGCACAACAAAAAATCATCTGGTTCGAGCAGGGCTGCAATCTCTGGCATATCAATCTTATGATTTATTGATTGCAATGGCCAAAGATTCTGGTGTGAATCTAAAATCATTGAAAGTTGATGGCGGCGCGTGTGCCAATAACTATCTATGTCAGTTTCAAGCGGATATTCTTGGCATCAATGTCAGCCGACCAAAAATGATTGAAACGACTGCAATGGGGGCTGCATTTCTTGCAGGAATCGCTACTGGTGTGTGGAAAGATACCCGGTCTGTTGAATCTATTTGGAAAGAAGACCGCGCTTTTTCACTTCAAAGATCACAGGAAAAAGTAGACCAATGTTTGAAAGGGTGGCATAAGGCAGTTGAAAAAGCAAGGGGCTGGGTGGATAAATAGTTAAATCTAAGGGTGAATTTTATGTTCACCCTTATTAAAAAATTAATCATCGTTTTGACCGATTGGTATTCTTAAGGAAATCTCTAAAAATAAGTTCCCCATTTAATTAATTGCATTCCTTTTTTTGAACCTGGATTACGCTGAAGAAGATGAGGAACCTATTTTTTTTGCATTCCTAAGAAAAAATAAATTTTCTTAAAGAAATATTTGACGAATTTTTTATTTTGAAGTATGTCAGCGTACACAAATGACAAACAAACAAATCAATACATTATCAAACCTGATAATGTATAACGTTTTACTTTTTAAAGAAATTGACGAGGAGGAATAATTTTGATCTCAATAGCCCATGCAATGGCCGCAAATGGTGGTGGATCAGCCGGACCGGCAAGTGGTATTACCGCGCTGCTACCCATGATTATTATATTTGCAATATTTTATTTTTTGTTAATTCGTCCGCAGCAAAAAAAGGCCAAAGAACATCGTGCGATGATTGATCAACTCAAAGCAGGTGATCGTGTCATTACAAGCGGCGGTATTTATGGAAAAGTAACCAATGTCAAGGATCCAGATACAATAACTTTGGAAATTGCTGAGAAAGTGCGTGTTAAATGTGTGCGATCAAATGTCAGTGTATTAATGAATGATCCACAGGCAAACCTGCCAAAATCAGGACGCGCTGATAAATAGCACCTTGTCTTTTGTGCTTAATTTAAAGAAAGGAATAAGACCTTGAAAAACATAACACCACGAACCATCATAATATTAATGGTTCTTTTTGCTTCATTGCTTTATGTCTTGCCATCATTTCACATTGATGTCTGGCCGCACAAAAAAATAAATCTGGGGCTAGACCTTCAGGGGGGCATGCATCTCGTTTTAGAGGTTGAATCTGAAAAAGCGGTCGAAAGCACCATCGAACGAATGGGCAATGATCTTCGACGTGAATTAAAAACAAATCATATCAAATTTGCCAACCTTAAACGAAGCGCTTTTCAACTGCACCTTGATGTCATTGGTACTGAAAGCATTGACCGGTTTAACAAGATTCTGGATGATGACTTCCAGGAATTTAGAATTGTATCTCGTAAACAAGATAACGAGCAGCTTTCTATTGTTCTGGATTTACCTGATAGTGAGGTTGAAGAAATCAAGAAAAAAGCGGCAGATCAGGCCCTTGAAACAATCCGAAATCGAATTGATGAATTCGGTGTTTCAGAACCGGATATCAGACGACAGGGAAGTCGTCGGATTCTGGTTCAGTTACCGGGTGTTAAAGATCCGGGGCGTGCCAAAGACTTAATTGGAAAAACAGCGTTGCTGGAGTTTAAGCTTGTTGATGACCAACATTCTGTTGAGGATGCACTTAAGGGCAAAACGCCCCTGGGTACAGAAATATTGTATGAAGTTGTTGAAAATCGTCAAACTCGGCGTATATCAAAAAAGCCCTATCTTGTTGAGAAACGTACAACCCTGACCGGTGAATATTTGACCGATGCCCGGGTCAACATTGATTCACAATATAATGAACCCTATGTATCAATTAAATTTAACAAAAAGGGGGCGCGTTTATTTGAACGTATCACAGAATCCAATGTTCAACGTCGATTGGCCATTGTATTGGATAAAAAAATACATTCAGCACCGGTGATTCAAGAACGAATATCAGGGGGGGAAGCTCGAATTACTGGAAGTTTTACCCATGAGGAAGCCCATGATCTGGCAATTGTGCTGCGTGCGGGTGCTTTGCCTGCACCGGTTCATATCCTTGAAGAACGTACAGTGGGGCCATCATTGGGTAAGGATTCCATTCGCAAAGGTCTTGTATCAATGATTATTGGGGGCATTATGGTCATTATATTCATGCTTGTTTATTACAAGGTAGCAGGTTTAATTGCTGATCTTGCGCTTGCTTTGAATATCCTTTTAATTGCAGCAGGACTTGCTGGTTTTCAGGCCACATTAACGCTCCCGGGTATTGCCGGTATTATTTTGACCATAGGCATGGCTGTAGATGCAAATGTATTAATATTTGAACGTATTCGGGAAGAGATGCGGGTTGGAAAATCACCATTAGCAGCAGTTGATGCCGGTTACAACAAGGCAACATTGACCATTCTTGATGCCAATGTGACCACCCTCATAGCGGCTGTCGTTTTATTTCAATTTGGAACAGGCCCTGTAAAAGGATTTGCAGTGACACTCAGCCTGGGTGTGCTTGCATCTTTGTTTACAGCATTGATTGTGTCTCGACAAATCTTTGATTCATTATTGATTAATCGTCAGCTAAGGAGTTTGAGTATATAATGCAATTCATTCAACCAGATATAAACATAGATTTTATTGGTAAACGTTTTGTGGGCTTTGCAGTATCAGGTGTATTGATATTGATCAGCCTTTTATCGCTGCTTTTGCATGGCGGTCCAAGATATGGAATTGACTTTGCTGGCGGTACATTGATTCAAATCAAGTTCAATGTGCCCACAACTGTGGACACAATGAAAGAAGCATTGAAACCTGTTGGCATAATAGACCCATCCATTCAGCAATATGGCGAAGCCGCTAACAATGAATACCTTGTTCGTGCGGATATTTCCTATAAAAAACTTGAAGGATTGTCTGAAAAAGTGGGACAGGCTCTTATTCAGGCGGTTTCAGATCCATCTGAAACGAACGAATCCAGTGATTCATCAAAATCATTGGAAAGCAGTGAAACTTCAGTTCCCACACCGACAACGCAGACCAAATCCCAAGAAATTGAGGATAAAGATACAATGCAGAAAACCTTGCCAGCAGAAGTTCGACGAATTGAAATGGTCGGTCCCCAAGTGGGCAAAGATTTACGTGAAAAGGCGTTACTGGCCATGTTTTTTGCGTTGTTATTCATAACCATTTATATCTCCGGTCGTTTTGAGTTTAAATGGGTTATGAGTGCAGTCATGGCTGGCGGTTTGATGGGCGGTGTTTATTTAATCAAATCGGTGGGAATCAGTATGCCCTTTCTCATTGTTTTTGCTTTGATTCTGGCGATGATACTATTCTGGTTTTTACGATTGCAATATGCAATGGGCGCAATTGCTGCACTGATTCACGATGTCACAATTACTGTTGGAATTTTTTCAATTTTTGATAAAGAATTTACCCTGCCAATCATTGCTGCTTTATTGACTATTATTGGTTATTCGCTGAATGATACAATTATTGTATTTGATCGTATTCGTGAAAATTCAAGAAAGCTAACGCGAGATACCTTTGACCTGATAATCAATAAAAGTATAAATGAAACGCTCAGTCGAACAATATTGACATCATTGACAACATTAATTGTTGTACTGACATTGTTCCTTTTTGGTGGTGGTATTATTCATGATTTTGCATTTGCCATGATTATTGGCGTTTTGATTGGTACGTATTCATCAATTTTTGTGGCCAGTCCGATATTGCTGCTCTGGAAAATGCAAAAATAAGATCCTCAAAAAGTCAGACAAGTATATAGCGCGTTCCCAGGCGTTGCCTGGGAACGAATACAAAGCGGATCTGCCTATACATCAATATAACTAAAATTTTTTTCAAAGAATCTTGGTGACGATCGTTTGCGAGAGTTCAAAAACAATTAAAATAACAAAATTTTATAATATATTTACCAATCAGTTAATGGCGTATGTAATGATTATGGGAAGTAAAAATGGATCACATCCTGCCGTGGTTAACATTAAAAAATATTCCAGGCGTTGGAAATCATCTTTTTAAAAGACTTTTGGATCAGTGGAAAACGCCAGAAAGAGTCTTGGAACAGCCAGTAGAGGCCCTGGCCTCAATTCAAGGATTGTCCAAAAGGGTTGCCGCTGAAATTGTAAACAAAAAATCCATGATCAATGCCAAAAAAGAGATTGAACGTGCTCAAAAATTTGATATCAAAATTTTGTGCATAAATGATAATGATTATCCGCCTTTACTCAGACAAATACCTGATCCACCACCTGTGCTGTATGTATATGGCCAATTAATACCTTCAGATACGTGCATCGCTATTGTGGGATCACGTACTTCAACAAGTTATGGTGAAGCCTTTACTCGAACACTTGCCAAAGATTTGGTACTCAATCAGGTAACCATTGTCAGCGGAATGGCACGAGGCATTGATACTGCGGCTCATAAAGGGGCTTTGGACGCCAGGGGACGAACAGTGGCGGTTATGGGTTGCGGATTGGAAACTGTTTATCCTTCTGAAAATAAAACATTATTTCATTCAATTGCCCAAAAAAATGGTGCTGTTATTTCTGAATTTTCTATGGGTGCAAAACCAGAGGCGTATCATTTTCCAAGTCGGAATCGCATTATCAGCGGTATGAGTATGGGAACGATTGTGGTCGAGGCAGGAAATAGAAGTGGTTCTTTAATCACAGCACGTCTTGCATTGGAACAAAATCGTCAGGTTTTTGCGGTACCCGGTCAGGTACATTCTGAAATGACCGATGGTACGCATCGTTTAATCAAGCAGGGAGCCAAGTTAATAGAAAATGCTCAGGATGTGCTTGAAGATTTGGGGCCATTTTTGAATTCTCATTTGCAAGTGCCCCAAAAAAAAGTGTCTTCCGAAGAAAAGGACTTGCCGCCAATGGATTCGACTGAAAGGTCTATATGGAATCAATTGACCTTTGATCCGCAATACATTGATGATATTCAGCATCATCTTGAGTTATCGACAAGTGTTCTCTCTGTGAATTTACTTCAAATGGAAATGAAAGGACTTGTTGAGCAACATCCAGGGAAACGATTTTCAAAATGCATTTTATGAAAAATAACGTTTTTTGGGGGCGAACACAAGGTTCGCCCCTACACGTTCTTGGCACATAAGTAAATTAGAAATTCGTTTTCGAATATTCATAAGGAAAAATTGAAAAAAAAAAGGATTGAAATATGTCTGATAAGCCACTTGTAATTGTCGAATCACCAACAAAAGTCAAAACAATCAAGAAATATTTGGGCAGTCAGTATAATGTTACATCGACGATGGGACACATTAAGGATTTGCCAAAAAAGGAGCTTGGCATTGACATTGACCAGGGATTTGCGCCCAATTATATGACAATTCCCGACAAAAAGAAGGTGATTCGTGAGTTAAAACAAAAAGCAGGCACTGCAACCGATATTTATCTGGCCCCTGACCCGGATCGTGAAGGTGAGGCCATTGCCTGGCACACGGCTGAAATATTGAAAAAAAAGAACAGAAATTTTCATCGCGTTTTGTTTCATGAGTTAACAAAAAAAGCCATTATTGAGGCCATTCAGTCGGCTGAAGAATTAAATCCAAATAAATACGCGGCACAGCAAGCGCGGCGTATTTTGGATCGTCTGGTTGGATATCAAATATCTCCCATTTTATGGCGTAAGGTAAAAAGGGGGCTGAGCGCGGGTCGGGTTCAATCTGTTGCTGTTAGAATAATTGTTGAACGAGAGCGGGCGATACAGGCTTTTGAACCTGAGGAATACTGGACAATTACGACCATGTTGATTGCCGACAATAAACCCCCGGCTTTTGAGGCCCGCTTGACCCGAATTTCTAATAAAAAAGCAAAAATTACAAATGGCGATCAAGCACAGCAAATTGTGAGTGATTTAGAAAAAGCAACATTTGAAGTTTCAAAAATATTACGAAAAACAATTAAACGAAATCCATTACCTCCTTTTATTACCAGTACGTTACAACAAGAAGCCAGTCATAAATTGCGTTTTACAACCAAAAAAACAATGGTCATTGCGCAGCAGTTATATGAAGGTATCGAAATTGATGGTGAGCCTTTAGGTTTGATTACTTACATGAGAACAGATTCCACAAGAATTGCAAATGAAGCTGCAGAGGAGGCCATTCAGTGGGTGGATCAAAACTATGGGCCGGATTATACAATCGAAAAACCCCGCTTTTTCAAAAACAAGAAAAAAGTTCAGGATGCACATGAGGCGATTCGGCCCACCTCAGTTTATAAAACCCCTGAGGATTTAAAATCTTTTCTGACAAAAGAACAATTGGCACTATATACACTCATATGGAAACGATTTGTGGCCTCGCAAATGCATCAGGCGCTCATTGACAATTTAACCATCACAATCAAGGCAGATAAATATCAATTCTCAGCCGGCGTTTCAACAATCAAATTTAAAGGATTCATGGCCCTGTATGTATCATCAGAAGAAGAGTCAAAAAAACAGGAGCAAAGTGAAAATTTCCCTCAAATCACAGAAAAAACAACTTTCAGTCGAGAAAAAATTTCACCCCAGCAACATTTTACCCAGCCGCCGCCGCGATTCTCAGAGGCTTCTCTTGTTAAAGAACTTGAAGAAAATGGTATTGGTCGTCCCAGCACATATGCGTCAATTATATCAACCATTCAGGATAAAAAATATGTAGAAAAGGAAAAACGTAATTTTAAACCCACAGAAATTGGTTTTATTGTCAATGATTTACTATTAAAAAGTTTTCCTGACATTTTGGACGTTACGTTCACCGCAAATATGGAGAATAATCTGGATGAAATTGAAACCAAACAAAAAGATTTAATTGCGATCCTATCTAATTTTTATAAACCATTTGAAAAGCGTTTGGAAGTTGCCAACAAAGAAATGTTGAGCATGAAACGAACCGGGATGGCTACTGATATTCGTTGTCCAAAATGCAATGAACATCACTTGTGTATCAAAAATGGAAAAAATGGGTTATTTCTTGCGTGTTCTAACTATCCTGACTGTACATATAGTTGTAATTATGAAAGAAATGAGAAAGGTGTTGTGCAGGCCATTCTTAATAAAGATCCTGAAATGACAGATGAAAAATGTGAAAAATGTCAGAGTCCACTCCTTATCAAAACAGGACGATATGGACAATTCCTGGCCTGTTCTACATATCCAGATTGTAAATATACGCGATCTTTGGGGGAACCACAGAAACCAGAGTCCACAGGCGTTGCATGCCCCAATGAAAATTGCAAGGGGGAGCTGATGGTTAAAAAAAGTCGTCGGGGTAAGGTTTTTTATGGATGTAGTGAATACCCTAAATGTGATTATGCTTTGTGGAATAAACCCATTAACAAACCATGTCCTGAATGCAGCGCGCCTTTTGTAGTAGAAAAAAGAACAAAGAAAAAAGGGCCGCACTTAACATGTGTGGCGCAGTCGTGTAAATTTGAATTAAGTTTGGAAGAAAACTAATAAGTACGCGGACGAACTGTAGGGGCAAACCTTGTGTTTGTCCTCAAGGCGGCGCAAGGAGATAGTACTATAGTACATCGACGAAGCGCCAACGCAGTCCAAAATCTTTATCTTAAAGTCTATATATCTATACAATAAGAGGATACAATGGATATAAAAGAAGCAATCGCAAAAGCAGTTAGTTTCAATCATTTGACTGAATCAGAAATGGTTGATGTTATTGATCAAATCACAGATGGAAAAGCAACGCCAGCCCAAATAGGTGCATTACTGGTGGCCCTTCGGATCAAAGGGGAAACCATTGATGAAATAACCGGTGCGGTTCGTGTGATGCGTAAAAAATGTATTCCCATTCCACCCTATAACGCTTCACAAGTGGCAATTGATCGCGATGAAATCAATCTGGAACAAGAAACAATTGTTGATACGTGTGGCACAGGTGGTGATGGCACCAAAACATTTAATATTTCAACAACAACTGCCTTTGTCGTCGCAGGTGCAGGATTAAAGGTTGCCAAACATGGAAATCGCTCTGTATCAAGCCTGTGCGGCAGTGCCGATGTGATTGAAAAATTGGGTGTCAACCTGGATCTTACGCCCGAACAGGTAGGGCAATGTATACAACAAGTAGGAATTGGTTTTTTATTCGCCCCATTACTTCATGGTGCCATGAGATATGTGATTGGTCCCAGGCGTGAAATTGGTCTGCGTACCATCTTTAATGTATTGGGGCCTTTAACCAATCCTGCATCAGCATCTGTCCAGGTGCTGGGCGTTTATGAAAAGCAGCTTACCGAAAAGTTGGCCGGCGTCTTGAAAAAATTGGGTTCAAAAAGTGCATTTGTGGTTTATGGCGAAGGTTCTTATGATGAAATTAGCATTACTGGAACCACGCATATTACCCAACTGAAAAATAACCAACTGGACACCTATGAAATTACGCCTGAATCCTTCGGTTTGAATTCTGCATCGCCTGAAGACATTATTGGTGGCGACTCTCAGACAAATGCGGCAATTACCAAAAAAGTCTTATCAGGTGAAATGGGGCCATGTAGAGATATTGTGTTACTCAACACTGCGGCAGCATTGATTGCTGCTGAAAAAGCCAATGGCTTTTCTGATGGTATTGAATTGGCTGCAAAGTCAATTGATTCAGGTGCTGCAAGAGAAAAACTGGATCAATTAATTCAGAAATCCCAATCATTTACAAATTGATGCCTCTTTCAATCGGGTTTGAGCTGTAGGGGCAGACCTAGGAATACTCGAAAAATAAGGAATGCTCGAAAAATAAGTTCCCCATTTACTTATGCATAAGTAAATGGGGAACTTATTTTTCGAGTTTTCCTAAGCCCGACTTTTTGGAAATGCGCCCATTTTCAAGAATTCCTCACAATACAACTTATGAAAGCCAAAAAAAGGGGTACAACTTTTGTCTACCTATGTAAACTTTTGTCCGTCCATGCATCTATCTAATATCACTATGTTTTTAACGTATATATTGTGTTTTGAATGTTAATATTGTTTCTTGCTTTTATTTCTAATGAAATACATCATATTCATTTAATTGAATATAGCTTAAGACATAAATCAAGTTGTATAAAAAAACTTATCAATGGCATCTATCCTGCATAAAACAATCCGATTTAAAAAAATATTAAATTATTTAAAAAAGTTATAGATTTCTATTCCAATATTATGTATATTTAATAAAACTTTTGTTGATAAAGCGAAATAACGATTTCATCATCAAGAAAATATAATTTTAAGTACAAATTAAATTGTTATTTGTTATTCGATAAGAATTTTCAAGAAAGGTAATGGTATGTCGTCAGATTTAAAAATCCTTTTGGTGGATGATTTCAAATCCACGCGTAATCTTGAACGAAGTATGCTGAATGCAATCGGTTATAATAATGTTATTGAAGCCGTTGATGGTGAGGATGCAATTACAAAATTGCAGGAAGAGGGCGGCATCAATTTTATTATCAGCGATTGGAACATGCCCAACAAAAGCGGTTACGACCTTTTGGTTTGGGTACGCGCAAACGATCAATTTAAACACATTCCTTTTATTATGGCCACCGCGCAAAGCGAAAAAAAAGAAATGATCAAAGCTTTGAAAGCCGGAGCCACCAATTATATTCCAAAACCCTTTAACAAAGATGAACTCAATGCCTTAATTGAAAAAACTGTCACCGGCCCTGGTGAAAATGCTGAAACATCTACAAAAAAAGTTGTTAAAGCACCTTCTTTCAATGCATCTGGAAAACTGGTTCTGAATATCGGTCATATTCAAATTACCGACCATCTGGTGTTGGGGATGTTAAAGCATCTGATTGATATTGGTGCGTTTCAGCCCAAATATTTTGAACTGAATACCACCTGCATGTCTGGATGGAATCCCATTTATCAATCTCTTGAAACCGGAGAGGTTGATGGTGCACTCGTGCTGGCACCCATTGCGATGGATTTATTTAATTACGATGCGCCAATCAAACTGATTCTTTTTGCCCATCGTGATGGCAGTATCTGTGTGGGAAACAATTTAGACAAACGTGATTTGAATTCAAAAAATATATTGATAGACCATTTCCGCAATAAAACTTTTTATATTCCGCATTTATTATCCATTCATCATATGATTGCCAATATGTTTTTAAAGGAATTGGGGCTCGTGCCGGGGGTTGCGGGAAGTCGCAATGTCA
>Ga0272440_1000980_pt1 | contig 23751 bp, 20 predicted proteins | sample SSMMMBAug17_FD_192440 | JGI IMG/M metagenome (GOLD analysis project Ga0272440, IMG submission 192440) | Marine sediment archaeal communities from Little Sippewissett salt marsh, Falmouth, MA, United States - SSM-MMB-Aug17 | ecosystem: Environmental > Aquatic > Marine > Wetlands > Sediment ...
CCATTTCTACCTCAGACAGCAGTATATTGCCAGCTTCAGCAACAGATTTAACAAACACTTCAGGCAGTTGTGTCGCAACATTGACACCCACCAGTGCCAGTGGCGTGGTTTCAGTTACAATTACAGTGACAGATGCGGATGATTATACTTCATCGATGTTTTCATTGACAGTCACGACCATACCTGAAATTGATGCCATTGCAAATTATACTGAAACATTTGGCACAAGCCTTTCAGTCTCACTGAATATCACTGATGCAGATACAGCCAAATGCTTACAGTAGTTCAATTACGACGGATCGTTATTGGGGAACCTTTTTTGCTGCCGACTCAATTACGTATTCAATTTCGTACAATTATGAAGGCAATCCATATTCAAATACAACCTTGACAAGCAATAAAATTGCTATCCGATCAGACAATGACGACACTTCATGGTCTAACGAAACGAGTGATTCAGATGGAAATCATGAAATCTCAACGTCAAGTTCATCGAGACTGGAAATTATTCTGTCTGAGTAAAAATAATCAACAATTAATGAAAACTAAAAAAATAAATTCCTCATTTCATAATTGTTCATTTTGTTTTTGAACCATGATTACACTGAAGAGGATGAAAAAGATGAATTTAAAGTGTTTTTATTCATCTTAATCAGTGTAATCATGGTTCAAAAAACAGAATGAACAGTTTGGTACGCACATGCTTGATGTTTGATTATTGAGTTAAGCAATTTTAAATGGGGAATTTATTTTTTGAGAATTCCTTAAGCAACAAAAATGCTAGAGATGGGGTGCCCAACGAAGATATTGTTTTGGGGTTTCATGCGTCCTATAGAAGACAGTTTTCAGAGTATGCAGCTAGCTAATTTTCTTTAATCTATCTACTAAACAAGTGCTGACTTGACTTTTTTAGCTGGTATTGTTAAAAAGTTAATTTGATAATTCGGAGAGAAACAATGGAAATGCAAGTAAAAATAAATAGTCCGGATGCAAATATCTATGGAATGATATTACAAAAAATGTCAGAAATAAAAGAGACTTTCAGCCCAAAAGGCGTAATGTTTGATATCATACAAAAGCAAACTATTGATCCATGGGACAGCCTGAACATTGATGAAGTTGCTGTTGATTCAGGGATTGAGGATTTTGCTGAAAACCATGATCGAACAAGCGGGTTTTAAAATATTGCTGAAATAAAAATATAGAGGAGCCAAACCAAATAGTGAACTGTGAAACCCTAAAAAGAATTCTACTTCAAGGAGAAGATAGCCATCATTAGTTTAAAACAAATTTTTCCAGTATTGATAAACTGGCAGCTGAAATCTGCGCCTTTGCCAACTCACAAGGTGGATATATCATTATTGGCGTCAGTGACAATGGGGGACTAACAGGTCTGGGTCAGTCAGATATTTCGCGATTAAATCAGTGGGTTTCCAATGCAACCTCACAAAAAGTCGATAAAATGATTCTCGTACAAACGCAGATCCTCCTGTGCAACAACAAGCGGATTCTTGTTATTCAAATACCGCGAGGGCTTCATAAACTTTATGCTGTCAATCGAACTGATGTTTGGGTTAAAAGCGGTTCAGATAAACGTAAAGCCCCAATTGAAAGAAATCTCCATCGGATACAAACGACTGATGATTTCAATGATCCAGGAACAATGGAAATTCCACAAAAGGTGTTTTCAGAGATTTTGGCCAATGCAATCATTCACAGGAATTATTATATTCAAGCGCCCATTCAAGTTCATTTGTTTGCAGGTCGATTAGAAATTGAAAGCCCGGGGGACACTTCCAAATACATTGACTGAAGATCATATTCGTGTAGGAGTTCATGTGGAAATTAATCCAACAATTTTATCTTTTTTGGCAAAAAAATTTTACATATTAAAGAAAATAAGTCCCAATTTTTGCAGAGAGATTTGTATGAACTTGTATCTGAAAAATTGTATGACATCAACGATCTCTCTGATGAACTCAACAATCTTGTCCGGATGAATATTTTATCATTTCATCCGACAATATCAACATATGAACTTCAGGGAAAGGTTATGCTTCACGCCCTAAAACAATATGTTCAAAGTGTATTGGAGTCAGAAGCGAATCTATTTTTTAATCATAATGACAAAGGATAAGCTGATGCCATACAGCGATTTTTCATTAGAAAAAGCCAAAAAAGCATTTTGCCTGACTGAAAGGCGGACCAGGTTATTTGAGGGAGTAAAAAAACTGGAAAGCAGCAGCTGGCTTAAAGAAACCTTTGATGTTACTCTGGAGTTGGCATTATCATCATCAAGTGAAAAGGCAAGGTCTGAATTTATTGTCGTTCCCATTTTAGTTGAAATGGAAAAAAGGAACAAAAAAGCATTTGCCATCTATTCTGGAAATCGACTGGATATTGATGAAGAAAAGGGACTGAATGGAGAGTGCGATTTTATTCTGTCAAAAGGCCCAATTGCCAGCACCATACAAGCCCCCATCTTCTCTTTGGTGGAGGCGAAAAAGAATGATATTCAATCTGGACTGGGTCAGTGTGCTGCTCAAATGGTTGGTGCAAGATTATTTAATCAACAAGAAGAAAATAATATTCAGACGATCTATGGCTGTGTTACAACCGGTGAAAATTGGCAGTTTTTAAAGCTTGAGAATGACATTATATTCATGGATCAAAATCGATATTATATTAATGATATCAATAGTTTGTTAGGCGTATTTCAAGTAATCATTGAAGACTGCAAATAAGACTGACATCATGTAAGGATTCCCCAATATTTCTGAAAGCGCATTATGTTAATGGGTATATTGGGAATAACATTTTAAAAATATTTATAATAACTCATTGATTATCCCAATAAAACCATTTCACTCTTTTAAACAAAAATATTTATGGAGGCCCAAAATGCCAAAAAAAATACATATGATTTTTTTTCTGATATTTTTTTCAATGCCATGTTTTGCCGATGTACCGGCAGATCATTCCACCCTTCAAGAGGCCATTAATGCTGCTGCAATAGAAGGCGAAGTAATCACTGTTGCTCCTGGCACATATGCCGGAGAAAACAACAAAAACCTGAATTTTCAAGGCAAAAGCATCACACTCATATGCGACTCAGAATCTGCCGAATGCACGATCGATTGTGAAAACAGCGGCAGAGGCGTTTATTTTCAAGCCAATGAGGATGAAAACACGATCCTCTCCGGTTTCATTATTACCAATGGTAATGTGAGCAAAATGGGCGGGGGCATATTGTGCGTGTCGTCATCGCCAAAAATTACCAATTGTGTTATCACCGGCAATGTTGCCCGATGGGCCAGAGGGGGTAATGGTGGTGGAATGGCCTGTGTGGATGCATCACCAAAAATCTACAATACGATTATTCAATACAATGAGGCCAAATTCAATGGCAGCGGTCTTTACTGCCGGGGAAACTCCAATCCGATTCTGGATGGCTGTATTATTTCCAACAATAAAAAAGCCTTGTATGGCGGCGGTATTTCTGCTCATGAGGACTCCAACCTGACGATTATCAATTCATTGCTTTATGGCAATTCTGCGCGTCAAGGCGGTGGAGGCCTGTCGTGTACATCATCTCCAACCATTGAAAATTCTGCAATCAGTAATAACAGCGCCAAGGATGGCGGCGGCATTGCCAGCTACTTTTCAGCTCCCACAATTGACTCCAGCCTCATCAGCAGCAATTCGGCTGAAAATGGCGGTGGCATTGCTGCCCAGGCTTTATCAAAACCGATCATTACAAACAGTTCCATCAGCAATAATTCAGCATCAAAAAATGGCAGTGGGGTATCGTTGTATCCCTCGGCAGAGCCAACAATTACTTCATGTACCATTTGGGGAAAAGATGAAGATAAAGCTGCCATTGCGGTAGACATTGCTGAAGAGACCATCTCTGAAACAAACACTGGAGTGGCAATTGTATCTCAATCGGCTGTGCAGGGCGGATATGAAGGTGACCAAAATATTACCATTGAACCTGTTGACCTTGAAGGTCTGATTAACGAATTCTCCTCAGCCAATCCCATTCTTTCGTTGACCGGCGGTGGATTGACAGCCTATCGTTTTCGTATGGATGATGAAACCGAATGGCATGAAGAACAGGTCATATCCATCCCTATTCAACTGACACAACTGGCTGAAGGCAACCAGTATACGATGTATATTTTGGGAAAAGATACTTTAGGCAACTGGCAACACGAGGATGCTCCGATCATTTTCACATGGACTGTGGATACCACGCCGCCCACAGTTCAAAATCTGACAGATACATTGAATCCAACCCAAAGCATTTCCTGGACATGGAATGCCTCGGAAACTGCTGAATTCAGATATCTCATTGATCTGACACAAAACAGCGAGCTATCAGGCGAATACACCAATATCACCACGGCAACCCAAGATTCCGGTGATGGCATTTACTACCTTCATGTTCAGGCCAAAGATCTGGCAGGCAATGAAAGTGTTGTGCAAACAGTTCAGGCCAATCTGGATAACACACCGCCTGATGCCAACATTGTGTATTCAACGACACAACCCACAGTAAATTCGGTAACAGCCAGTTTGGTTCCATCGGAGACAGTCACTGTTAACAACAACAATGGTGCGTTGACCCGAACATTTTCAGAAAATAATACCTTTACGTTTTTATTTCAGGATGATGCAGGTAATTCAGGATCAGCTATCGCCGAAATCAATTGGATTGGCGATGGTTTACAGATTGTTGAAACCACTCCCATTTACCCGAAAGCACTGACCCAAACCACTGTTTACCTGGATATTAATTACACCAACACCAAACAAGATCCATCCCTTAATGGCCTGGGCCTGCGCATTCATTATCCATCTGATGCATTGTCTTATCAAGAAATTAAAAATGTATATGAACCGGTTACGTCGCCGGCTGTTGATCATGCTGAAACTGTAGAAACAGACGATGGCAACACCGCTACAGACCGCTATGTTGAAATTGTCTGGGAAGATGAATCTATCGATTGGCCTGGCCAGAATTTACCCATACGATTATGCACCATCGCATTTCAACCCACATCAGACCTGGCCATTGGATATACATGCAGTATTTTGTATCAGGCAACCCAAACACATCCCGGTTATTTGTTTCTTGCAGACCCAGTTGTTATGGAAATCACTCGCTTTACCCTGGATGTGGATGCCAACCACGACTACGATGCACTAACCGATGGTTTATTGATTATCCGCTATTTATTTGGTCTCAGAGGCGGAAATAGCCTTTTAGAAAATGCAGTTGATTTTGATAAAGGGATGCGGACCTCCGCAGACAATATTGCTGCTTATATTGAAGCAGGTATTCCAAAACTGGACATTGATGGTAACTCAAAAACTGATGCGCTCACTGATGGTATCTTGATTATCCGCTATTTATTCGGTCTGGCTGTTGGAGACAATTTTACGAATGAAGCGGTTGATCACAATGGAACCCGCACAAGCAGTGATGATATTCGTGAGTACCTCAAAACCTTAAATGAATAAATTTTTTACTTATAAATAACAAGAAGTTGGGAGAATGTAACCCAAAATAGATGGTATGCAATGCAAGAAAAAAAGGGCAGGGTTTGGGGGGCATCCTGTTTTTTGAAAAAAAAAGGACGGGATTAATAAGATCGGTATCTTCATGGAAAAAAATTGGGTCAAATATTATTGGCGATGGGTCAGATATTACCGGTGATATGGCTGTTAGTTTGCAGCAAGCTCCTTGTGCTATCACAAAATGGATCGGACAAACAAAAATCAGGCACATAATGCTGTGGTGATGATTCCAAATCCTGACATAAAATATGCTTAAAACCTAGCGATGTAGCCATATCAACAACAGAATCATATTCGTTTTGGGTAATCATTCGAGATAACTCTGGAAACTGATGCGCTCGATACAATGGATTGTATTGTGCCATCAAGGAAAGACCGATATCAGCAGATAATTCCAGTGCCAAAAAACACAATGATTCCCACGAACCTGCCAGATGATCAGGTAACACGAGGTGACGAACCCATAAACCTGAAACCAATCGCTTGCCTGTGGAGTCAAATTTGGGCGGCCCCACCTGACGATACATTTCTGAAATCGCATTTTTGGAAATATCCACATAGTTGTTTACATTGGAATATTTTTTAGCAATGGCATTGTCCGCGTATCGGATATCTGGCAGGTAGACATCAATTAAACCCTTCCATAATTTGAGTTGATCAAGGTCATCGTAAGCCGCACTGTTGTAAATGATGGGTGTATGTAAGCCATCTTGTTTGGCTTTTTTTACAGCCCCTCGGATCCAGGGAGATTGGTGGCTGGGGGAGACGAGGCCAATGAAAGAACATCCCTTGTTTTGAAAATGAAACATTTGGGAAATGAAATCTGTTTCAGAAATGAGATGCCCTTGCCTCTGTTGACTAATTTGATAATTCTGACAATATACGCAGGCCATATTGCATGAAGTAAAAAAGAAATTGCCAATGCCCTCATTTTCAGACAAAACAGATTCTTCACCATAATGAACAACCGATGATGACAAAACAATGCCAGAGAATATACCGCAGAAACCATGTTGATTTTTTCGGTCAACCGAGCATTGACGCGGACATATATTGCAAGTCGTCAATTGTTGACACATGGCTATTTTGCTGAAACCAAAGAAATCAGTTTTTGTGCGCTTGTTTGAATATCATCGTTTATAATAATATGTTTGTAAAGATGCTGAAACGCCATTTCTTTTTCTGCATTTTTCAGTCGTTTTTCAATCACCTCTTGTGAATCTGTGCCGCGTTTTTCAAGACGTTCCTTTAAGACATCCATTGATGGGGGCTTAATAAATATTGTGATGGCATCTGGAAATTTTTTTATAATTTGTTGCATGCCCTGAACATCAATTTCAAGAAGAATATCTTTTCCAGTAATGAGACAGGTTTCAATCCGCTCCTGTGATGTGCCATAATAGTGATCATGAACACATGCCCACTCTGCCCATCGATGTTCTTTGATTCCCTGAGAAAAATCTGAATCAGAAATAAAATAATAATCTACACCATCACACTCATTTTTTCTGGGCTGTCGAGTGGTGTAGGAAACTGAGTACTGCATATCCGGAAAACGGGCTCTCAAACGATTGCACAATGTTGATTTCCCCGCACCTGATGGCGCAGATACGATAAATAATCTTCCTTTCATAGGCACCTGCTTACGAAACATTATTTTTTTCAAGAAATTTTATCGCGTTTTCATTCCCACGACTCATTTCAAATCGATGGGAAATAGTTTCGGGTTGTATGGCTGAGAGGATTAAATGGTTACTGTCGGTTAAAATCATGGAGCGTGTTTTTCGTCCATGAGTGGCATCGACTAACCTTCTTTCATCTTTTGCTTCATCTTTCATGCGTTTCATCGGGGCCGTATTGGGTGAAAGAACTGAAATAACACGATCACAAACGACAGTATTGCCAAATCCAATATTTAAAAGGTTCTGTTCCATAGTCTATCCTTGCAATATTTTGGCATCCTTCATTTACCAGTTAACACTTTTCTCGTTCCCAGGCTCTGCCTGGGAACGCATGCCCGGCGGCTCTGCCGCCTATACCAATGCTTAAGCGGCAGAGCTGCCAAGTATGCATTCCCAGGCAGAGCCTGGGAACGAGAAAAAGTGTTAACTACTTTTCAGCAAATATGAAGGATGCCAATATAATTTCTATTCAATATTTTGAATTTGTTCTCTGATTTTTTCATGTTCAGATTTGAGTTGAACAATAATTTTAGATATTTCAACGCTACCAGACTTTGACCCAATGGTATTGAATTCTCGACCGATTTCCTGAAGTATAAAATTGAGTTTTCGTCCCACAGGCACACTGTCATTCATAAAATTTTGGAATTGCTGAATATGGCTTTCAAGTCGTGTTATTTCCTCAGAAATATCACTGCGGTCCGCAAGAATCGCAGCTTCCTGAGCAATACGCACCGGATCAATTTCTATGATACTATGGGTTAAGGTTGCAATGCGATCTTTTAGTTTTTCCTGATAATACGCAACCTGCCCCTGTGCAAGCGTTGAGATGGTTTGCAAGGCTTGTGATATATCATTTAATCGCTTGCCTATGTCATCAGCCAATGCCTTGCCCTCTGTACTGCGCATGACACAGATATCATCCAGGGCTTTTTCAAGGCATTCGATTAAAACCGGCTGCACTTCATCCAGATTATTCTCTTTTTCAAGGGGCTTGATAATGCCACCAGCTTTCATGATATCTCTCAAACTGATAGTATGTTTCAAGTTAAAATGATCGATAACCTGTTGAAGAACATGCATATATTCTTTTGCGCGATCTAAGTTGGCCTCAAAGCGATCCTGATCTTCTATGCTTTCCTGGATCGAAATCATGGTTTCAATTCGACCACGATTCAGCTTTTTTTGAATCGACTTCTTGATTTGATCCTCAAAAGTATAATACGTGGAAGGCATCCGAAGAATCATGTCCAGATTTTTACTGTTCAGACTTCGGATTTCAACCACGACTTGAATATTTTCAGTGCTTTGCTCTGCGCGAGCGAAGGCAGTCATACTGTTAAACATAATTGACTCTCATATTCGGCTGAGGTAATATTTACGAACATTGGTTAAAAAAGACATCACACAGTGTTCTGCATAATCTGGATATGTCCATGGCAGTTTTTGAAACTGGCCTTTCTGATATATCAATGTCAGATCTGCAAAAATGCCTTTATTGAGATAAATTCGGTGTGTAAAGTTCTTACCGGTTGCTAAAATAAAACGTTCAGGAACCAGGTAACCAGGGTCAATATTGACCTGTCGTCTGTCCTGGACGCCAAATTGATGTTCAATTGCATTCGTCGTAAGCTTAATATCTGGTAATTGTGATGGATCAACCAGTTGGGCAAATGAAATCATCCGACGATACAATGGAGCGCCCATTTCTTTTTCATAATAGGATGTGTAATCAAAATCAAACCATCGACTCACCATTGCCAATTCACCAAATGCATCTACCAGTGGACGAACTACCGCTTCAAACAACGATTGATCCTGCATAAACATGCCGACAACCAGGCAGGCTGGTTTTGATGATTGTGGCGTACTCATGTCAGATCGGTTTGGCTTCATCAATTAGCATAATTGGAATATCGTCCCTGATTTCATATAAAAGTTTGCATTTGTTACAGATCAGACCATCTTGAGTTTCTTTTAATTGAAGTTCGCCTTTACATTTGGGACATACCAGGATGTCCAACAATTCTTTGTTTACAGGCATTGTTACCTCCTCTGGAATGGCTTTGTTTGGGATTTAAGCATCAACAATTGGGTAATTATTAATATTTATCACTTCAGAGTATTCGTTGTCAAGTCAATAAGAGATTAATTTTTCTAAGCAGCCTGGTCAAACATTTGCTCTTGACTTTTTTACTCAGCTTCTGTAACTTAGTTTAATAATCGTATTATTTATTCAAGGGGTTGACTGTCACTTATTTTTTTCTCTAAAAATATCTTCCCAATTTTCCAAATGGGGGTATTCATGATCAATCGAATTATATCAGTCTTTTTTTTGGGATATATTTGTATCACCTGTCTATTGATGTTTGTCGGAGCACTGATTATCTGGTTATTGACAGTTGGATTTGACAAACAGTTAAAAATTTTGCATCTTTACACATCTTTTTGGGCGTCTATTTATATCTGGACTATGCCTGCATGGTCACTGACCATAAAAGGTAAGTCGTATATTGATAACAAAAAAACATATATTGTGACTTCAAATCATCAATCATTGTTGGATATCCTGGTGGCTTTTCGATTGTTTTTTCATTTTAAATGGGTATCCAAGGTTGAAATATTTAAAATACCGCTTGTTGGGTGGAATATGTATCTCAACCAATATATCCCCTTGGTTCGTGGGGATAAAAACAGTGTGCAAAAAATGTTTGATGACTGTAACAAATCCATATTACAAGGAAATTCAATTTATATGTTTCCAGAGGGAACTCGTTCAAAAACAAGAGAATTAAAAGCATTTAAATCCGGGGCTTTTGTCATAGCCAAAAAAAATAATATACCCATTCTTCCCATTGCCATTTCAGGTACAAGAGAGGCGTTACCCAGAAATAGTTTAAACTTTCATGGAAAAAAAACAATTATAGTGACCGTACTTCCGGAAATTCCTGTTGAAATTGTTGAAAATTTATCTGTTGATGAATTATCTCACCTGGTTCGTTGCAGAATTTCCGAACAAGTCATCCAAAACTATGCCATCATTGATGGCAACAAAGAAAGTAAGAGCCAATGAAAATAAACGTTAAAACAGGCATTGATGTCTTGATAAGCACATTAATCAATGATCAACCCACCTGGCTGGAAAACAAACGTTTGGGGCTGTTGATCAACTCGGCATCTTTAAACAAGCAGTTGCGTGCCAGCGCAGATTTAATCTATCATCATTTTCCTGATCAGCTCAAAGCATTGTTCACACCTCAACATGGCTACTATGCAGCAAAACAGGACAATATGATTGAGTCTGATGACCTCGTACATCAACAATACAACATTCCTATCTATAGCTTGTATGGCAAAACACGAGTGCCAATGCCTCACATGCTTGAAGATATCGACACCCTGATCGTGGATCTTCAAGATGTAGGTACGCGAGTTTATACATTTATTTATACGCTTTCCTACTGTATGGAAGCTGCAAAAAAGCATGGAAAAACAGTGGTCATTCTCGACCGCACCAATCCCATTTCCGGCACTAGTATTGAGGGGAATTGCCTGACACCTGAGTTTCGCTCGTTTGTGGGACGATATGCGATTCCCATGCGACATGGTCTGACCATTGCTGAATTCGCACGATATATCAACGAAACAGAAAATATTCATTGCGATCTGGCAGTCGTGCCAATGACAGGATGGAAAAGAAATCTGTATTTTGATGATACCGATCTCACATGGATAGCACCATCACCCAATATGCCATCAGCAAATACAGCCATTGTCTATCCAGGGCAGGTCATTTTTGAGGGAACAAACATTTCTGAAGGTCGCGGCACCACTCAACCTTTTGAAATTATAGGGACGCCATTTATAGATACTCAAAAAATATTAAACCGCATAGGTGATATTCCTGGCGTCTATCTTAGGCCGTTGTGCTTTGAACCGACGTTTCATAAATGGCATAATCAACTGTGTCATGGATTTCAAATTCATGTGACAGATCGTGCGTTGTATAATTCTTATGTATGCAGCCTTAAAATTCTTCAAGCCATAATCCTTGAACACCCAAAAGAATTTTCATGGAAGTTGCCACCCTATGAGTATGAATATCGAAAAAAGCCCATTGATTTAATTATAGGCAGCCAGACCATCAGAGAGCGCATTGAAAATGGTGTCGAGATTGATACGCTACAGCAGGATTGGATGGAGTTAACCGAAAAATTTCATGAGCAATGCAAACCATTTTTGTTGTATGAGTAATCCTTGTCGAACATTTAATTAACAGAATGATGAACCAGTAAAAGTATTGACTTTGAAATCAATAACGATAAACTTAGAAGAAAGAGAAAAAGAATTGGAATCACAAAATGAAGAGAAACAGCCAAAAACAAGATGGCATTATTGGTTTGGCGTCTTAATAAAAATGATGCTTTCGGCAGTTGGCCTTGACGTAAAAACAGATCATCCGGTTATGAATGAATTGCCTGAAGCAGACGTTATTATCATTAATAAAGACAAAAAAAGGTGGACAAATGAACAATTAAAACGCTTACCCGATGGGGTTAATGATAGCAAAGCTGCTCATATTCTTTTAGAATTGAAATACTCTGAATCTTTAAGTGAGGATTCTTATTGTCAGACATGCGGATACTATAAATACTATAAAGATTCAAGCAAGTTAAATAGAAATGATGTAGATATTTTTATTATCAGTTCAAAAACGCCTTCAAAAAAATTTTTAGAAGCATTTGGTTATATTCAAACAAATCATGCTGGTGTATATAAAAGTCACTCACTATTAGTTCGCATTGTTACTTTAATTTCATTAAATGATTTAGCGAAAACTCCTAATAATATTATGTTCAAGCTGTTTGCCAGTAAAAAGCGGGAACAAAATGCTGTTTCAAAGAAAATCAAAAATATGATTAAAGCTAAGACACTTCCAACAGGTTTAGATGAATATTTTTACAATTTTATTAATATTTTATCCAGAAAAGGAAAAAATGAAATGGATTGGTTAAAATTATCACCAAAAGAAAAGCAGGAAATGATGAGATCCATAGAAGATATGGTACTTGATAGAATTAGTACTGAAAGGCGCTTGAAAGGGCTTCGACCAGAAGATCGTTTAAAAGGGCTTCGACCAGAAGATCGTTTAAAAGGGCTTCGACCAGAAGATCGTTTGGAAGGACTTCGCCCAGAAGACCGCTTGAAAGGGCTTGATATTAATATAATTGAGGCCTATTTGAACTCACTAAAAAAAAAAAGATACTAATTAATATTATCGAATAATGCGGTTGGGTCAAGGCAAGCCTTGTCCCAACCTTTTTTTACTGATTATACACTCGTAATCTTATTTGGCTAGCAAGGAATTCCCACTCATCTCCACCGGTTGTTTTAGGCGCATTAGCTCAAGTAGAGTGGGGGCAATATCACCAATAATGCCATCATCGCGCAGGCGGTCGGATATATCATCTTTGACTAAAATTAAGGGAACGGGCTGGGTTGTATGGGCGGTATGCGGTTTGCCATTTTCATCGCACATTTGCTCTGCATTGCCATGATCAGCAGTGATTAAGGCAAATCCATTTTGGGACAGAAGTTTTTTGATTATTTTTTCAACGCAAGCATCTACTGTTTCTACAGCTTTAACCGCAGCATCCATGATGCCGGTATGACCGACCATATCAAGATTGGCAAAATTCAAAATGATAATATCATACTTTTTGTCTTCCAAAATATTTAAAACATCTTCTGTTACTTGGTATGCACTCATTTCCGGTTTTTCGTCATAGGTTTCGACTTCTCTGGGTGATGCGATGAGCTTTCGATCTTCATTTTTAAATGCATTTTCTTCCCCACCATTAAAAAAATAGGTAACATGTGCATATTTTTCGGTTTCTGCAATCCGAAGCTGTCGATAACCTTCACTTGAAATAACTTCAGCAAAAATATTCTTCAATCGATAAGGCGGAAATGCAATCGGAAGATCCAGATTCTGATCATATTGGGTCATGCAGACATAACCTGCGAAATCGACTATCGTTTTGCGTTCAAAGAACGTAAAAACCTTTTCTGAAAGTGCTGTGGTAATTTCTCTGGCGCGGTCCGCACGAAAGTTGAAAAAGATAACGCCATCACCATCGCCCAAGATACTATCTGTTGGATCACCTGAAGATGCCAAACAAATCGGTTGAATAAACTCATCAGTTTCTCCCCGATCATATGCATTTTGAATTGCCTGAGTGACACTGGTTTCACGAACTCCTTCTCCTTGCGTGTACAGTTTATAAGCACGTTCAATTCTTTCCCATCGCTTATCGCGATCCATGGCATAAAATCGGCCACATATTGTTGAAATTTGTCCCCATTCTGTTTTTTGAATAAATGATTGCAACTGGTTCAAATATTCTTTGCCACTATCCGGCGGGGTATCCCGGCCATCCATGATTGCGTGAATCCGAACCGGCAGTTGATGTTTTTTGGCCATGCGAATCAATGCAAATAAATGATTGATATGACTATGTACAGCACCATCAGACAATAGCCCCATCAGATGGAGACCTCCATTTCTCTGAGCGATATCTGAGATCAATTGTTGAAATGCCGGATTGGTATCAAGTGATTCAGATTTGATGGCATCATCGATACGCAACATATCCTGTAAAACAACACGACCGGCACCAATGTTTAAATGCCCCACTTCAGAATTTCCCATAACACCATCAGGAAGTCCTACCGCTTCACCTGAACATTTCAGATATGTATGGGGATAAGTTTCAAATAAATGATCCAAAAAGGGTGTTTTCGCCTGGGCAATGGCATTGCACCGCGATTCTTTACGAAATCCCCAACCATCTAAAATCATCAACATAATTGTTTGATTTGATAACATTTGTAATCCTTTTTAAATGCGTTTTTTAAGCTCACCAATCCAAAATATTAAAATATTTATCATGGGATCATTGGGTTGTAAAGGGAAAGTTTATTGTGATAGAATTAGAATTATGTTAGTTCAACATAATTCTTTTCTCGACTTCATGGGATGGATCAGTCCCTCCTCAGCAAAACTGTAATATTGCTGATCTCCAATTATCATATGGTCGTGAACAATAATTCCGGTTAAGGTGCATGCTTTAACCAGTTTTCGTGTCAGAATTGTGTCCTCTTGGGAGGGAGTGGGGTCACCTGAGGGATGATTATGGGCAAATATGACTGATGCAGCATTGTATCGTAAAGCAACGGCGATCACCTCACGCGGATAGACGCATGTGGATGTCAGAGAACCTTCAAAGATAACCTCAGTTTGAATCACTTTGTTTTTCGCATCAAGCATGATGGCTGCAAAGCATTCACGTGTCCGATAATTCAAAGTTTGTTTAATATATTTAAACAAAACCTCAGGGCTGTTCAACAACTGTTTTGGGACAGTGTTGTCCTGTGCGATACGTTCAGTGAGTGCGCGAACAAATTTGATAACAAATACAGCCACTTCACCAATTCCGGTTATTTTTGTCAACGACTCAACCGGTGCATTTAGTACTCCAGACAGAGTTTTAAATCGCGCAATCGCCTCTCGTGCCATGGGTTCAACATCTTTTCGCGGTGTGCCCAAGGTTAACAACAATTCAACGATTTCGTAATCTTGAAAACCTTCCAAGCCGACTTTGTTGAACCGGTCACGCAATCGTTTTCGGTGTCCGGTTTTATAATCATCAGGATCTTTTTTTGGCATGATTCACTGTTTTTTACGATATTTTTTGTTCTTGGTACCATGCTAATGTATCAGCCAATCCTTGGTCAAAAGAAAACTCAGGCGAAAACTCCAATTGCTCACGAGCTTGTTGAATGTTTCCTGCAGATGCAACAATATCACCTGATCTTGCTGGGCCATAAGAGGCTTGAATGTCAACAGCCGCATGGTGACAGATTCTGTGCCAGAGTTCATTGATTGTCAACACCTGACCAGTTCCAATATTAAACACCTTTCCCCTGATACCCGATTGCGTTGCTGCCAAAAAATTGGCTTTCACAATATCTTTCACGTAAATAAAGTCACGCGATTGATTACCATCACCATAAATAACAGGCGGTTGTTTTTCAAGTACTTTGGTCAAAAAAATTGAAATCACACCGGAATAGGGCGATGATGGATCCTGTCGCGGGCCAAAAACATTGAAATATCGCAAACACATGGTCTCCAGATCATATAGATTGTTGTAGAGTTGTGCATAATATTCTCCCATAATTTTTTGGGCGGCATAAGGACTTTTCGGCTGGGGTAACATTTGTTCTGTTTTGGGAAGCTCCGGGCTATCCCCATAAACCGCACAAGAACTGGCAAAGACAACGCGTTGAACATTGGAGTATCGTGCGGCCTCAAAAACATTTAATGTCCCAATATCGTTAATCATTGTGGTTTCAATGGGGTTTTTGATTGTTCGCGGAACCGAAACCTCAGCTGCTTCGTGAAACACTATATCACATCCGAGCATGCTTTGTTTGAGCGGGTCGTAGTTGCGGATATCATTCTCAATAAATTCAATGTCATCCTTGATATGTAAAAGATTGGACATGTTGCCCGTCGATAAATTATCGTATACGCGGACATGGAATTTTTCTGCCAGCATTTTGTCCGCGATGTGTGAGCCAATAAAACCAGCGCCACCGGTAATTAAGACTGTTTTATTCATTTTTTTCCAATGATTGCTTAGGACTTCTCAAAAAATAACATACCCATTTCTATCGAATCATAATTACATGCATGATCGTGTAGAGACGTAGCATGCTACGTCTCTACGGCACGTAAACCTCAATACGAACATTTAAAATGGGGAACTTATTTTTCGAAAATTCATTAGGAATACTCAAAAAATAAATTCATCATTTAATTATTGCTCATTCTGTTTTTGAACCATGATTACACTGAAGAAGATGAAAAAGATGAATTTAAAGTGTTTTTGTTCATCTTATTCATCTTCTTCAGTGTAATCATGGTTCAAAAACAAAATGAACAGCTTGGTACGCATATGCTTGAAGTTTAATTAATGAGTTAAACAATTTTAAATGGGGAATTTATTTTTTGAGCATTCCTTAGGAAAAATAAATTCCTCATTTAATAATTAATTGTTCCACTATGGTTTTTCATGGCATAATTATTGCATTCGTTGCCTTCTTGTCTTTTCGTTCCCACGCTTTGCCCGCAAAGCGTGGGAACGAAAAGACGAGAAGGCAATAAACATGCCATGAAAAAACATAGTTGAACGATAATAAGACCCTTTCGCTCAATTTCAAAGGAATATACTACACCAGTACAGAAATAATCAAGGCAAATTTATTATGAACTGTATTCCAAAAGTTTCTTGAAACTATCTAAAAGAATATGTTAATGTTAAGATTTATTTTTCGGGGCAAGGGAAAGCTGAGTGATAAAAGCAATTATTATATTTTTCCCTGAACTAAAGATTATCCAGAATTACCAATCAATGGTGGACTTATAAAATATGAAAAAAAGCACAAAGTATAATGAAATGAAGGTCGGGCAGCGCTGGATGAGCGAAATGGAGCCGGAGTTGGGGGTTGGCATCATTCAGTCTGTTGAAAGGCGACGTGTGGGCATTGCCTTTCCAGCCTCTGATATTTTTAGAATGTATGCAACTGAATCAGCACCCATTCGTCGAGTTGCCTTTCGTGTCGGGGATCGGATTAATTTGTTAAATGGACATTCGTTTGTTGTTAAGGATATTGACGAAACCGATCACTTGCTTTCATACGATGATGGCCAACAATATCATTCAGAAACAGATATTTCCCATGTGTTAGTGCTCAATACACCTGAGGATAAATTATCAGCCGGGCAAGTCGATTACATGCAAACTTATATGCTTCGCGTGGAAACATTGTTTGCACACAGCCGCTTTAAAAAATCTGAGGCTTTTGGATTTGTTGGCGGATGTATCGACCTGTTGCCGCACCAGCTATACATTGCAAATGAAGTAACACGACGCCATTCGCCACGTGTTCTGTTATCTGATGAAGTCGGTTTGGGTAAGACCATTGAGGCTTGTTTGATTATTCATCGAATGATCCAGGCCGGACGCATTGAGCGGGTGCTGATTTTAGTTCCACAGGTTCTTGTTTTCCAATGGTTTGCAGAACTCTATCGACGATTTTACATGACCTTTCGCATTGCAGATAAAAAGTTTTTCAAGTCTGTTGAGAAACAATCCAAAGAGGCAAACCCCTTTTCTGAAGCCCAGCTGATCATGGCTGCTATCGATACAATCTCTGAAGATCCCATCCGCGCCAAACAAATGATTGATGCTGGATGGGATATGGTGGTCATTGATGAAGCCCACCATTTGCAAATGGATAGCCCCATTTATCCGGCTATTCAAAAATTGTCCACACAAACTAAGGGACTCTTGCTTTTAAGTGCAACACCGGAACAATTGGGCCTGGAAAACCATTTTGCACGCCTTCGTTTGCTTGATCCGGATCGATATTTTGACTATGAAGCTTTTGTCAATGAATCCGTCCATTATCAAAAAATTGCATCTTTGGTTGACGAGATTGATAAAAAAACAGATATTGATTTGTCAATTATTGAAAAAATCCGTTCTGTTTTTGATACCATGGGCATTTCGGTTATGGATGACATGTTTTCGCAAAAAAATCTCACCAAGGCATCATTGATTCGTCACATTCTGGATACTCATGGAACTGGCCGAGTAATGTTCCGCAATACGCGCTCTGTTGTCAAAGGATTTCCCAAAAGAGAAGTTCATCTGATACCTTTGGATGAAATTACCGATGAAGTTCTATTTACCCAAAATAGCCTTGAACTATTGTTAGATTTAAAATTGTCTGATCGGAAGCCTGAGTTTCAGTTGCAAAACGACCCCAGAATCCTGTGGCTGGTTGATTTTTTAAAAAATGATAACGACCGAAAATGTTTGCTGATCTGTTGCTATCCAGAAAAAGTGGTCGCTATTCAACGTGCTTTGGAGACTCATTTAAATGTGCCAGTATCAGTTTTTCATGAAAATGTGCCATTGCGTCAACGCGATGAAAACGCTGCATGGTTTGCAGAACCTGGAGGGGCCCAAATCTTGTTATGCTCTGAGATGGGCAGCGAGGGGCGCAATTTCCAGTTTGTTCAACATTTAATTCTATTTGACTTGCCGCCATCACCTGAGTTGCTTGAACAACGCATTGGTCGTTTGGATCGCATCGGCCAAAAACAGACCATTCATATTCACCTTCCTTTTGCCCAAAACAGCCCGCATGCAGAATTGATTTTATGGTATCATAGTGGATTGAATGCATTTTCAAAAATTATCCCCTATGCGCAACCGGTTTATGATATATGCAAGCAGCGCTTGCTTGAGTCCATGTTGGATCCATCAGATGATGAAGACGCATTTGATCGCCTGATTGCTGATACCAAAGAAGTTTGTACACAAATGGCACAAGCCTTTGAGCGAGGAAGAGATCGACTGTTGGAACGAAATTCCTTTCATAAAAAAGCGGCAATGCAAATCAAGGATGCAATTATTTCAGCAGATCGCGATTCAAATATCGAGCCATTTACAAAGCGATTATTCACCTACTTTGGACTTGTTTTTGAAGAGCTTTGGGCCAGGACCTATCGTCTGAAAACAACGCATCGGTATAATGATAAGTTTTCAGGCTTTTACAAAAATATGCGTGTCACTTTTGCTCGAAAAAAAGCCCTGATGCTTGAAAATATTACGTATTTATCCTGGGACCATCCAATGGTAAACAATGCAATGGAGCTATTGATTGGCCAGGGTGATGGTCAATGCTGTCTGGCCATCTGGTCGGATAGTAAAATTACATGTGTCTACCTTGAAACAATTTATATCTTGGAATGTGTTGCCCCAAAACATCTGCACATGGATCGCTTTATTCCCTCAACTCCCATTCGAATGATTGTAAATGATCAGTTGAAAAACTGTAAAAAACTGCTACAATCATATGACTTTGAACCGCGTTTGGAAGATGCTCGATATTCATCCAATCTATTTGAGGATGCAATCAAGCTGGTTCCCAAATTGATTGCAACATCAGAACAACTGGTGCAAAAGGAAGCAGATCAACTCATTGCAGACGCTCTGAATAATATCGACAGGCAAATGGATGATGAAATTACACGTCTGAAAACTTTGAAAAAAATGAATGCCAATGTCAGGGATGTTGAGATACAGGCGGCGGTATCAGAAAAAGAAAGCTTAAAATCTCATGCATCAACAGCCAGAATCCGGATTGATGCCATTCGCTTGATCAAACGTGGAATTTTTTAACAAAACTTATATATAAATAAAGAGGTCTTTCAATGAAATGGAAAACCCCAAAAAAAATATTATTTGTGGATGATGAAAAAAGCGTACGAGAGGTCCTTTCTGAGTATCTCATGAAGACTTATCAAGTAATTGAGGCAGATAATGGGTTTGATGGTTTAAGCTTATTTGTATCAGAAAAACCGGATATTGTGTTGTTGGATATTGTCATGCCAGAAATGGACGGCCTTGAACTGACTGCAAAAATTTTGGAGATGGATCCGGATGCTGCCATCATTGTGATTTCAGGAACTGGCTTGATGATGGATGTTGTCAAAGCTTTGAAGCTGGGTGCATGGGATTTTATTGTTAAACCCATTCAGGATCTGGTCATTTTAGATCATGCGATATCCAAGGTCTGTGAACAAGTAGAAATGAAACAAGAAAAAAAGGCATTTGAGACATTGCTAAAAGAACAGGTCCGCCAGCGAACCGATGAACTGCGAAAAACCAACAATCTGTTGTTGCAAGAAATTGAAGAACATAAAAAAACCGAAGCGGTTTTAGCGGCCAAAGAGAACCATTATCGAAGCATTTTTGAGAATGCACCTGTCGGCATTTTTCAAAGTACAGATGATGGTCAATTTATCGATGCCAACCCGGCCATGGCGAATATGCTGGGCTATGAATCTTCAAAAGAATTGATTGACTTAACCAATTCCATTCCCATTGGTGAGGTCTTGTATGAACATCCGGATGTTCGAGCCAGTATCATTAAAAAAGCCCTTGATAAAGGAGATTGGATTAAATTTGAAGTCAATTTCCGCCACAAAAAAAATCATTATATTCCTGTAAATTTAATATTTAAAATTGAATGGAATAGCACGACAATGACAAGATACCTGATGGGCTTTGTTGAAAAAAGGATCAAAGCATGACAATTGCCCTGTCTCTGGATGATACCATTGCCGCTATTTCAACTGCAACAGGGCGTGCAGGAATTGGAGTGATTAAAGTATCAGGCCCCCACGCAATTGCGGGCACATTGCGATTCTTCAAAAAAAAGAATGGGACAACGCCCGCTCCTTCAGAAATAATCTCTCATAAAATGATTCATGGATGGATAAGCACACAGGATAATGATCAGATTCTCGATGAAGTCCTTTGGGTGTGCATGAAAAAACCCCATTCTTACACCGGTGAAGATGTTTCCGAAATCCATACCCATGGCAGTCATGTGGTGCTACAAACTATACTTGAACAATTGCTGTCTGAATCTCTGATCCGACTGGCTACACCAGGTGAATTCACGCGACGTGCTTTTCTCAATGGCCGGATGGATTTAACGCATGCAGAAGCAATCCATGATGTCATCCACGCACAAACGCCTAAGTCACTGAGCCTGATGTCATCACATCTCAGTGGTCTTTTTCGTCAAACGATTGATAATTTGCAACAAAGTCTAATTCAATATCTATCCAATGCAGAGGCGCTGATAGATTTTCCAGATGACATGTTAGATACCGAAACAAATGATAATCTGCCAGAGATTTTGGAATCACAGATTAACCAGATCAATCAATACATTGCAGACAGCCACCAAACAGCCATTTATCGTGAAGGTGCGCGTGTCGTGATTGTGGGACGTCCCAATGTGGGAAAGTCTAGCCTGATGAACTGTTTGTTGGCTCAGGATCGCGCAATTGTCTCAACAGAACCAGGCACTACACGCGATATCATTGACGCTCAAATCAATATTGATGACATCCCTGTTACTCTCTTTGATACAGCAGGCATTCATGATACCAATAATGCCATTGAGCAGCAAGGCATTACACGTGCGAAATCGTTGATTGGTGATGCCGATTTGATTTTGTTCCTCATGGAGGCTGATCAAAAGCTGTCTGCGGATGATTTATTAATTCATGAGCAAATAACGGATTTTCCCTGGATTTTATGTGCCAACAAGGTTGACCGGCTGAAAAAAAAATCAGACATGGCTGGTATGCCCAAAGGATGGCCATCGCCCATTGCTATTTCAGCGCGTTATGATCAGGGAATTGACTTATTGAAACAGGCAATTGTCAATCATTTGACAAAACCGCATACAGAAATGACCGCGCCTGAATTCATGATCAACCTCAGGCAGCGAAAATGTCTTGAAAAAGCAAGAGATTGTTTGAAACAGGCACAGCAAGCCTGTTCTGAAAATATGCCACTGGATTGTGCATTAATTGATATCCGGCTGGCTTTGGATGCGCTGGCTGAAATTACTGGCGGGGTTCATCATGAGCATATTTTGGATGAAATATTTTCTACTTTTTGTATTGGGAAATGAGCCGAAAATTATTAAATTTAATGCTTTCATTTGTTGCAGCAACCCTGCAAGTTGAAGTGTAGAGTTTTGATGTCATTGGGTTGAAAGCCAATCCGAAGATATTGCTTCAATACATTATTTTCATCATCAACAAGCATAAGATCATAAGTATTGGGAACCAGGTTTTCCATACAGTAATCAAAGACTTCCCCAAAAGGACAGGTGATGCTGCCACAAAGCCTGGCTCTTTTTTTCAAGGTAAAATTCGCAACGATTACCTGACCAACAGTGACCACGCTGACTCGATCCAGAATACCTGATTGGTCTTCAGAATAAAGCGTGGGTAAGTAAACGCTTCCTGTCGTATCAACAAGGATTGAATAGTCATTTCCATTTGGAATACCTGTAAGCTGATAACGTCCATTCTTGTCAGTGATAGACGCAAAAGTAAGCCCTTTGATCGTATTGACCGCATAAACAGGGATTCCTGCAATTAGATCGCTCGTATCATCGCATTTTACCTGGCCTTTGATCGTACTGCCTTTATCTAAGGTAAAATTCCGATTGGATTTTGTTTGACCATTTTTAACACCAATTGTTGTTGCATTCTGTTGAGAATACTCGCCTTGATAAAATTCGGAAATACAAAAAGATCCATCTGTGAGTACTTGAAGCCAATAGTTATCTTCGTACAACCCTTTCAGTGTATATTCGCCATTATTATTGGTTAGGGTTTCAATAATTCTGGAAGGGTTGGATTGGGAAATCGCCCGAACAGTGAAATCTGATCTGCCGATACTGCCATCAACAACGCGACCGGTTATTGTACCACCTTCAGTCAATTGAAAATCAATGTATCGGGTTAAGCCATTGTAAACATTTTCTGCTTTGGCATCTGCCAATAATGTTTTATTATCGTAAAACACTGATGCATAGCGAGTTCCATCGGCAATGATCTCAAACTTATATTGATATGATTCATACAGATTTTCTATAATAGCTTCACCTTGACTGAACTGAACCCTTTTAACCAGAGAGTGATCAGATGCATGGTAAACATTGACATAAATTTGATTGTCTTTAATTTTTTCCCCTTCCTCATCTTTGATTGTTGCGATAATTCGACCTGGAGGTTTAAGATCAATGTTTTGATCTGGATATAACACAGCATCTAAAATTTTTAGCTTGTATTTGTCTACATTGTTGGAATCTTGATAAATACTTTTAACCCAGCTGGAGACATAAGGTGTCGCCATTTGTGCATCAGCATACAAAAAATAGTCTGATGATGGCAGACCATAAATCGTATAGTTACCTTGCGCGTCAGAGGCAACCGACTGGCCTGTTTTTCGGTTTTGGAGACTATCATACGCACAAATAAAAACGTCTTTGAGCGGGAGCATTTGGTCATAACTGATTATTTTTCCGGTTACTGTTGCCCCCTTTTTCAACTTGAAATCAATATCAGTCCTTGCTGAATCGATAAAAATGGGTGCTGTATCCGCTTCATAATAGACATTTTTTGAATCATTATTTTTGAAGTATTGTGGTTGATATTCATTCTGTATAGATTTGGCATGAAAGTAATAGTCACCAGCGGGTAAACCGGAAAGCGTATACATCCCAGTTTCATTGGTTTGTATTTGGGCAATGGTTTCGCCCTCAAAAATGGCGGATACAGTTACCTGAGAAAAATCGCTGCCATCTGACTGTGTTACCTTTCCAGAAACATGTCCGGTTTGACGAATATCAAAATCAATGTTCTTAGCTGGATTGTTCGCATCAATTGAAATGGATTCTGGGTTACATGATATTCTTTTTGTAAAAACGATCGTGTTACTTTCTGAATCCTTCAACTGCAACTCATATCGAT
>Ga0272440_1000981_pt1 | contig 23748 bp, 16 predicted proteins | sample SSMMMBAug17_FD_192440 | JGI IMG/M metagenome (GOLD analysis project Ga0272440, IMG submission 192440) | Marine sediment archaeal communities from Little Sippewissett salt marsh, Falmouth, MA, United States - SSM-MMB-Aug17 | ecosystem: Environmental > Aquatic > Marine > Wetlands > Sediment ...
ATGAGTTTTATCAATAGCTTCTTTTTCGGCCATTGAACTTGTTTGAAAAGTAACAATACCAATTGTTACTGTAAATGCGATAAAAGCAACTCCTGATATGATCATCATCATTCGGAGCTTTAGGTTATATTTGGATAAAAACATATTCCCTCCTGCTTGTTGTTTGGGGGAATTTGGAGTCAGAGCTTGATTGTTGGGTTGACTTATTTGCCGCGGCAAATAAGTCAACAATCAAGCTATGTGCCCAAACCCACATAGTATCGTTCGACTGTATACCATAAAATATCAATTTTGCAATGAAATTATTATATTACATTACATTACATTACATGAAAAATTGTAATTAAAACATATTGATGTCAAATGTTTTTTTGATATTTAGCATCCCCATATATGATATTATTATTAATATCGTATTGAATTAATTCGATATATAGTAGTTTTTAACAAATCGAAAATAGGCCCATTATTTGTTTTTTCTTAAATGGTATATGAAGATGTGATTCCGAGCGTCTGTTGCATTTTATCAATAGTTATGATACATTTGCCCTTAAAATAAAGATACCTTAGGAATGCTTTAAAAATAACTTGTTATTTATCAAAGTCTTCCTTAGGAATTCTCAGAAAATAACTTCCCCATTATTGATATTGTTCGTTTTGAGGTAATTGTACTGTAGAGACGTAGCATGCTACGTCTCTACACGACCTTATTTTTTTTGAACGATCAAGAAAAATGAGTATGTTATTTTTAGAGCATTCCTTAGTAAACCCATTTGAGTGTAACCCAAATAGACTGAATTCCGGGGACATGACCTTATTTTTGATATAAAATGTTATATTATAAGATTTTATTAGGATCTTGTCCCCGGAATTCAGTCTATTTGGGTTACACTCAATCCATTTATGATAACCGGAGGAAATATGGTTTTTCCAGAATATCGCCCCCGCCGAATGCGAGACAATGCGCAGATTCGGCGTATGGTGCGGGAAACACATTTATCAGTTGATGATCTCATATTACCAGTATTTGCGGTCAATGGAAGTGATGTTAAAAATCCTATCCCATCAATGCCGGGTCATTTTCAACTCTCTATTGATCATCTTGTCAAATTAGCAAAAAATGCCAAAGCAGCAGGTATTCCTGCAATCATAATATTTGGTATTCCTGATAAAAAAGATGCATTGGCCACACAGGCCTATGCCAAATCTGGCATTGTTCAAAAAGCTGTTAAATCAATTAAAAACAGCGTTTCAGATTTGTTAGTCATAACAGATGTTTGTTTATGTCAATATATGGATCATGGTCACTGTGGTATGGTTGATAAAAACAAGATCGACAACGATGCTTCATTGGAACTGATTGCAAAAACAGCATTATCTCATGCGCAAGCGGGCGCAGATATGGTTGCACCATCTGACATGATGGATGGTCGTGTGGCGGAAATTAGAGACTTGCTTGATGAAAATGATTTTAATAACATATCAATTATGTCCTATGCAGCAAAATATTGTTCGGCATTTTATGGTCCTTTTCGTCAGGCTGCTGAATCTGCTCCCCAGTTTGGGGACCGGCGAACATATCAGATGGACCCTGCGAATGCCAGGGAGGCTATTCGTGAGGCCACGATGGATGTTGAAGAGGGGGCTGATATCATTATGATCAAACCGGCACTGGCTTATCTCGATATCATTAGAACCATTCGTGATGAATTGGATTATCCAATTGCTGCATACCAGGTCAGTGGCGAATTTTCCATGATTAAAGCGGCTGCTGATAAAGGTTGGCTCAATGAACAACAGGTGATGATGGAGAGCTTGATTGCGATTAAACGTGCAGGCGCCGATATGATTTTATCCTACTTTGCAATGGATGTTGCAAAGTATCTCAATCAACAGACTTAAACCATGCAAAAAAAAAAGGTTTCCTTTTTAGACCTGTTGACAATCAATCTTTCCCACAAACATGCCATTCAATCTGCAATGAATGCTGTTTTCGAAAGTGGATGGTACATTCTTGGTGAACAGGTGGAAGCATTTGAAATTGAGTTTGCCCAATTCTGTGGGGCCAGACAGTGTGTCGGAGTTGGTAATGGTCTGGATGCATTACACTTAATTTTACGCGCAATGGATATCCAATGGGGCGATGAAGTTATCGTCCCTGCCAATACTTACATTGCCACCTGGTTGGCGGTGACTTATGCAGGCGCAACTCCTGTTCCAGTCGAGCCTGATCCGCATACATTTAATATTGATCCACAAAAAATTGAACCGGCAATAACGTCAAAAACTCGGGCCATTATTGCGGTTCATTTATATGGCCAGACCGCAGATATGAATCCCATTAATGAAATTGCCAATAAATATGGCATTCGTGTGATAGAAGATGCTGCTCAAGCTCATGGTGCAAAATATCATGGCGCTTTGGCCGGGACACTGAGTGATGCTGCTGGTTTCAGCTTTTATCCAGGTAAAAATCTGGGCGCTTTGGGAGATGCCGGGGCAGTGGTTACGAACAATGAAGACATTGCTGACAAAGTACGTATCCTGAGAAATTATGGATCTCGCACGAAATATACAAATGATGTTTTCGGAATCAATTCCAGGCTTGATGAAATGCAGGCGGCAATTTTGCGTGTTAAATTAAAAGCTCTTGATAACAATAACAAACTGCGTCAAAAATGGGCACGATACTATCAAAAACATATTACAAACAGCCATATTGTTGTCCCTTATGAATCAGCACACATGGAATCTGTCTGGCATTTATTTGTAATCCGCCATCCAAAACGCAATGCCTTGCAGTATCAATTAAAGCAATTGGGAGTGGAAACTCTCATTCATTACCCCATTCCACCACATTTATCAGATGCTTACACCTGTTTACAAATGCCCAATGGCTCCTTGCCATTAACTGAACAACTATCTGATGAAATATTGAGTCTGCCCATAGGGCCCCATTTGTCAGAAAGTGATCTTGACTATGTGTGCCATGTATTGAGTGAATCTGAATATTGACAATATTCGAAAAATTATATTGATATATTGTTCGTTTGTAATATTTTTCGAACTTAAATCGGATTATGTTTCTACCAACGCATCCTCGCCAGCCAATGCCCTTTTTTTCTCAATTTCCACTTCAATAATTCGCTGTTGATCTGCCTGTGTCACACGAATGACAATATCCCTAACTGCCAGTTCTTCTCCAACCTCGGGAATATGACGCAACTGAGATAAAATATATCCAGATATGGTTTCATAGTCTTCTTCCTCGCTTAGATTTAACTCCAATACCCGATTGACTTCCTCAATTTCTGTCTCTCCCTTGACATAACATTTTTGATTATCAATAATGCGAATTAATTCTTCATCTTTATCTGTTTCATCATAAATGTCGCCCACAATTTCTTCGAGAATATCTTCAATGGTGATCAATCCACTGATACCGCCATGTTCATCCACAACCATTGCAATATGAACTTTTTCCCTTTTAAACTCCCGCAGTAAATTATCAATGAGCATGGTTTCTGGAATGATCATTGCCGGACGAATCAAATCTCTTAATGGGCGATCTTCACTTTTGGTGAGCAGGTGTTGTAGAATATCTTTGGCGTAAAGAATTCCCTTGATGTTGTCAGTCTGGTCTTCATAAATGGGAATACGAGAAAAACCCTTTGATACAATGGTATCAGAAACATCTTGCAGATACGATGAGGTATCCAATGAAAATATCTGGGTTCGATCGGTCATGATTTCATTGGCCTGAAGTTCACTGAATCGAAAAATATTGTGAATCATGATTCGCTCGTCTTTTTCGATTTCCCCCACTTCCTCACCCAGATTGACAACACTTTTTATTTCCGCCTCTGTAATAAGTGGTTCACAGTCCTCATTATTCATGGGCCTTGCCATCAGGATTGTTATCTTTTCCAGAAAATAAATTGCAGGATATAGTATTATTTGTAATGCTCGAATAATGGGGGCGGCAGAAACAGCAATTAGCTCATTTTTGGCCATTGCAACATTTTTGGGAATGATTTCACCAAATATCAAAATAATAAGGGTCATCAGACCAATGGCAATGCCGATCCCTCTGGATTCAAAAATATCAATGGCGACCTTGGTTGCAAAAGAAGACGCCGCGATGTTGACGAGATTATTACCAATCAGTATGGTAATAATCAATCGTTCTGAGTTTTCTTTGAGTCGTTTAACTCTTAATATGCTTTTTTTATTTTCTTTTTCACAAAGATGGTTGAGACGTATATCCGAAAGTGAAACAAAAGCTGTTTCAACCCCCGAAAAAAAAGCAGATAATACAATAAAAAATAATAGCAGAAAGGATTGTTCTGGTATGTCCATATATTGCTTGTTATGTTTCGGCAATTGTAAGATCTATCTTACGCTTGCGACATATGAGCTTTTTAAGCTCGTTTGTTTATAAATCTCTTAAAATAATAAACAAAATTCCAATGTGCTTTTGTGTCTGGCACGTTCATTGCGATAGTGCGAGAGATTATGCTTTTTTTACCCTTGCATTTTTTAAGGTTAATACGCAATACAATGAGTAAAGTCAAGTATAAAAAATTGTTCATTCATCTGGATCTGTAAAAACATATTGAATGGATGCCAGGTCCAGTTCATATTGTAATGAGAACATTTGTGCAAATGCATTTAATGTGTTAATTGCATTCAAGCTGGCATCACCTTCTGTTTCAATGGATTGTATACGTTCCAGTAATGCCTGATTGACCATCTCCACTGCTTCATATTGCTTTTTCAATCCATCCATACTGAAATCGTAATACTGATTGCATGTTTTTTGAAAATATTGTTTTAACAGATAAAACGATGACGCACGCAGAATGGTTTCTTCAAAGCTCGCAAAAGGGAGATGAAAAATTGCCATTGATGATAAAAATTTCATATTTGGACAGTCACTGGCTGCCATTAGTATGCCAAACAACGACTGCAGTGCAATTTGAAGCGTTGTTTGCTTTTTGTAGCTTCGTTGATTGCTCAAAATTTCAACTGTAACTTCCTCATATGAAATACGATCTTTAAAGATTTCTATCAGTGAATACAAATTATGCGCAATTGGACATTTGGGATATTCTACTTTGTCCAGTGGACAGTTATCACATTGACAGTACTCCAGGTTGGTCCATTCAGCAGCATCTTTTATTTCTATATCTGTATGGATAATGCGCCTGGTTTTTTTGCCTATTTCGACGCGATAATTTCGTATCGTGTCGTCCGGGAAATGAATAATATATTCATAAAATATAGTATCCAATGGAGCCTCCTTATTATGATGGCAAATTTCTGAATGCCACCTGGCTAACATTTAACATGTATTGGAGATTTATGACATGATAATCTCACAAAAACAATCAATTTTAATTGTCGATGATGAAAAAAACAATATCGATATACTTGTGAATTTGTTAAAAAATGACTACAGTACATTGGTTTCAAAATCAGGCAAACGTGCAATAAACCTTGCAAAAGCGTCTATGCCTGATTTAATTCTTTTGGATATTATTATGCCTGAAATGGATGGTTATGATGTTTGTCGCATATTAAAATCCGATACACAAACAAAAGATATTCCTGTAATATTTGTAACAGCTATGTGCCATGATGACGATGAATCCAAAGGACTGTGCCTGGGCGCAATAGATTATATTACAAAACCCATTCGTCCGGCAATAGTGCAGGCACGTGTTAAGAATCATATGGAACGATATCTTGCAATCAAAGAATTAGAACGAATCAACCAGTTGGCCTTTGATGCCAACCCCAGTACCGGACTGCCTGGAAATAACAGTATTGCCGATGCCATCACTCAGGCCCTTGATAATGATAAAGATGTTTGCGTGATTCATGCTGATCTGGATTATTTCAAAGCATTTAATGACAAATATGGTTTTGTTCGCGGTGATGATATCATTCGCTTTACAGCCAATACTCTCAAAGAGGCATTGACAGTTATCCAGAGTCATGAAAAATTTATTGGTCATATCGGCGGGGATGATTTTGTTCTAATTACACCATCAGATGACTGTCAACACGTTGCCAACACAATTATTCAACGATTCGATCAAGGTATCACTCAATTTTATGATAATACAGACATTCAACAAAATGGCATTACTTCAGTTAATCGCGCGGGTGAAGAACAATTCTTTCCTCTGATGAGTTTAAGCTTATCGGGTGTCGATCTATCCAGGCGGTCATTTACACAATACATTGAAGTTAACGATGTTTGTGCTGAAGTGAAAAAGGTGGCAAAAGCGACGCCTGGGAGCTGTTTTTTTATGGATCGTCGCATGAAGGATTCTTAGAGAATTCCTAAGGGATCATAATATACACTGAAGACACTTGACATATTTCCTCTGATTATATATGGTTTCAAATTTTTATAAATTGTTTGGTAATGCATGCTATTTTATTTAGCCCCTATGCGTTACAGGCAGGAGTGATAACCTATGCTTAGAGAAAGAAATAAATCAGGCAAATTATTCCCTCAGGCTTACATTTCTTTGAATACAATAACTATTCAACGTCCCAAAAAACGACAATTGTTCGTATGGCTTATTTTGGTGATGATTGTATTGTGTGCCATTTTGTTTGGATGGTTTCAGGCGGATCTTATTGATAAAGCCGCAAGCCTGTCTGAGGTTATTCGCTAAGAAATGCTCGAAAAATAACTTCCCCATTATCTATTTTTGAAATGGGAAAGCGATCAAACCCGATTGAGATCATACATGAAAAAGATCAACAACAAATTATCCCGAAGTAACAAAAAGTTTCTTAAACAATGTCTCAAGAAATATGGGTCAACAGATCCATTATTTCTGATCTTTCAATTGACCCATCATTTATCTGAAATTGAAGAGATCGCTCAGATATCAGATATCGAGAGTAATGATTTGTTTAAGTATTATTCTGTGAATCAATCTCGATTCTTGTGCGCCAATGATGATATTGAATCCTTACGCCATCTCAGCCCTGTTTCCAGCCGACAGATATTACACATTATCAAAAAAAATAATCAACAAAAAATCCCCCAAACAATGGGTATTGTGCTTGATGCCCGGTATCTTCGTGTTGCGGAATCAGAAGATTTGTTTAGAATCGGTCGTATCGTTCGGACCTGGGTGGATGCCATCAGAAATTACACGGCTCAGAATACGCCCATCCTGCTTGCTATTCGCAATATGGAAGATCTGGATGGCTTTGAATCATGGACACAATCTCTGCCTGAATATAATCTGGATGAAGCCTTTGGTTTTGCAATTCCTGATGAAGAAATTGAAGCACAATCGTTCATTGCTGCGGCCTTTCGAAATATCAATGAACAGCTTTCAAAGCATACTTCTTCGGATAGCGAAACAGAATTGCCCGGTCAGCCACTGATTCAGTCTTTTAATGCTCTGAAACAAAATATGATTGCATTAACCAATGGACTCATTCAAACCCAACCCGATCTGGTGCCGCCCAGGTTTGTTGGCTTGTATTTTATGGGCATGGTCAATCATCCGGTTCAGCAAATTAAAGGTGCTGACACTGATGACGAAAGTCAAGTTTTTATTAAAAAGCCCGCCTTTGTCAATGATGTTTGCAAAGATATATTTTCAAAAGCCGGCTCATACAATACGCCTTACCTGCCAGAATCTCGTCATGTTTTTTTTTCCAAAGCAATGACTTTCATCGTGTTTATAATTATGTTCCTGATTATGGGAGCTTTATGTATGTCGTATTTCGCTCACAGGACAACGTTGCAGAATACACATTACAGCATTACCATGCTTCAAAAAAATATCACCACACCCCAGGATGCAATTGATTACTTTCATTCGTTGAAGTATCATATCCAGGCATTGGATACCACTATCTCAAAATGGTGGTTGCCCTGGTTGGGTTTTTCAAATGATATGGATCCATTAAGAGACTTAAAACAACAGTATGTCAGTACCTTTCGAAAATATCAGCTAGAACCATTAATGGATCAATTCATGAATCGACTTCGCAAGCATCAGAGCAAACGATCCTCAGTGACCGATTCTGATGAGGCATTTCATCTGATCACTGGGCAACTGATGGGCACCCTGGTGTATTATGCGGATTTTTTAAACCAGTTTATCCGGTCACGACACAAAGATAGTTTTCAATTTCAGCCCATTGCCTATCAAAATGGCAAAGGGATTTTTGAAAATCCTGTTTCAAATGAGAAATTTACTCAATTTATGGCCTGTTATACACATGCCCTGATTTGGGCGAAAAATCGACGGCCCTTTCGCAAGGATTTTTACCAGTTTCAAACATCTATTGAAGAAATGGTGGCACTTATGCCAGACCTTATGGAGTGGACATTACCGGTGGTTAATGATCAGATACAGGGTATCAATTTGCCATCCCTTTGGATAAATGATTTGGAAACCAACGATCCAGATTCATTCATAAATGCGGCCTATACAAAGAAGGGCTTTGATTATATACAGAATTTTTTTTCAGTCATTCGTCAAGCGCATTCAACCCCTGCCACCTTTGATGAACGAAAGAAAGCATTTAATAAAATCTATACAACAAACTATCTTCAGAAATGGGAAAAGGCTGCCAAAGCATTTTCCAACTGTTCAACATATCTTGAAACCCGAAGTGCATGGGCTGACACTTTAGCAAGCCTTTACGATATCCATAAAAATCCCTATTTCCAAATGATCGCGCTAATCGTTGACCATACCAGGTCATTTCATGAGAATCGGAAAAAATGGCCAAAATGGCTGCAATTTAGTCATCGGTTGCATGAACAAACTGTTCTGGCAAATGCGAATCTATCCCTGACAGAGGTATCCTCAAGTTCTGCCATAAATTCAGAAGCTGCCAATGCGTTTAATGGATATCTTGCTGCACTAAAAGACATTGCTCAATTGCCAAATACACCGGGCGTATCCTATAAAATCATAAAAACCCTTTTTTCAAATTCAGAAACATTTTGTCCGGGCGATGGTCCAGACACGATGGCCTGTCTGAGCATTTTTCAACTTCAGTCCATATGGGAAAAAAGAAACGATCAAAACGCAGCATTTTGGGATTTATATGAAGGCCCTATGACGCTGATACGACAATTTTCAATGAGAGAAACTGCCTGTCAACTTCAGCAGACCTGGGAGAATTATGTTTTGTCAGTTGACCTGCAATCGAGTTCATTGGTAAGGCAGCAAAAAGCAGGTATGCAAAAGTTTATTCAATCTGAAGCCTCACATTTTCTGGAAAAAATTACACAAACCCGGTATGCGCCAAAACGATTGGCCGGGCTCATTGTCCCATTTCGAGATTCCTTTTTTAAATACGTGGCCTATCATCCAAAACCTCAGGAATTGAAAGATCGCTATCCAGTAATAATAAAGGCTACACCATCCCGAACCAATCCACAAGCTGAATCTCAACCCCAATTGACATTGATTAAAATGAAATGCAATCAAAACCAGCAAATACTAGTGATTGGACATCAACCGGCTCAGGAAACCTTTTACTGGTCTGAATCCTGTGGCCCCGTGCATATCACATTTCATTTAAATGATATGAAACTGACACGCACCTATCCCAATCCAATGGCTTTCCCAAAGTTTGTTCGTGATGTTCAATATGGGAGCAAGCGTTTTCATCAATCCGAATTTGTTCTTCAAAAAGCCCGACTCAAATCACTTCATGTCGATTATGTTGAACTCAAATTACAGTTATTTGGCCACGAAACTATTGCAAAAGCCCAGAAACGTGGATTTATGACTGCGCCTGAAAAAATTACCTATTGTTGGGAGACAACCGCCCCTCAGGTTGTTCGTGATGAACCCGTGGAAAAAAAAGAAGCACAAGAGAAAGCAGACCTTGCTGAAAAACCTGAATCAGACATTGAAAAACAAGACATTGAAAAACAAGACACTGAAAGACCAGAAATAGAAAAATCCCCTGAAGTCAGTTCCAGGGAGCATGTTTACATTACAATACTTGCATCATTTCGAAGTGATGCCAATGCGATAAAAAAGGCCAAACAACTAACTCAGGATGGTTTGAACAGTGCTGTGTACTGGTTAAAAGATGACAATGAAAATCTCTGGTATATCGTTGTATCAGGTATATATGCTGATTATGATCAGGCTATGGGAGCAGTTAATGAAATTAAGACGAACTACAATATTATGCCATTTGTTAAGAAAATGGCTCACGCTACAATTAAGAAACGTCGTGTAAATATAATTTTTTAGCTTCATCAAGCCAGATGTGTCTAATGGTTCAGACACATCTGACTGACTCAGGCAAATAAGTATATTTTTTTCAAATTTCCTCAGGAAATATTGTATAATCACATACAACCTTACACCAATTAAGGAAAAGATCTATGAGTGAAAATGATCAAATAGCGTCAATTCACCAAGGCAAATACCTGACTTTTTCATTAGAGGATGAAGAATATGGCATTGCCATTGTCAAAGTCAAGGAAATCACACAAATGTTAAATGTCACCCCAGTCCCTCATACACCCAATTATGTAAAGGGTGTGGTTAATCTCAGAGGAAAGGTCATTCCTGTGATGGATTTAAGGGTCCGGTTCAGTATGCATGAAATTGAGTATAATGACCGAACATGTATTATTGTTGTAGAAATATATGCTGATGACGAGGTGATACAAGTTGGCAACGTTGTTGATTCTGTTACTGAGGTACTGAATGTCACTGAAGAAAACATTGATGAACCTCCCACATTTGGCACAAAGGTTGACACAGAATTTATTCTGGGACTGGCAAATATTGAAGGCAATGTTAAAATTCTTTTGGATATCGATAAAGTAGCGAATATCAACGCGTTTCAAGGAGTTTTTTAATGAAAAGAGATGATATCCGAATTCTTGGGGAAATTAGTCGAATTACTACTGAATATGATGATCCAAATAAAATTTTAGCCAAAATGGTTTCCCGGATTGCCCGACGATTCAAAGTGGATGTTTGTTCGATATACATTATCAATATTGAGACAAAGGAGCTTATCCTCAGAGCCACTTATGGATTGAATCCTTCGGTTATTGATCATTTAAAAATGAATATTGATGAAGGTCTTACCGGGTGGGTGGTCGAGCAAAGGAAACCGGTGTTTACAATTAATCCCAGGCAACATCCCCGATTTAAGCTTTATAAAGATAGTGGTGAAGAAATATATCAGACCTTTTTAGGCTTACCACTGGTTTATCGGAATGATCCTCTGGGAGTTATGGTAATTCAAACACAGAAGATTGATGCCATTAATACTGAAGATATCCCTGTTTTTTCAACAATTGCTATTCAGGTCTCAACAGCAGTTGTGTATTCAGGCCTCTTGGACCGAATGAATCAGACCCAAAAAAACAATAGACAATCCATGCTTCAAGGAACGGCTGTGTCCCCTGGCATTGCAAAAGGATATGTACACTATTTTGGTGAAAATTTTGGGTTTGATATGGTTGAATATGAGAAAACTGACAATATTCAGAAAGAAATATCCCGTTTAGAAATTGCATTCTCCAAAGCCCTTGCTGAGATCAAAAATATGGGGGCTCGAGTAAAAGATTTGTCAGGGCAAAAAGATGCCATTGTTGAAGCCCATATTATGCTGTTAAATGATCATTCCTTAAAAAACAAAATTTTGGATCAGATCAATAATGGACTTCGTGCAGCAACTGCTCTAAAGCAAGTTGTCACTGATTACCTGACAATGTTTTCAAAAATGGAAGACTCCTATCTCAAAGAACGTGGCGCAGATCTTGAGGATATTGGTCGTCGTATTCTTCGTCATTTATTGGGAATCCCATCTATAGTGGTCGGTACACTGTCTAAAGATACGATCCTGATCACATCGGACATTTCACCCATTGACCTGGCCAGTATGAAACAGAAGCGTCTGAAAGCCATTGTATTGTCTCGAGGTGGCGCAACATCGCACACTGTCATTCTTGCAACATCATTTGAATTGCCAATGGTTATTCAAGTCAAGGGGATTCTTGACCTTGTTAAAGAAGGTGACTATGTCCTTGTTGATGGTCACACTGGACTGGTTTTCAAAGATCCACCAAAAAACATTATTGATGAATATGATCGTTTAGCATCATCCCAGCGAAAAGAAGTTATTGACACACCTGCAATTACAAAGGACAATTTTTGCGTAAACATTGGGGCCAATATTGGTATGATTCCGGATTTGCCCTTGATGGAACGATATGGTGCAGATCATATAGGGCTGTATCGTTCAGAATTTCCTTTTCTGATCCGGCAAGAATTGCCCACAGAAGAAGATCAGTTTGAGTTATATCAATCCATTATTGTGGGGGCAAAAGGACGTCCTGTTACCATTCGCACCCTTGATGTTGGCGGCGATAAATTTTTATCATACCTGGAGTATCCAAAAGAAAACAACCCCTTTTTGGGATGGCGTTCTATTCGCGTATCTTTGGAACTTGAAGATATTTTCAGAACGCAGATTCGAGCGATTCTTAGGGCTGCCTGCTCAGGAGATACCCGCATTTTATTTCCTATGATTTCCTCCATTGGTGAAATTCATAAAATTATCAACATTGTGAACATGGAAAAACAGAAACTCTTTGATGAAAAAATTGATTTTGATGCAGACATTCCCATAGGCATTATGGTTGAAGTACCTGGCATTGTCAGGATTTTGGATAGAGCCATTTCATATATTGATTTTGTTAGCATTGGCACCAATGATTTGATTCAATACATGCTGGCTGTTGATCGCAATAATCAAAAAGTATCATCATTGTATGATCCATTGCATCCATCAATCATAGAGATTATTAGAGATGTGGCACAGATCTGCAAGAAAGTCAATAAGCCCATTAGTATATGCGGTGAATCCGCTGCAAATATATTTTGTGCTTATTTATTCATTGGTATGCAGATTGACTCATTAAGTATGAATCCAGGTTCAGTGCCAAAAATTAAAAAACTCATTTGTGATATTAATCAAAAAGATGCAGAGGCAGACCTTAATAAAGTGCTGAATATGGAAGAAGGGACAGAGATTAAGGAATATCTGGAATGTGTTCTTTGGGAGTGGAATGCACCCGATTAAGGAAGATCTGATGATTTTCAAACGTTTCTTTAAAAAAAGTCATCAAGGGACACAATCCGAATATCCTTTTCTTTTAAAACAGCTTGCGTCACTCCACCAGAAGCAATTAAAACACATTTCACTGTATGATTATTTTTGTTTGGGTATAGTTTTGCTTTTTGACGGAGTTCATATACAGCTTCCATGCCAGTCTTTCTTTTTCCTTTCCACTTGCATTCACAAATAAAGGTAGTGTGATCAATAAATTCAATAACTATATCAATTTGGACACCTTTTTTTCGCTTTGTTGGATGTTGCCAATAACTCCCTATGGCCTGAATCTCATTTGTGTATCCAAATTTTTTTGCAATGATTGTTGCATGATCGCGCACGAATTGCTCAAATAATGATCCAAGATAGGTATCCCACCTGTTTTTTGTAAACTGATCAAACAAATACATATCACCTGTCATTGAAATGCGTTGAAGATTTTGATGGATCGTTGTAAATCAGAGAGTAACTCAATGGCGCCATTGCACATCCATTGGAATTCATCAAAAATAATAATTGCTTTGGATGGTTGATTCTTTTGAGCCAGTAAGTCAAGACGCTTATCTAATAATAAAAGGGCTTCATTCCATTGGGTAACATTTATTTTTTCAATAATTGGATCGGAAACTTGCTGCCCCAACTCACGAACAAATCGCTTGAGTTGAAGTCGTTTATTCTCTTTTCCAGCAAGATAAAAAAATGCGTGCTTATTTTTCGTAAATTCCTCCAGAAGTGTTGATTTGCCAATTCTTCGTCTGCCATACAAAATACAAAACTCTGATATTTTTGAGTGGTAATGTTTTTCCAGTATATTTAATTCTTGTTTGCGACCGATGAACATAACGTTTTTCCTTGATTGTCATTTTTACTATAGTTGAACAGGCCTTCAGGTAACTATAGCAAAAATGACAGTCATGTCAATGTATGGGTTCACTGTTTTTTCAGTGGCAACAGATACACGATCAGCGATCGGCATGCCATACGCTCAATTCGAACCATTCAATAATGAAAGAATTTTGATTAATTTTGTTGAACCTGGATTACCCTGTAGAAGATGAAAAAAAATGATTTGTGAATGTTCCTAAAATAAACAAAGGTCCTGATCTTATAAAATCAGCCATGTTAAAATCATTTTGTTGGCTAATTAATAACTTTTTAATTGTAATTAGCCAATAAACATATTATACTTATATCTAAATTTTGTTAAGGATTTCTCGGAAAATAACATGCTCATTTTTCTTGATCGTCCAAAAAAATAAGGTCACGTAGAGACGTAGCATGCTACGTCTCTACAGTACATTTACCTCAAAACGAGAAATATCAATAATGGGGAAGTTATTTTCAGAGAACACCTAAGTAAGCGATCATAAATTTTCGGGTAGATCGTAGTCATTGAGATCCAACCAATGTCCGAAACCAATGTAGGGGCGAACCTTTTAATTCTGTATCGGACAAAGGCATCCTTAATGCAGGATGTAAGAGTAAGATATTATTAGATTGTGCTTCCTGAGAGGTTTAAGATGAAATATTATCAAGTGGAAGAAAATCATCATTTTGTCGGTCGCAATTATTGGTGGAAACGTTTGCAGGAAATTGATGCGAAAAATGAAGCCTCAATTATTGTGATTTATGGCAGACGTCGTGTTGGTAAAACCGAACTGATTGAACAATTTTTTCGCAATCGGAAAATTCTCAAATTCGAAGGACTTCAACCTGATCGAAAAGCGAAGTTAAGTCCTCAAAAAGAAAAAAGAAGACAGATCAACGAATGTTTGAGACGCCTGGGTAAGTATGCTGAAAAAGAAGTTGAATTCAAATATTTTAAGATTGATGAATGGAGTGAATTTTTTGATATTTTATTTCAATACATTAAAAATGAGGACCTCATCCTCTACTTTGAAGAACTACAATGGCTATCCAATTACCAGGATTCTTTTTTATCTGAACTGAAACCTTTTTGGGATGATGATCTTCGCAAAAATAAACGATTACGAATTGTTATATCTGGATCATCGCCTTCGTTTATTGTGGGCCAGTTCATGAGCAATTCAGCTTTTTACAATCGTTCTGAACATTTAATCCATTTAAAAGCGTTTGATTTAATAGAAATCAATGAATATCTATCTCAAAAAGGCCCCAGAGAAGTTCTTATGGCTGCTTTAACGACTGGTGGTGTTTGTGAATATCTGAAGCAAGTTAAAGATGAGCCTTCAATTTATAAAGGTCTATGCAAAAAATCTTTTGAACCTTATGGATTTTTTACAACAGAGTGCGATAAGGTTTTTGTCAGCAGTTTGTCGGAAAATCGACATTATCGGAAAATTGTCGAATTTCTTTCAAAAAAAAAATATGCCGATCGAAATGAAATATACAAATCAATTGTTCCTGGCAAAAAGAATCGTCAGAATGTTTCGCCAGGGGGAAGCTTTACAGCCCTGTTAGATGATTTGGAAACATTGGGTTTTATCAGTAAATATCAACCATTAACACAAACTTCAGACAACAGCCTTATTGTTCGGTACTGTATTGACGATGAATACCTTCAATTTTATTTCAAATTCATCAAGTCTAAAATAAAACAAATCAATGCAGGAAAATTTATTCATGACCCATTAACTGGCATTAATAATCAGGCTTTTTCAATATCAATGGGATTTTCTTTTGAGCGGTGGTGTCGTAAAAATGAAGTATTACTGGCACGTATGATGAATTTTGGAAATGTTGACTATATGGCAGGTGCTTTTTTTAACCGAAGCACAATAGCCAATATTCCTGGCTTTCAAATTGATTTAATGTATATCAGAAAAGATCACCGAATTGTTTTGTGCGAAATAAAGTATCATGGTACCAACGTTCGCTCAACTGTTGAAAAGGAAATTAACCAAAAAATTGAACTGTTCAGAGAACATAACAAAAAGTACAAAAATTATACATTTGAAAAAGCATTGATTACAACAGAAGGCTTGAATAAAGTTCAATCCGCCAGAGACGACTTTGATTATGTGATCACATATGATGATTTATTGAATGAAAAACATTATGTTTAAATCTATCCTGAGAAGAAGCACTAAATGACATTATTTGAATATCATCTTCAAAAAGTTGTTCCTCTGGACTCCGACATTTTTACTGATTAAAACTTGTAGATTATATTTGACATGGACAAAAAGTTGTTTTAAGAATACATTCTTGACCTAACGTACTGTTGATATAAAAAATATAGGTTCGTTTTTGGTTTTAGTTCAGAGGGCGAACATAAGGTTCGCCCCTACATTGGTTTCGGACATTGGTTGGATTTCGGTATTTTTTCGAGGCAATATTTTCCCCTAACTTGTACATACGCCCTATTTTATTATTTTACAAATCATCAGTTCAGAAATGAAAGAATTGGACTTACAGTAAAAATTGATTTTATTCAAATTAAATAGCAATAGAATAATGAACAAGTCAACCAAAATTGAAAGATTGCTTCCATTTGTTCTTGCATTTCTTTTGCCTGGATTGTATTTTCTCAATAGCAACTTTTTTTTAAAGCACTATTCCCTCTTAGAATTAATCCCTACCTGGTTTTCAAGTTCCATTTTTCTGCTTGTTCTTTGGTACACAAATGAATGGCTGAGCAATCAAAATGTATTGTTCTATTATTTGATAGCAACTTTCTTCAATATTGGACTGGGATCCGTATTTTTGGTGATAATTCTTTGTATTATACCTAAAAATTTAGAGATTTCATCCTGGATATTCTTGTTCAGAGTTGTATTTACGGCTGCTGTATATATCGCTATTCAGCAAAGTCTTAAGTCTGCGAAGGCCCTCGAAAAATTGAAGTCCGAAAATTTATCATTAAAAACACAGAATTATAAAGCTGAGCTTGACCAACTGAGAAAGCAGGTTAATCCCCATTTTTTATTTAATTGTCTTAGCACATTGAGAACAATGATCAGAAATGCGAACCCGAATTCAGAGCATTTTTTGATGAACTTATCCGCCTTATACCGACAAATATTGCAGACACATAACCAGGATTACGTTTCATTAGAAAAAGAAATTAAATTTATGGATGCCTATATCTATTTAATGCAAATGCGTTATGAAGATGCACTCCGGGTCAAAAGTGATATTAATCCAAAATCTTATCAGTATTCAATTCCCATTTTTGCGCTGCAAATACTCTTTGAAAATTGTATCAAACATAATATTGTTTCCATCAGCAAGCCCTTGGCTATTCATATCTATCAAAAAAACGAGGTAACAGTAACTGTATCCAATACATATCAACCGAAGCAAGGGGCCATAAATTCTAATGGATTTGGTTTAAGCAATTTGTTAGAGCGGTATAAATTGATGAATATTGATAAAGGCTTAGAAATTGATAAATCAGAAAGGCATTATAAAGTTACTTTAAAATTACTATAGAGGTTACCATGCGAACAGTGTTTGGGCATAGAACGTGGGAAAAGGCAAAAACCATGCCATGAAAAACATAATTGAACGATAATTTTTTTAGAATTCTCGTACCCAAGGGGTATTTAGAGGGATTTGGGGGCAGACCATTGTTGACTATTGGGTCTGCCCCATAGCCGTCAGGCTAAGCGCAAACTCTCTCCGGTGCTCGTTCCCAGGCTCTGCCTGGGAACGTTTTCCGAGGTGGCTCTGCCACCTACGAACTGAACAGGCGGCAGAGCCGCCAAGAAAACGTTCCCAGGCAGAGCCTGGGAACGAGCACCGGAAAGAGTTTGCCTTAGCCTGACGGCTATGGGGTCTGCCCCCAAACACCCCCCATAACGCTATAAAAATGAAAACATATAACAAAATCATTCTAATTATTGTCGATACATTGCGCCATGATTGTATCACAGACAATGATAGCAATATATCCTGGTTCAATGGTTTATCTTACAAACAGGCTTACAGCACTTCAGGATGGACGCTACCTTCAGTGGCATCCATTTTAACCGGTCAATTCTGTCATGAACATCGCTCTTATACGCATTTTCAACCAATATCCAAAGCAAGTATTATGTTACAGGAAACATTACAAGAAAATGGATATGCGACAGTCGGCATTTTTAACAACTACAATTTCGATCCTGCCATTGGATTTAACAGAGGTTTTGATAAATATATTTATATCAAGGGTGTGGATCACCACTCTCCTTTTCAAGTATATTTTTCAGTGATCCATGAATTAAAACACACCCAAAAATATTTTTTGGTTTTTCATACCAACATGGTTCATAATTATTTTGTCAATGATCCTATTTATGATTCCAATGGTCTATCAAAAGACGTATATATGCATCTTCTTGGAAACAAGCGAATGCTGCAAACATTGCCCGAGGAATTCCATCATCTTATACATAAAAGATATTCAAAAGCTGTATACGAAACAACGATTCGACTACAATCATGTTTAAAAGAAATCAATCTTAAAGAAACATTGTGTTATATTGTTTCAGACCATGGTGAAGGCCTTCATCTGCCAAGAATACATCATGGTGGGCGCCTCCATAATGATCTTGTGAAAGTCCCCTTGACCTTACTCAATGGTATTGGAGAAAATAATGAATTTTTCAGTTTGATTCAACTCAAAGATGAAATATTATTCAACGCAGGGATAAGAAGCACGCCCTCTGATTTTAAAGGGTTATTTATGGAAGATAGAGGCTATTGCTATATCAATGGTGAAAGTATTTCAGATAGCTGTCGATTGGACTACTCAAAGGTGAAAGACATTAAACTTCAGGCACATATCAATTGGCCTTTCAAATATATATGGGCTGAAGTACCTTCTCATAACTATTATTGGAAAGAACTCTACAATCTTGAAAGTGACCCTGATGAACAAACCAACCTATGCACCAATCAGTAAGGAATAACTGACACTTAATCGATTGCGTGAAGTCTAATAGTACAGCAAAATATGTTATCATTGACTGGGATAGACTCAACTGACAAAAACTGGCAACTGACAATAACTGGCCACTGGCCAAAGGAATTAATTATGACCATTAAAAGATTATCAATTTTAGGCTCAACTGGCTCAATCGGCCAAAATACCCTTGCAGTCGTGAATCAGTTTCCAAACCTGTTTAAGATAGAAACACTCGCTGCAGGCATAAATGTTGAGCTGTTAAGTCAACAGATCCAAAAATATCAGCCCAAATCTGTCTGTGTTTTGAATGAACAAACTGCCGACCAGCTCAAAAAAATATCCAAAGGGCCTGTGGAAATTGTTTATGGGCCGGCAGGCTATGAACAAATGGCTTCCTTTTCAAGTGTTGATATGGTTGTATCGGCTATCGTTGGTGCGGCAGGGCTGTTACCAACTATGGCTGCTATACGATCTGGCAAGGATATTGCATTGGCGAATAAAGAAACTCTGGTTCTGGCTGGTGAAATCGTTATGCATGAAGTCAGGGAAAAACAGATCAGGCTTTTACCGGTGGATAGTGAACATAGTGCTATTTTTCAGTGCTTGCAAGGCCATAGACGACAAGATTTAGATCATATTCTCTTAACTGCATCAGGCGGCCCATTTCGGGATCGAAATATATCATCCTTTGAATCCATTCAACCCAAAGATGCATTGAATCATCCCACCTGGAGCATGGGCAAAAAGATTACCATTGATTCTGCAACGCTTATGAATAAAGGGCTTGAAGTTATCGAAGCTCATTTTTTGTTTCAGATACCTGCAAAGGATATTCAGGTTGTTGTTCATCCGCAAAGTATTGTTCATTCAATGGTGGCTTATCACGATGGCAGCGTGATAGCACAACTGGGAATTCCAGACATGAAAGGGGCCATTGCATATGCGCTGTCATATCCTGATCGATTGCCTTTGAATCAACCTGTTCCCAACTTTTTTGACTTACGCACACTTGATTTTTTGCCTCCTGACCTGAAACGATTTCCCTGTCTATCACTGGCATATGATGCCTGCAACCTGGGAAAAACCTATCCGGCTGTTTTAAATGCAGCCAATGAAATTGCTGTGGATGCTTTCTTGCATAATCGTGCAGGCTTTATGGATATTCCCCGATGGATTGAAAAAGCCCTCACGATGCATAACCCCAAAGATGCGATGAACCTGGATAACATTGTGCTTGCAGATCAGTGGGCAAGAACGTTTGTCAGGCAGTGGATCAAGGAAAATGGCTAAGACAATTTCATCAGTTGTCAAAAAATTATTACGATGGGTATTTATTATTGTCAGCACTTTAACAATAATCGCCTGTGCCGCTTTACTCATGGCCCCTCGATTTTTTAATACAGATGCCTTTAAACATCATATTGAAACCATTCTTATGACACATCTGCAACGTGTTGTACAAATTCAGGATGTCTCCATTTCATTTATGCCCAACATTCACTTACGTCTGACAGGTATTACTCTTGGCAATGCAAAAGGTTTTGGCATATCACCCCAATTTCAGGTCAAGTCAGCGGGTATTTTTATCGAAATCTGGCCCTTGATTGACCAAAAATTCGTCATCAAGCGAATGATTTTTGATAACATCTCTTTAACGCTAACCCGCCTGTCAAATGGTCAGAATAATTGGGAAGATTTGCTCAATGTCAAGACCCCCCATCAACCTTCGGATCAAAGCAAACCCTCATTTACTTTTTCTGGCAGCAATAATATTTCAGTGAATAATGCTGAAATTGAATTAGATGATCAGTTAAAAAAGTTTCATGTAAAATTATCCCAGCTTGACTATCAGTGTACAGGCTTCTTAAGAAATATTGTTCATTTGGGATTTGACATGACAGCAACTGTGCCCATGAAAAATGGGTCATGGTATATAGAAAATCATACAGAATTGGATGGTGGGGCCAGCCTGTCATTCAAACAAAACCGCTACACAATCAATGATGCCCACATACAGATGAAAACTGCCGGATTATTGCCAGATGATCAATTTTTTGAAAGCCATTTGGATTCAACAATTGCCCTGTCTTATGATCATGGCGCGATAGAACTGATAAATCTACAACTAAAACTATATGATATTTTGCTCAAAGGGGATATTTATGTTAGAAATGTGTTTGACATTCCCAGTATATCGGGTCATTTAACCACTGATTCGCAAAACTTATTTCCCCTGTCCTTTGTTTCTGAAGCTATTGGGTTCAATGGCCCTGTCAATGCTGAAATGATATTTCAAACCCGAGGAAACACTCTGGCATCTGTACTCAAACATTCCAGGGGTGAAGTTCACATTCAAACAGGCGCTGGGAATATCGTTTTACCCGATCATTTACTAACAAGCGATAGCTTCATCCTTAAGCCCCTAAAACAAGCAAATATAAGCATTTACCTGAAACCTGTTCAAAGTAGCTATAGCTATGGATTTCAGCCCCATATAAAAGGCGTTATTAAGCAGTTGGATTCATTGCTTGATCTGAAATTTGATACACGCGCACATATCTTTCTTGATTCTGGCTGGTCTGATATCTGTATAAAGAAGGGGGGATTCGATATTCAAGCCACATGGAAAAAACTGTCTGATTCCGCCTATAGTATCAAAGGGAACATCACTGGTAATGTAAAGACAAGGGAGTTAATGCTTGAAAATGTATCTATCAAAGGACCGCTTATCAATGGAAGGCTGAACACCACAATAACCACACACAACAAAAAGCCCACAATTGACAGTCATGTTTCTATTAAAATAGATCAGGTGCGCAACGTATTTCAGGCCTTTTCTATCCCCATGCCGAGGTTTCATGATCCCACAGCCTGCAAAAATATTGCATTTGATGGTGATATTATCCTCACCAACAACCATATGGATCTGAAAAACATGATATTTATGCTAGATGATTCTGAAATTATGGGGCAAATGATGTATCAATATCATCCATCAACGCTAAATTATCATTTAACAGCCAGTCATCTCAACCTGGATCGACAGTGGGTGTACTGGTCGAAAATGCATTCAGGTACAGACTCGTCAAACAAAGAAACAATGCGTGTAAATGGCAACATTAAATTTTATGATTTGCGCATTTATAACCTGACAATTGATGATATGCACATAAAATATAGTGCCAAAGATTCTGTTTATCGTTTTTCTCCCATGTCTGGCAGCATGTATGGGGGGAAATTTAGTGGGCATTGGACATTTGATTATCAACCCCGCATTCCAAAAGTGTCATTGCTTCTGCATTGTAAAGATATTCAAGTAGAACAATATTTAAAAGACTATTATCAGTTTGATCAAGTTATAGGGCAATTACACATGACCGCATCATTATCCTGGGATTTTAAAAATCGTCGCATGATACGATCATCAATCAATGGAAATGCAAAACTGGAATTATCCAATGCAGCCATCAATGGAATACTCATTGTTCCCACAGATGTTCAAAAGCAAATTTTAGAAAATTATCACCAACAACCCGCCTTAGATCTGCCAAAAAAACAATATTTGGATACAATTACCGGGCATGTCAAATTTCGGAATGGCACAATGCAAAACTCCAATTTAATAGCCTCTGCAAAGGGCTTACGTATCAAAGGAAAAGGCTCGCTAAATATTGTCAAACAAGAAGTGGATTATTTGTTTTATGTGGGTATCAAGCCCTTTCCCATCATTCCCTATCATGTTCAAGGATCTATCTGGAATGCTAAGACATCCCTGGATACATCTGAATTTCTCAAAGTGGCTGTGTCAGATTTTTTTAATCAGGCCGGAAAACTGGGACAAAATACCCTGAAAGACACTCTGGATATCAGCGGTAGGGCTTTTGATGTCAACACAGACCCCATAAAAGATACTGTGGATAAAAGTTCTGCAACCATCAAGAAAACAATTACAAAAAGTTCGGGCACAATCAGAGAAACATTGACTGTAGGTGGCGATATTCTTCGGGCTGGTAAACATGCCATTCAATCATTGGGAAGTCGTTTAAAAGGGTTATTTATCAGAGAAGAAAAGCAATCACAAACGAATTGATTCATGAGCGTGTCCTTTCGGTAAGCATGCTTGACTTGTACCTAAAATCACAAGCCACTTGCTAACGCGCGTGGCTCTAATTCGTAAATATGTTTGTGAACAGAGCCGCGCGCGTTAGCAAGCGGCTTGTGATTTTAGGTACAAGTCAAGCATGCTTACCGAAGGCACTCTCATGAGCGTCTCCTTTATTTTGTTGCCAGCCAGGGAATACAGTTGACATTTTATAGCAAAGACACTATAAATTAAGCGATTTTTGCAATATAGAATAATCACAACCTGGGGTTAAAACCGGTAAAAAAATCCCAGGCAATTCTCTATCAAAGGAGCGTATGTACAAGTTGGAAAAATGAGCATCCTTCATATTTGTTGAAAAGTAGTTAACATTTTTTCCAGAATTGTGATTGTGTTTCCCCTTGTAGAGACGCACGGCAGTGCGTCTCCGAGCGAAGAAAGGTCTAAGTAAGCGGTCATAAATTTTCGGGTAGATCGTAGTATATATTTTGCTATTCGTCTGGTTGGTCGAACCTTATGTTCGCCCGCCGAACAAAAACCGATATCAAACATATGAGCAAAACCAATGTAGGGGCGAACCTTGTGTTCGCCCGCCGAACAACAATCGTTTGCGAACCTA
>Ga0272440_1000982_pt1 | contig 23734 bp, 16 predicted proteins | sample SSMMMBAug17_FD_192440 | JGI IMG/M metagenome (GOLD analysis project Ga0272440, IMG submission 192440) | Marine sediment archaeal communities from Little Sippewissett salt marsh, Falmouth, MA, United States - SSM-MMB-Aug17 | ecosystem: Environmental > Aquatic > Marine > Wetlands > Sediment ...
AAAATTGCTCTGTAAAAGGCATTAGCCTCACTTGAAATCATGGAAGGTATCTCTCAATGAGACTATGGTTAGAGAAAAACACCTTAAAATTCAAAAAATCTGTCTTGACAATGGGGTCCACTATAGCGTATGATCTTGAGTAATTAAACACATATTATATGAATCTCTAAACTTAGTAAACAGTTCCTGAAACAAACGTTCTATTACAGTATCATTTTCATCTCCTTGCACCTCAATTAAACGTTCGGTAGCAAAAGAACTAAGTATTTTAAAACCTTTTTTTGCGTTTTCTTTTGTCTTGTCATCTTCTGAATTAACATTTTTCTCGAGTTCTTTGACAACAATCATAGGAATAATGATATGATTGTTAGATTCAATCAGTAATGGTTTTATATTATTAAAAAATTTTTCTGAAGAATTATGCATGATGCTGCAGACATCTATAAAAATCTTATAGTCCCTAAATAAATATTCTAAATTTCTCAACTCATTCATAAGCGGTATCCTTGATTAAAATTATTATTTTTGAAATAATAGGCAAATAGTATGCCGTACAAGGCATATAGATTTTTATTGTTAAATATTATATAGTTATACATAATATTTTAAAATTATATTGATATTTTTGTGTAAAAATAAAACAATGAACCCAACTTAAACATTAAATATTATGTTAAAAGACAATAATATCAGTGGCATATTAATAATGTTTAATTATTATACTAAAAATTGATTAGATTGTTAATATTTATACTTGTATAAAAAGATTATAATTGTAAAAAAAAATAATTTAATATATATGAAAATTTTACAAATAGAAAAATTCTGTTTAAAAAAGAATAAAAATTGAGGAATTATGGAATATAAATATAAAGTAAATGACACAATAGGTGACAAAGCGGGAAGCGAAGACTCTAAAATTCGATATTACGTGACCAAGCCAGTTGGCAAAGGAGGAATGGGCCAAGTCTATCAAGTTAAAGATACGATGTATGAAGAAAAAAATGTACCTGAAATAGTTGCTCTTAAAGTTATATTTAAAAAGGATAATCATAGACCCCTCAACGAGATTAACATCATATCGGAACTAAAGAAAAATCATAGCTTGTATTATCTGGTTGATATATATGACTCTTTTATAAATAGTGATGAATTTTTTTGCTATACAATGGATTACATAGAAACCGACTTAAAAAAATGGCTACAGACGAATAAAGATAAGTTAAGTATTGAAACTGCTTGTAATATTATAGAAAATATTTGTGATTCATTAATAAAAATTCACGAAGCAAAAATAATACATAGGGATATTAAACCTTCAAATATACTGGTTCAAAAAATAGATCCAGATACTATTAGCGAATCAGATGTGACAATTACAGAAGGAGAATCTCAATCTATTGTATGTTTATCTGATTTTGGAGTTTCTCAAAAAGTTGATGCTGATGGACTAATAACAAATAACATTGTTATTGGGAAAAAAGATAAATATAAACCACCAGAAATGGATGAACCTGGAAATTCAATCGACTTTACAGTGGATGTTTATGCTATGGCTAAAATTGCTGAAGAATTATTCGAATTTATACCTGATGGTTACGCTAAAATATTACCTGTAATAGAAAGAGCAACAGCTGAATATCCAAAAGATAGATTTCAATCAATTCAAGAATTTATTAATGGCTTTAAAAGTTGCATTGATATTTCGCAACCGCCATCTGAAGAAATAAAAACTAAAGAAGATAAATATTCATTTATAATAAATGAAAAAGACGAATACTATTTCACACTAGACAAAGAAGGTAACCCTATAAAAGTTGGTGATGGAACATTCGGAGTTGTATATAAATGTCATAACAAAAGAAATAAACCTTTTGCTGTAAAGTTATTTTATGAAAAATTTGTAAAAATAAAAAGTGAATCTATTGCACTAAATAGATTTAGATTTGAAATTGATTCAGATATGAAAATTCGAGAAAAATTAGATGAACTCAATGAAAAACGTAAAAAAGAAGGACTTAATGATATTACATTTTCTGGTTTAATTGATAATAAAGGGGGAACAGAAAAGTTTTTTGGACAACCTGCTGAAATAACTTTTAGGGAATATTTTAAAAAACTTGATTATCATGTATCTAACTATGCCTTAGTTATGCCATTATACAAAAGAACATTAAAAGATTTACTCGTCAAAGGAACGGGTAAATTTTTTGTGATATTATCTGATGAAGATAAAATGAAATTTGAAAAAGATAATTTGGAAAAATTAATAAATACAGTTCTTTCAAAAGAAGATTTGCTAAATGAAATTGATAAAAATAGCAAAGGTTTAGAAAAACATTTTATAAGAAAAATAAAAAATGAAAATATATATGAAGCTAATGGGTATGATATTTTGAAAAAAATGGATTATCCTCAAAGAATTGCAACTATCCTTCCTATTCTAATTGGTATTGCAGAGGGAATAAAGACATTACATTTAGCAAAAATGTATCACCTTGATTTAAAGCCAGCAAATATTTTTATAGGTCGTGAAAATGACCCAAATAAATGCGACTTAGGAGATTTAGGATTTTTAGAACCACAAAGTTTAAAAAAAATAAACGAGTCAAAGTCATCAAGATTACCTCTTGGTACAAAATACTATAGATCCCCAGAACAGATAGACTATTTTGACATATGCGATGCTCAAGTCGGATATGATAAACAAGATGTCGTATTAACAATCCGCGATCCAAAGATAATGGACACAAATATTGAAGAAAACGATATGATTGTTTTTAGCAAGGATACCAACTCTACAGCATATATTATAAAAAAAATAGATCTTTTTACAGAAAAAAATATGGCAAAAATAGTAATTAAAGGCCATGAAGAAAATACACAATTAAAAAATAAAATTTCAAGAGACAATTCTACACAGATTATTCTATATAAATATCAGAAGGTTAGGACAGACATTTTTGGCATTGGGGCAATTGTTTTTGATTTGCTTACATGCGGAAAACCACCAGAGCAATTCTATAGTAAAAAACTAAGCCATTTTGATAAAGAAAATGAATCGGTAGATAATATAAAGCAGCTCTATATCCAAGTATCCAGTTATCAGTCTGATCTTCCTGGTGCTTTTGACTATTTTGATGCGTTTAAAGACGATCATTTATTATCTTATGCTCCTTCCGACATCGTAGAGCTTATTTTGAAAAGTATGCTATATAAAGCAAAAAAAACATTTGTTTGTCCTGAAGGTGTTAAACATATTGAAGGAGACTATCATCAAGCAATTGATCAAGTTATAGAAGAGCTAAAAACCTTAAAAGATAAATATAGAGAGTATGAAAGAGTCGATAATGATCTTATAAATCAAATTCTTACAGATATCCCTCCATCCCCAACAAAATCGTTTAAAGAAAAATTTGATAGTCTTCAAGAGCTTAACAAATTATCAGATATACCAGAACGTTTTGCTAAAGGTGTATGGTTACTAAGAAAACTTGCAGATCTTATACAAAAGTCATTAGCATCCCCTAAAAAAGGTCAAGATTCACATTTTTTTTCTGAGATGTTTCCAGAAAATATTGGCATTGAGAAATCCAATCTTTCTTTCTTTTATACTGCTTATAAAACAGAGGAATCTTATAAAGACGATTTGGTTAATAATAGATTTATTACTACTATTAATAGAAATATATCAAATCCTTTTGTCCCAGATAGTATGGCATTTATAAGACGAAAAATTCACTTAGAAGTTTTGGAAAATAACTCAAACAATAATGAGTTTAGTTATTATTTCATTGATTCATCTTTACGGGGAGATTATCTTCAAAAAAACGATTGGATCATTATCAATTCCAAGTTATATAAAATTCAAGATTGTGATGTTCCTCAACGAACAGTTCAAATTGAAATAGATGAGTTTTCATTATCGAAAGACAGTGATAAAACAGAAGATAATAACTCAATACCCAATATCATAGTTGATCCAAGTGAAGAATATGTTTACTATGCAGCAATAGAACCTTGCAAATATTACCTAAAAATGTTAGCCAACTATATTTATCATATTTTCTTCGTAGGAAAAATCAATGCATCAGCAAGTAAACCTTTACTGTCAAATTTAATCAGTAATTATTCTTTTTTATATAATCAAAATAATTTTTTTATACAACCTATTGAAAAAATAGTTTATAAACATGATGATAATATTTTTGTGAAAGCTGGTTCCAAAGAAAAGTTCGATCTTATTAATACTGTTTACTCTTATTTGTATTTAAAATTAGCATTTACCGAAAATGAGCATTCTTATTATAAAGCTATTAAAACTACTGAAAAGGATGATGACGTAAAACGAATTTTGGCTATAATAAATGATATAGATGAATTAACCAAAATGATCGAAACTTTTTTAGGTATCACACCAGGAATTTTAAGGTTAGAATATAGTAAAGTAGAAGATGAAATTAACTTGAAAAAGGAAAATTGGTCTAATTTCACTTTGGATTTTCCAGATTTTAATGAAATTATACATACACTTACAGGATCAAAATTTTCCAAATTGAAAAGCAGTGCTTTGGCAAAAGTAATTGATACATTTATAGAAGACATTTCAGATGGGAAATTAATACTTGAGTTCAATAAGAATGAGAAAAATGAGGATAAGATAAATTTGAAAATAAATGTTTCAGATACAGATATAATTAATGACGAAATAAAACTGGAAAAACGAAATTGGAATAAGTATGATTTAGAATTTCAAAGCTATCAGGATATTATCCATACGTTCTCAAAATTGAAATTAGATAAAGATTAAAAAACCTGATGATGTCCCGCTCAACATATGAAAAAGAAAAAAGGAGGTATAATTGAATATAAATACTTGTAAATATATTTTTTCCCCAGTAGTAGCCCTTTGTCTTTTCTCAGCTTTGGTATCAGCCCAGGAGATTTGGTACGTAAGCGGATCTACAGTTAATCTTAGAAAAAACCCAACGACAGATGAAGATAATGTTATTGCTAAATTAAAAAAGAATGACCCTATAACGGTTATAAATCATCGTGATGCCTGGACAAAATGTAAGACTGAAGAAGGTTTGATTGGATGGATGATAACATCACTAATAACTAAACAAGAACCTTTTGAGATAACATTGAAAAATATAAAAAAGAAAAATACAGCCGAAGTTATTTCACTAAAAAATGAACACAGCAAGTTAGAAAGAAATTTTGCTCAATTAAAAGAAAAGCATGACAAACTTACTTATAATTATAATCAACTTAATGATACTTATGAAAGACTTAAAGAAGATCGTTTAAAAAACATTGTGTTCATCTTTACTGTGAGCTTTATTATCTCTTGTTTACTTCTTTACTCCATTTTAACAATAATAAAAAAATTAAAGGAAAAAGAATTTGAAAGAATAAAAAAGGAGGAAAAAGAAAAGAAAGAAAAAGAGGAGGAACAAAAAAATATAAAGATGGAAAAAGAAAAAGAAGAAAAGGAAGAAGAGTTGGAAAGAATGAAACTGATGGAAAAAGAAAAAGAAAAAAAAGAGGAAGAGAAAAGAAAAAAACAGATGGAAAAAGAAAAAGTGATAGAAAAAATTAAAGACATAGTCAAAAAGAAAAAAATTGGAACAGATATAACAAAAAAAATATCAAAGGAAAGTATTAAATTGATTGATTAACTTAAACCCCGTTTAAGTATTATCTTCATCCCCCTTTTCAAAGTAAAGGATTTATTACAATATCAAAATCCCGTTTGTTGTTTAGTGAATTCTGAACGTTATTTTTTTTAAGATTAAACCATACATCCTGCCCGAATCGCCCAGAACCCAAATACATTTTTGGCAAAGATTCACATTTAACCTTTAATATGAGATCCCAAACCAGATGAGGTGGTGCATATATTTTGATTAAATTCATCAGACACTTGAATTTTTCTTTTCCTGGTAAAAATTCTTGAAAAATATGATATTCCAACGGGCCAACTACAATACGAAACGATCCTGATACGTCATTTATCCATTTTCCAAAAACATGATTCCCCCCAAGCCTCATCTCTTTCTTACCAAAATACATCCTATCTTCTTTTGGAATTCTCACTTTGCGAGGAATAAACTCTTTTACTCGAACCTTTGTACCAGCAAAATAATCATCTAAAATATGTTGAAGCCCCTGTGTGGATCTTGAATGATGGTGCCCCAATATATCAATATAAGAAAGTAAGGTTGCATTATTAGAGACTCTCTTTTCTGAAAATCCAAGAAATGAAAATAACATATTTGAAATCTGATCTTTTCCACCGGATTGATATATTAGGGCTGGTTGATTTTTGAGAAATATTTTATACATTATCCCCACAATATAGTGTGAAAAAATATTAAAAAAATCATTTATAGCTTCAATGTTTTGAAAAGAGCCTTTACGCTCTTCAATATAATTTCCCGCCATAATTTCGGTAAGCCATGGTGGTAAAAGACCTGTTACATGATCAAGTCCTCCTTTATTTAGCAATACTTCATACTTATTTTTGTGAGGACTATCAGATGGTATTTTTTTTATAGATTCAACTTCTCTCCCTGAACATTTTGTTAGTGGGTTAGAGCGAAATATTATATTCTCAAGACCAACCTGTTTTGAAAGAAGATAAATTGTCCAATATGAATCATCCAATGCTCCTAAAGGAACATATGTTTCGCTGTCTATTATAAAAGATTTCGTTCTCCTGTTATTTGACATTCGTAAATAATCTCCTTTTTATTTTTTTCTATAACTCGAAGAATACAAAAAGAATTTATAGAAATATACATTGATATAAAATTTGAAAATATTTCTGAAAAAACTAGCATATCTCCAATATTTGTAAAGTTTTTGCTATTCAAATAGACATTCATTAGTTGTCCATGAACGACCCCGCCTTTCATTATTTTTCTCACTGGTTCTGATAATAGCTCTACAGAATCAATTCCATTGATCCGCATTTGATTTGCAATATCATTTTTGGGTTCAAATAAAAGTAACATTTTTTTTAAATAATCAACATTTGCTATTGATAAATAATTTAAAGATAAAGAGTTAATCAATGTCCATAATTCTTTACCTTCAATTTTTGGATAAACGGGTTCCGTTGGAATGGTAATGTTTTTAACATTAACAAAATCAAGCCCTTTTGAATCAATGGTATTTATATCACCCGGACCAAGAAGACTTGCCAATGAACAATTGCTACACTTAAGATTCAAAGAAACGGTCTCAACCTTACTTCTCTTTTTTGAACGAACAATTTGTATAAACAAAGCTGATTGTTCGTCTTCGTCATATTTTCTTCTCAAGAAATAATATCCTGAATTTTTATCATCGAGTTCATGACGATAAGAAACAAATGGTTTATATTCAAACCTTTCATTATTTATAGCCCCTGTTACATGATTTACAAAAATAGGAAACCGATGCTTTTTATAGGATTCATTGATTTCAATTTCATGCTCTGTTTTACTATTGTCAAAATTAATTGACTCTGAAGATTCTTCATCATCAAAAAGGTTTATTGCCGGGACACAGTTAAGCCTGAAGTTAAAATCACGAGGAATAATATCATTATATTCCATATCCACATTAACAGTAATTTCAGAAATTTCATCAGGTATATTTAGCTTTGAAAATATGTCTAACTCAATAAAAAGGAGACTTTGGTAAAAATGAAAGTAGTTTTGAAATAATCGAAAACTTTTAAATGAAAATTTTGGATACAAAGATGAAAAATAATCATCATCCATATGCCGGATAGCAGGTTGAAAAACATCGGGAGAAAAATTCTTTGTAAAATTATTCCAAGTAACAGATACATTTTTTACTTTTTTTAATATATTATAGTAAAGATAAAATGCTTTTCGATGTTCTCCATGCACTCCCCCATGCAGATGAATACTCAGTGGTTCTTTTCCTACATTACACCATTTTGTTTGATTATTTTTTTTCAATACTAATTGAAGAGTATCATGAGTATCATTTCGATTTTTTTCAACATTGCTTATATTCAAAGGCCTGACAATAACCGAAGTTGACGTTGTAAACTTGCATGGAAAACCGCTTATTGATACAGATGAGACTTGAGTTCCTTTTTTTATTGTTTTTGCTGTTTTCATAAACCCATCTTTGGGTATAAATTCAAGAATCACTGATGATGGTTGCGGGTATAGATAATGCGGACAGATAATCTCAACCAGTTGCTGAGCTAATTTATTTAAATTATCGTCATTTTGATTTTCAATATCCGAAGCTATAAAACAGAAGGCTTCGATAAGATATTTAGTATAAGGGCAGCGGTGCCCACTCAGAAGTGCTGCTGCTTGAGTGGGATATTTTTTACCATAATCTAGCATCCTTTTTTCTATGTATTCAATTGCTTTTTTATAGTTATCCATAAAAATTACATCTCCATTTATATTTTAATCCACATTTTTTATATCTATTTGAAGATAATCCTCGGAAGCTTTTATGTTATAAACCACCGGGTAAAAATGATATCCATCAGTTGTCATTTCAGCTATCACGAAAAATGATGCAATAAAAACGTCATCCTTGTCTCTACTTAAGCTTACCTCAACATTATTAAGACGTGGCTCATACCTTTTAATGGTTTTTTTTATAAGTGATGTATATTGAGTTAAATCTTCATTATTACAAATATCTGATAAATCTGGGACACCATAGTCAGGGAAATACTTCACTTTTCCTCGTCTTGTTTCAAAAATGAGTTGAAGATTGTTTCGTATTGACCATGCCAGACCATCCTGACTATTTTTTTTAGGAAAAATAGGTTCTCCAATAAGCGTTTCTAGCAAATCATGATACATAATATATTATCCTTCAGTGGATTTAGGGGTGCGAAGCCCACTGGAATGATTATTCAACACGTTTGGACTTCAAACCCCATTAAAGACACATTTTTTTAATCCGTTGCTATTCCTTTTTTTTGTTTAACCTTGCGACTAGTTTTAGATTAACATTTGCACCTTCTAATTGTATATGAGGCTCAATAGACATTTCAATATGATAATACCCCGGCGAATCATCATAAGTTTCAATTTTTAATTGAAAATTTTTCAGAGGCCGTTCGGAAGTATTGTTTGAATTATCGCTTTGAAGGTTTTTTAGCCAGGTTGTAAGTTCAGTTTTTATCTCGTCAGGCCCAACATTACTACCTGTTTTTTCGCGTAATTTTATTTTCAAATAGTGGGCAATACGTGAAAGAAGCAACATATAAGGTATATTTGCGGCAAGCTTTGCACTTGCTGTTTCATCATCATCATAATATTCTATAGCCTTTTGAATGGATTGTGCACTAAAAAAAACAGCATAATCCTGATTTTCATAAACACATAAAGGAATAAAACCACATTTTGATAGTGCAAACTCTTTTGTATCACTTATTTTAATTTCAGTGGGTATTCGTTTATGTGTACCTGTTGATGTTTTATAAATATGTACAGGTAAATTTTCTACTTTTCCGCCATTCTCTGGCCCTCTAATGTTAAGCCCCCATCCTTCATTATCCAATGCTTTATTAACATTGGCAATGAATGCAAATACAGGGTTACCCCAACGATAATTTTCGGAATCTGACAAAACATCTTCCTCATAGTTAAATGATTTAACTTTATTATCCTCCCCATAAGGTAACCTTAAAAGAAATCGATTGAGAACAAGTCCAAGATATCGTGATTCATCAGAATCACGCAAACTGTTCCATTTAATAAATTCATGTTGTTTAAATAATTGATTAAAATCTTCTCTCAACAGATCATCTAACGATTCATATCCAAAAAATTCGTGTCCAACAGAAGCAAAAAAAAGACAATGTGCTGCAGCTGATACTTTTGATATATTTTTCAGAAGTTGTATATCATCATTTGACTTGTTAAAATTATAATCTGCAGCCATATAAGTAAATGGTATTGCACCCGGTTGATCAAATGCTTTCGTGTATATGTGTTGATATAAGCCCGATTTCTCTAAAGAAGATTCAAACAAATCAAAATCTTCAATTAATGATTCCTTAGGATAGCTTATAAGTTCTATACCTTGACTTGATCGAAAAACAGAAAACTGTATACCACGCCATGTTTTTTCAAGCTCCTTAAATACAGGCTGATCTGTAATTTCCTTTACTTGACGAGTTATTTTATCACTTATTTCATTAATATAGATGTCAATTTGAGATGAATCTATTCTATGAACTGGTGTATCAGAGCTTGATATCTTATTGATCAGTTTTCCAATTCCAGCAGTTAAATACTCGTTTGTAGGAGTATCTTCTTTGATATTCTCTTGATCAAATGGTTGTTCAGGTACTGGAAGCTTGACCTTAGCTAATAAATTAGATAACCCAGAACTCTCTATATATGAACCCATTTTTGTATTTTCTTTTTCCTTTGATAACATTTTTTCCTCCTTTAACTTTTAATTAGGGATTAATTCTTTGATCATATTAAGAGACTTGGTTTCATTTTCAAGAGCTTTTAACTTTTCTGGATCTCTAACGATGTTATTCAGCTCTTTCAGAAACTCTCTATTAGTAATCATTTTACTTTTCAGGTCTGTTAGCAACTGTTTCACTGTCAATAGTATTTTTAGATCTGGGACCTTTTCTGCTATTGAATCAGGACTAAAATCTTTCATGCTATTAATTTTTAATTTAACACCCAATTCACTATTATCATTTTTCAATGTATTTTTTACATTCATATTGAGCGTTATCTCCATACCTTCCATAACGTTATCAATATTGTCCTTATTTATAAAAACGGGTTTTACATTTTCCAGATTAGGAACATCTTTTTGTTGAGGATTTGCATTTGCGAACAATAATGCTCGAGTTGGCAATTTTGTCGCTACTCCTTTTTTTGCGTTTCTATCTACCAATGAATCTATGTTAAATCGACTAGAAGCACCATTCATAATATTTCTCCTTTAAAAAACTTATTTTGTTGATAAAAAGTCTAAAAATTTATGACGATACTTTTTTATAGAGCAATCACTATGCCATTCTATATTTGCTTTAAATTAAATGGATTATGCAAAACAAAATACTTTATTGTGTATAAATTTTAAACAATAAATAATATTCTACAAAACTAAAAATTTTAACTATTTTGAATTACATTATATTTGATTTATGTTTAACAATTATACATTTTTAAGTGCAGGGAGAGTTATAGGAATTTTAAAATTATATTTTAAAATTACTTTCCGAATTTCGGCTAGTTTATTTGTATTTGAATTCTTTCGATATGCCTTGTCAAGCAATATGCACAGACTTATAAATAGTTCTGGATCCCACTCTTCAAGATGATAATGCTGTGCCATACTGTAAAGATCCTCTAATATCATTATTGATTCTTCTTCACGTTTGAATTTTTGATAAACTTTTGCAACTATTAACCGATGATGAAATTCATTCATTTTTCCTACACCAGATAATATTCCATTTTGTAATAATTCAAGCGCACCTGATATATCGTTTTTATTAACAAGGTTCCAAATTTCATCAAAATTTGTCTTCAAATCGCTATGGCTCATAATATCTATTTCATTTTGATCTACTGCTTCTTCTACTTCAAGAATATCTTCTATCCATTCTTTAGTTTCTGAATCAGCGAATGGAGTTCCGTCTGAAAATTTCCTTTCAAACACTTCAGGAAACCTTCTAACGAATTTTGATACTTCAATTTTGATAACATCTGTAGCGGAATCAAAATCTCCAGGCAATCGCTCCATTGCTTGGACAACATACCGGTTTAAATCGAGACACCATGTTCCTTTTTTTTCAAAAATATTTTCACATTGTTTGATTATTTCAATAGGTTTATTCGGTGGTAAAAATACATTTCTATTTTTTATTGGAGGAGGTTGTGTTGTCCGCATCTCTATTTCTTTATTTCTGGTATTCTTTTTTAGACTAGGTAATTTTATATTATTATTATTCCATCTTGAAATTCTTCGTATTTGATAAGAGGCAGGATTTTCTATCGAACTTAAAAATATTTCGTTCGCTATATCAATTAACTGAATAAAAGGATCAACATTAGTTTCATCATCAGAGTTTCTTTTAATATCGTTATTTTTTTTCGATTCTTCTTTATTATTATCAGAGCCTTCTTTATCACCATTATCCGTTTCTTTTTTATCTATATCTGTTTTATCATTTTCATCTTGAGATACACTTAAACTCTTTTTTGATAAAATATTTTTGTAATCTTCAATTTTGTCGAAAACAGACATTAAAGAAGGGTGAGGTTTATCTAATGATATGTTATTAATTAAAGGCTCTAAGTCTTTTTTTATTTCTAAAATATCTGTAAGAAATTGAATATCAATATCTTCAGGCTTATAACGACCAATATAGACTAATAGATTTTCTTTCAATATATCAATTGAATTCCGACGTATCCTTACTGTCATCTTGTCATTGTTTTCTTTTTTAGGGAAATAGTTATCGTGTTGAAAATTTTTAATAATAGCACAGTATATTTTTAATCCATAAAGGAGCCCTTCATAGCCATACTTCCGGAATAGACCAAGGGATAAATATCCTGCAACATTTAAATCTTTTGAAGTTTTTGAAAGAATATTCAGACTTTTTTGAATAACATTATCCCAATTAACGATACCCCCTAATGAAATTTGATCTATTTCATCTTTTATTGCTTGGTAATCTTCATTATTCTTCACACTTTCTCCTACAGGAGATTTATTTCCTGTAAAAGGTGATACACAATATTCCATCTTTGATTTGACTTCATCAATACCTGAATTATTCATTGGCTCCTCCAATTTATTGATATTTTTGACTTTATTTTTATACGTTAAAACATATTGCTTGTCTTTACCTTCTGGCCAGACAAAAAAAGCTGGCCATTCACTTTTATGTTCAGGGTAAAGAGACTCTATATGGAAAGAACTTTTATTTAGTTTATTTTTTTTCAGCTTATTATTAATTTGAAACGTCCTATATTTAAGGTGATCATAACATCCACCTATCGTATTGATATTATCCAGTTCATCGCGTATTGTTTTAATGTTTTTAATAATTGAGGTAAACCTCTCTGAAAAATCATTTGAATGGATTACAGATTTTTTACAGACAACAAAAATGCTGAAAGGAAAAAATCTTTGACCATCAGAACTCTTTTCGATAATCCCCATCAGACAGGAAGATTTATGAGAAAACTGAAAAAGAAAAGGACATCTGCCTGTTGGAAGTTCATCACCACGTTTGATATTGTTTAATAACCACTCTTTCCATTTTACTGCATCGTTTTGAGTAATGATCGAAATATAATCTTTATAAATCGGAAGCTTACCAAACGATTGGACTTTTAATTTTTTGTATTTTTTAAAAGGTAAACCAAACAATTTTCCATCCGTATAAATTTCGAGTTTAATATAGCCAAAGTTTTTACCAGCAATCCCAGTAATCATCACCCCAAAAATCGCAATCATCAAAATCACGATCTTCTTCTTTTGACTTAATCGGTAAAGCCTTTTTCTTGAAGTTCTGGACAGAATCTCTATTTGATAATGGAATAATTTTAATTTCAACTCTTCGATTTAACTGTCGTCCTGCCTTTGTATTGTTTGATGCTCTGGGATGCAGCTCACCAAAGGCCAAAACTTTAATCATAGATGGTTTTATTCCTTTTCTAATAAACAATTTTTTGACTTCTTCTGCACGACGTTTTGATAATTTCATATTATGAAATTTTGATCCTAAATTATCAGAGTGCCCTTCTATTAGAATATTTTGTTGGTTCGATTTTAAAATATTGACGATTCGATCTATTTCAGGATAAAGAAAAGGATTTATATGATATGAATTCTCTTCAAAAGTCACATCGCCATTTAATGATATAGTCAACATATTTCTTGTCTTTTTTGTTCGTTCTTGTTTCTGATTATCTATGATATAACCTGCTGTTCCACCTGCAACACCTCCTATTACAGCACCTTTTAATGTAGATCTAAAATCTTTGCCAGTTTGTTGACCTATAAAAGCTCCTGTTGCTGAGCCATATACCACACCTTTTGTTGTATTTTCATATTGTGGAGATACACATGACGGTAAAAGGACTATAAGTCCTAAAAAAATGTATAAATAATTCATTTTTTTTTCCTTTATTAAATTTGTGACCAATGAATAATTGGAGGTATAGTTTGATCCCACTCTAAACGAAGGTTCACATCAATTAATTTTCTGTGACCCTTCTCAGAAAAAAATGGAAAACTCACTATAAAATCCCAACGAATACCACCAAGACTTTTTTGGCCAAATTGATAAAGATATCCTGGTAATAATAGATTATTACCTTTTATATTAAGTATTGAACTTTTTTGTGTTCCTTCATTCATTGCTTTAAATAAGAATTCAGGATTCAAAGCCAGATCCCATTTAAGGAAAGTTTGTTTGTGATTTCCGCTAAAACGTAAAACTGAAGAAGTGGTTTCATTAGATTCAGACATCCCTTGTATCAGCATTTTAGTGAATAAAGATTTCCCTGAATTTTTTGACAATAAAGATATTATTAACTGATGTTCATTTGGAAGACCACTTTTGTCGTAAAGAAATTTTTTCCAATCTAAACATCTTGTTATAAATTTCTTTTGTTTTTTTGATAACTCAGGTGAAAATGTTAAATTTGTTAAAGATTCAAGATTTTCTGAAAATTTCTCGAATCCATTTTTAGGCGAGTAAAAAAAATCATGAAGACTACTCATTGAAGCTGTTGATATATTTACTGTTCTAACCAGACTATTATAGTTAGAAACACTTGCAATTTTGGCATCATTAAATGGAAACTGATGTCCGATTTTTCTTCGCCAAAACTTTTCAAAGTTTGAAAAGGTAATATTCATTCCATATTTTATAGCTGCTTTCATTTCATGGCGCACAACATTGTCCAGGTAGCTATTTAAATGAATTATCAACTCTTCTTTTCTCCATCCTTTGTCTATCAATGAACTTACCTTAAATGATATTCTTGATTTTAATATATCCTTTTCTTTATTCCACTCATCATACCAGCCAGATATTAAGCCTGACATTTCCTTGTCTCTTTTTAACAGACGTTTATGTTGTTTTAAAAATAATTGGCCAAATTCAACTGTAGCAGATAGAGCATCAATCAAAGTAACCAAATTAGGGTTAACCGTTCCGTCTGGCTTTAATAAATATCTATAGCTTTTTTGAGAATTCTCCCACCCACCATCCATTTTCACCTTAAGACTGGAACAAACAGACTTGTGGCGATCTATTGTATTCTTTACCCTTACTGTATTTTCCGTGGAACATCCCTCTAAAAGACTATCATAGTCATCAATACAGATCTTTTTAAGGTTTTCTGGCGGATCAAGAAATATTTTATGTTCTTTATTAATAAGTAACTCTGAATAATGTTTGAATTTTTTTACATTTTTTTTGTCAATTTTTTCAAAAAGTTTTAAATACGAATCAGCAACATGCTTTAGGTTTAACCAATTTTTTTGCCATTTATCATTTGTACATGCTTTCCAGAAGCTATGCAAAGAAAGTAATCCATGTTTGGTTTGAATTATTTCTTTTATAGGTGGGGCGTCAAGTATGTCTATGACATAATTTCCACGTGGATAAGTTTTTATGAGATAATTGATATTTTTATGAGAAATATTTCCCTGTAATTTTCTTGACATAGAAAGAAAATTAAGAATTGGACCGATAGAAATTTGAGATAATGATTTTCCAGAAATGATAAGAATATATTGCTTTAATGCTTTAATAAAAATACGTTTTTGTTCTGTATTTGTCAATGATATATCAGCGAAAGCTTTGCCAGTCTCTTCAATTAATGGCCTGAAAACACCTTTAATGATCAATGCATCTTCTATTATTTTTAAATCTTGCATTATTTGCTTGTTTTTGCTTAACGATATACCTCCTCGGCTATTTTCAATGGAATTAATATAAGAAATTGTTGTTGAAAGAGGCATTGTTTCATCCTCAAACAACATACCACGTACATCAAAAACAATTTCGTTAATTGGCTTAACACTATATTTCAATTGTTGATAAAAAGGTTTTAGAGTAAAAGCAATTATTAAAAAGGCAATAACAGCAACTACAACTGCTGCTGAAAAATATTTTAGCTCTCTTAAAACTGTTGGTTTTGTCTGTGTAACCAGATTTTTTTCCATAAAAACATTTTTATAAAATTGATCTACAAAATATGAACGACTTGACTGAGTATTTTGTTGTGAAATTTCCTCCTGATACTTTTGACTATCGCTTCTTTCAATATCATCAAATACATATCTGTAGTAAGCCTTTCCTTTCTGCATGCTACTGCTAAAATAGCATCCTCTAAATATAAGCGGATGATCTTTTCTGTCATGATTTTGATGACTGTCATGCTTGAAAATAATTTCAAGATAGCAGCTTAGCAACATTTTGAGCTGTCGAAAAGCTGCTGGAAACGCACAAATTCTATAAATATTATCTGAATCTATGTTGGAAGATAATGTCTTTGTCCGTCTTAAAGCCCACATATCAAGACGTTGTGATTGTGCATCAAAAAAATTTGAATATTCATTAAAATTGAAAGGTGATATGTCTATATTTGGCCTGTTCCATCCAAATATCTGTTGATGATCATTCTTATCATCAAGTGATTTGACAAATTCTGAAAAACCTAAAATACGATCCATCATTGTAATCATAATATAAACAGGAAAAACAATACCTGTTGTGGAAATAGCTGCATGAAGCGCTTCACGAATACTTTTTGCATTCTCTTTCATTTCAGATATACTGTCGTCCATTAGTGATTCTGCTGAAATAGCAACAATTACTCCATCAATTGGACGTCTCGGCCGATACTTGACAAGCTCTTTTAGAAAAAGTTTAAATTCTTGTTTATCAATATCAGGATTTGCAGAAATTGCATATCGGCCAGGTGTATCTAAAAGTACAGCTCCATCTGGACCCCACATATCGCAGTATGGTGTCCCTCCGGGATATGTATTTCCTTTAATAGAAAAAAATAAATTAGAGTTTCGTATTAACTTTGTCTTTCCTGAATCCATTTTTCCCAAATGAATTACGTACGGAAGATCATATTTTCTTCGCTTGGTTTCACTAAATTTCTTCTGTTCCTGTCTAAAGTATTGCTTCATTTCTTTCTTTGCAATACTTACCATCCTCTTTGTTTCTCGTTTTTTTGTTTTTAACTTTTCCCAAATTTCACTTCTTGTATCTGAACTGATCTCAGATGTATCCCTCTCATCATTTTTTTTCTTTTCGATTATATTATCTACACACCAGATACGCCAAATATTATAAGCAGTGATGACAACAATAAAAACAACAACAATCCATAATATCCAGATGAGAGAGTTATGAAAGCTAAAATCAAAATTACGTGCTATTTTCATAAAGATCCCAACAATGAGCCCACCACATAATGCACCTCCGAAAATTCTGGAAGCACTGCTGCTAAAAATTTCACTCATCAATTTTTTTGGCTGAAACGACATTTTAATATCCTCCTTGTATCAATTGATTACTCGTTTCATGAATAATATTTGCTGCATCGTTCCAAAGCCGTTCATTTTCGTTCCAGTAAGTTAAAATTGATACTACTAACACAGCAAAGAATAGCCAAAAACCCAATAAGTACGGCAGTCGATTACTTTTTCCTTTGATTGGTTTTGCCCATGGGGATAGAAACCTGGCATCATCAGGTAATGAATCTGCAATCCAACCGTATAACTTGTCTTTTAAATGTGGATTTTGATCTTGTATGCCATAAAATCCTAAGCTTAAGGCAATATAGAATAATTCTGCCATTTCAGAATCTTGAGGCCCTTCACTTTCTGAAATATCATGAAAGTTTGTTCCCATTAATGACCGACGGAATAATTTAAACTCCAAAGAAGAATCCGCTACATCTTCTGAATCCTCTTGCATATCCGCTATATCTTCTGAGTCCTCTTGTATCTCTGCTATATCTTCTGAATCCTCTTGTATCTCTGTAAGCCATTTATTGTCACCTTCAGTTTTTGCCCACCTTGAACGAGCAATCACATCATCAAATAAAGCAGCAAGTGTATACATAACAACATCAATCTTTTTAGATAGAAGTCTCCCGCCTTTTCCATTATAAACATCTTTATATTTTGCTTTTTCATGTAATCGAACGATATTACATAAATCTAATTCTGTTCTCTTAAGAAGCATAATCATTTCATTTCTCAGTTTTTCTACTTCAAGATTGCATTGATCACCATCAAGTTTAATGCGCAGGAAAATTAGATAATCCAGAACAGGTCTTATTTTATTTATCATGGGCTTAGTCATTAATTTCCTCCTTTATTTTCTGATAATACATGAAGTCTCAATTTTGGGACCTTAGCGCCAATTACAAGAACACCTAAAGGTTCACTCTTCAACCTATTCCACCACTGACGATCTTGATCTTTCGAAATATCAAATTTATAGAAACGTCGTTTATTATCATCGGAAACTAAATCGAGAGGAACGTCTGATATTCTTCTAAAGGATAGACCCGAGAATTTATCAATTCGTATATTGTCTATTTCGCTCAAGGGGACAATTTTGATTTTATTTTGATTTAATATAAGGTCTTCATCTTGAATACTATCTATTTCAACACTTATAAAAATTTGATTTACACTTTTTAACCATTCTCTTTTAATCTCACAACTTAGTTTGTTACTCGATATTTTCTTGAAGTCTATGTCAATATATTTAATTATAACGATTCCTTGAATCATATTTTTAATAAGGCTATATAAATAATTAAATATATTCTTCAAATCTCCATGGTCATATTTGGGAACAGTATTTAATGGTGTTTGTGGGGAACTAACCGACAATTTACCGCAAAGTCTAACCAGTTCATAATATATCTGAATTGGTGGTGTCTCCTTGACTGCTTTCATCTGTTTTAAAACAAGCCCTGATTCTGCAAGAGAATTTAAACGGAAATATGTAGCCAGTTTAGTTGTGTCAAATTTTTTATTAACGCTCAATTGTGTTATTTCAGTTTGAGCTGTATTTGCTTTATTTATAATGTGTGTGACAAATTCATTCAAATTTTCAATAAAGTGATTTGATGCACCAATTTTCAATATTGGGGGGATATATGATTCATTAAACAGAATTGTATCATTGTCTGAAGCTAAAGCTATTTCACCTATTTTAAGAGATTCATAGTTACCTTGAGGAGGATTTCCAAAAAATATTTGGGGATCAAGAAGTTTGAGTTGGATGTATTCCTCATTATATACCTCATTGTCATCTTCAATTTTTTCTTCCTTTACAATAAAGGGCCTGACTTCTTCAATAGAATGACTTACTTTCGGTTGACCTGGCTCCGGATTTTTAAGGCTTAACCATACCGCCAATTTTAAATTGTCTTCCCTTATTGCCTCGCTATATTTTTCAAATTCTTCACTTACATAATTCGCATTTCCTGGAATATTTATCCAAGCACCATTTTTCATACGCATTGCAGCATTTTCAATTTCGAAACAACAATTGTTTAATGATTCATTATTAATATTGATATATGCTATTCCCCACCCATAAACGCTTGTAAAGCGAGCTATTTCATGGCTTTGAGAAATTATTCCTGTAAATGATTGTTGAAATAAGTGATGATCATTTGGTTGACCTGAATAAAAATTTGCAGGTGCAGTTTTGTGTTTCATGATATTTTCTCCTTTTTAAATAATTTTCCACCGACACAACCGATGGATGTATTTGAATCGCTTAAAGCGCTATCGTTTAATAAAATTCAAACAATATTATGAGCAATACGCATACCAAGGAGAAAAATCATTTTTTACCGTTAAATTTCAGATAGTTAATACTTACTATGATAAGGCAAAAAAAAATGATAGTGTTTAAAAAATAAACACTATCATTTTTTATTTATAAAATATAATGGTTTAAAAGAATGTATTATAATTAAACATAAATTTCTATGATTTTTCTACAATTCTTTCCATTAGTTCATAAAGTGGGCTTGAATTATTTATATATAATTCTTTTGCTGATTTTTCTACATCCATATTATTTTTTTTCAGAGTATATCTAAAGGCCATCTCTATATCCCAACCACTATGCTTTAATGAGCTTTTAAGAGAGCTGTTCTTATTAAGCGGTTGTTTTAACCCATAAACCTTCTTCAAGCTAGGATAAACACCTGTTCTTTCGATTTTCAATTCATCTGAAGCTGCTGATATATTCCACTTATGGCGTTTTAAAGCATCAAATAGAAGGATCATTTTATTATCTTTCATTGATACGACGGTAATTGGTCTTGAAAGGTTTCTATTGGCGTTTTTATTTTTTTTTGAATGTTCCCAAAACTTTTTTATATCCATACTATTTATTAAATTTTCAGGAAAAATAGTAGTATTGTTTTTTTTAGATAAAGCAAGTACATTTTGTATAACACTCTCTAATTCTCTAATATTTCCTGGCCAGTCGTAATCATAAAACAGTTCGATCATAGATTGAGATAATGTATTTTCTTTTTTATACTCAGATAAGTATCTTTTCATAAAAAACTCAACTAATAGTTTTATATCTTCCTTTCTTTCTCGTAAAGGTGGTATTTCAAGTATTATTTGAGTTAATCTATCTTTGAGATCCTTTCTGAATTTTATTTTTTCTAAATCTCTGTTAGTGGCAGATATTACTATAGTATTAATAGGTATCGTTGTATTAGATCCCAAAGGTGATATTTCTTTATCTTTTCCTACAGCTCTTAAAAGTAGAGCTTGTGAATCTCCGTCCAGATCACCTATTTCATCTAAAAATATCATGCCATTCGCTGCCTCTTCAAACTTTCCTTTTCTTGTTTTAATAGCACCTGTAAAAGCCCCTTTTTTGTGTCCAAATAATTCAGATTGTAAATTCTGTGGGTTTAATGTAGGTGTATTCACAGCAAAATATTTTTCTTTTTCAGCCCATTGAGACATGGCCCGTGCTACCAATTCTTTTCCTGTTCCTCTTTCTCCTATAATCATAACATTCAAACCTGATCTTGAAGCCATTTTAGCAGTCTCATATAATGTATACATTTTCTCACTTCCGATAACTATGCCCATTTCCAATAATTCTTTTTTTAACTGTTCGTCATCTCCTGGTTCATCAAAAATGAATGTTTCTGTCTCATCAGATTCTGTATAGTCATTCCCTTTTAACTCATTCTTTATAAATGTAAAATTCCAGTCTAAAATGTTAAAATGATCTACGTCCTTCAGTAATTTTATTTCCCATGGTTTCACTTGAACTCTATTATTATTTGTATGGTGCTTACTATTAAAATCAACCAATCCATATTGATTACCGGGCAGCTGTATTATTGAAGCATGAAAGCCAGAAATTTTCTTATTGTCTAAAATAATATTATTTCTGAAATCATGAATATCAAATTTTGATTCGATTATTTTTCTTTTATTTTTGTTATAATCATACTTTGAAATATTGTTTGTCAATCTTCCAATATAAAGATTGTCTGTAATATGAAACGGTATAGAACTTTCCAAACCTTTACGATAAAACAGATATGGCATATTAATATCCTTTCTTTGCATGAAATTTTCATTCAATTTTATATTTTCCAACAAAAACGCTATAATAATACCGAAATTTTTCAACAGGAAAAATAACTCTTTGAGAATTAAAATCATTCTTTATATCATAATCAGCGTATATAATTAGTCTTTCTATATCAGGTTTTATTTTAATCTTTAATCTTTGACTGTCTCCATTCTTGACAGCTAAACGATATAATTCATTATCGGTTAAAGTTTCACGTTCTGAACTAACAAACCAATCATCAGGACTTAATTCAAGAATTTGGTCTGTATTCTTTACTATGATAATATCAACAGGTAATATAATACCATCGTTAATTTGTTCATTTGGCACAATTATTTCAATAGTTATAAACCCAAATATTGAAGGGAAAATATGATATTTAACAAAACATCCTGTATTACAAACCAAATAAAGAATGATAAAAAGATATAGTGGATTATTTTTCATTATATTTTCCTCAACTTGATAATTTTTATATTGATTGATGTAAAAATTTTAAACAAGAACGTTTTTTTACAATTTCATTTTTTTTTTATTTGATGAATTAGTTTTTTGGCTTCTTCATAATATTCTGACTCATATGGTATTTCATTTAAAAAGCCCTCTGCATCATTTAATTTTCCCTTTTGTATCAGTTCTATTGCATATTTTATTATATTTTCATGAAAAATGCTAGTTTTATACGATCGGTTTTCTTTAGTAGCTTTTCCAATTGGTTTTATTTCCTGATTTTGTTTTATATCACTCGACAATATATAATTAAAACCAAAAAATATAATTCCAATCAATGCAAACATAATTACTATTTCTGCAAATGACTTCCATCGATAATTTAACGATAAACTATTTATATCAAAAGATCTATATTCATCCTCAGTCCCAGGGGATAAACTAAGACTTTGATGATTATTCTGAAAAGACAATCCATCGGAATTACTGCGATTTTCATCCTCATCCCTGGGGAAATATTTTTTATTTAAGCTAAGACCTTGCTGACGATGGACATGATGGACATGATTGACATTATCATCACAATAATAATTTTCTTGAACGGATAATTCATTGGATAATTCATCGGAATTATTATATTGATGAATATTTCTATTACACTTTTTCTCTTTTATAGATTTTTGAATAGAACTTAAATTATTATCATCTTTCAGCCTATCATGTTCAAAAATGCTTTCATCCATAACCGCCGTAGCATCAGACTCTATTTCACATTTATAATCCGCTATCATTAAGCTTTCATAAGGATGAAGAATTGCTGTTTCTCCTTTTTTATACAATTTCCCTTTCAGCACTATTCCATTTTTTCCAATAACTTCAATTTTTACACATTCATCCATTCGAGAAACAACCATGTGTTCACGACTTACTTTTTTCGATTTATCTTTAATTATAATATTTTGTCGAGTATTCAAAGTTTTTGAATACCGCCCAATTAACAAACTCTTTCCTTCAAAGAGAGGGAACCTTTCAGGCTCAGCGTTTTCAACTACCAGATACATATCATGTTCAGCTTCAACGTTATCAGAGTAATCATTAGGTTCATTCATATTGTCTCCATTATTATTTTCTATAATTTTTATTGTAAACAATTGCTTAGACAATTCAATTCCTAATTTCGTGCCAAAGTTTTGAATTTTTGATATAAAAAATACAAATATCTATTTTTACTGAAAATAGAATTTCCATAATAATTAAACAAACGAGTCATAGAATATTTTTTTTAATAATTTTTGTATATTTTTTATACAGTAGATTGCAGTAAATAGATATGATTGCTCTCTCGAATTGTCCGAGCCAACTTCTAAAATCAGAGAGCCGATAAAATGTCTGCCGCGGACTGTTGGTCGTTAAGTGAACCGTATCAATCATTTTAGAAAATAGTGAAAGTCGAACTATCAGTTTATCTCCAGAAAATTGTACATCAAATTAAAACTTCCGAGATCATAGAGAACCGGAATATTTATGGGACTGTTTTATAAAAATGGTACGAATAATTAATTATAATAAGTATATTCCGCCAATAATTACTCCTGAAAGACAACCAATTCCTCCCAA
>Ga0272440_1000983_pt1 | contig 23723 bp, 23 predicted proteins | sample SSMMMBAug17_FD_192440 | JGI IMG/M metagenome (GOLD analysis project Ga0272440, IMG submission 192440) | Marine sediment archaeal communities from Little Sippewissett salt marsh, Falmouth, MA, United States - SSM-MMB-Aug17 | ecosystem: Environmental > Aquatic > Marine > Wetlands > Sediment ...
CCCATTTTTAGAAGTATTGCAGCAAGTATTACAGAACCAATTGTTGGTGCCTGACCGTGTGCATACGGTAACCATGTATGAAATGGAAACATTGGTACTTTGATAGCAAAACCAAGAAAAAATGCCGCAAATAACCATAACTGGAAAGTCTCTGGTAGTATGAGTCTATACCAATCTAAAAGTGCAAAACTCCATACACCTGTCGCCTGATAGAAAAAATATGCCATAAAAAGCATACCCACAAGCATTACAAGTGAACCCATAAATGTGTAAAGGAAGAATTTTACTGAGGCATAAACACGCAGTGGTCCACCCCAAGCACCGATGATATAAAGCATTGGCACAAGAGATAACTCCCAAAATACATAAAATACTATAGCATCAAGTGCAGCAAAAACTCCAACCATTGTCATTTGTAAAAATAGCAAAGTAATAATCATATTTTTTACATTAGGTGTATCTGTTAGCGAAGCTATTCCAATCATTGTGAAAAATGACGCCAAAATAATAATAAAAAGCGAAATTCCATCAACACCTAATATGTAGCTAATACCAAAAGATGGAATCAAAGCAATCTGCTCCATAAACTGCATACCAGAAACATTTGAGTCAAATGCAAACCATAACCATAATGAGAGAACAAACTCAATAACTGCAACACTTACACCATAAGCACGCATACTCTCTTTTTGAATCATAAATCCAAAAATACCTGCAAGTGCTGGAAAGAAAATTAATACCGATAGTATATGATCTAACATAAATTAAACTCCTAAACCTGATAAGATTGCTAAAATCTCATCAGAGTATCTAACTGCAAGCCCAAAAACTACAGCTAATGACAAAAGGGCAACAGTACCTGCTACCATCCACTTAAGCATAGTAGAGAGGTTACCGCTCTGCATGTCTCTTGTTTTTACACCACCTGCATAGATGATACCAGCAATTCCATCAACAGTTGCATCAACAACTTTGAGATCAACTTTCTCCCAGAAAACTGTTGAGAGTTCTCTGTATGGTTTAACAATATACTCTTCATAAGCATATGGGATATAGTACTGATTTTTGAGTATTTTATACGCTATAGAGTTTTCCATTTTTGACGTACCATCAGGCACTTTTATGGAGTTATTTGCGTACTTTTTATATGCAAGTGCAATAGCTGCTATAACAAAGAGCTGTGTACCAATAACCATAATCCAAAATGTAACATGACTATGTAGATGATACTCGATGTTTGGTAGTACCTGAGTAACCATCTCAAAATAAGGAGCTTTAAATGAACCCGCAATAATAGCTAGTAACAAGAGTGGACTCATTGCAACAAGCATAAACTTGTACGCTTCATGTGGATGAATACCAAAGAGTTTGTATCTTTCTTCACCATGGAATATGAGTGCAACAAGTCTAAATGAGTAAAATGCAGTTAGACCGGCAGTAATTAAAAGAACCGAATAGATAATATAGTGTTGCTCAACAAAAGCAACCTCTAAAATTAAATCTTTTGAGAAGAATCCAGCGAGTGGATAGATTCCTGCAAGAGCTACTGAAGCAACAGTCATCATAATAAATGTCCACTTCATTGGCTTTTTGAGACCACCCATTTTAAATGGATCAAGTTCGTCATGCATAGCATGCATAACATTACCTGCTCCAAGGAAAAGTAGAGCTTTAAAGAAAGCGTGAGCCATAAGGTGGAAAAGTGCAACCCAGTAAGCACCAAGACCAGCAGCAACAAACATGTATCCTAACTGTGACAATGTAGAGTATGCAATGATTCTTTTCATATCACGATTTACAAGTGCCATTGAAGCTGCAAACATTGCAACAAAAGCACCTAAACTCGCTATGAAAAGTCCAACATTTGGAATTAAATCATAAAGTTCATTTGAACGTACAACAAGATAAACACCTGCCGTAACCATTGTTGCAGCGTGAATAAGCGCAGAAACAGGAGTTGGACCCTCCATAGCATCTGCAAGCCATGTGTGGAGCGGGAATTGTGCTGATTTACCCATAGCACCTATGAAAAGAAAAATACCTATCCAAGTTAAAGTGGCAGTATCAAGTCCTGGCATTGCAGCAAAAGCACCATCATACTGAAGTGTTCCAGTATTCCAGTAAACAAGAAAAAGACCAATAAGCATTCCAAGGTCAGCAATACGGTTCATGATAAATGCTTCATTCGCTGCCCAAGTTGCAATCTCCTTGTGAAACCAGAAACCAATAAGACCCCATGAACAAAGACCAACGCCTTCCCAACCAATGAAAAGACCAGCGAAGTTGTCACTCATTACAAGTACCATCATTGAAAAAACGAAAGCTGATAACCATGCAAAGAATCTATTAAATCCGGCATCATGATCCATGTAACCAATTGAGTAAATGTGTACAATAGTTGAAACTAGAGTTACTACCATCATCATCGTAACTGAAACTTGATCAACTACAAAACCAAAAGGAATGTATAAATCACCAGTAGCCATCCATGTCATCATCTCAACATGAATTTTTTCACCACCACCTAGAATGTGCGTCAGTAATATTGCACTACTTACAAATGAAGTAAAAATCAAAAGACTCGCAACAACACCTACAAACTGCTTTTTAGGGGTTGCAGTAAAAAGTGCTGAAAACAGGGAACTTACTAAAGGTGCAAAAAGTGCAATGTATAAAAATTTTTCCATAGTTCCTATCCTCTCATTGTTGACATTGTGTCTAAATCAACATTACCGTGACGTTTAAACCATACAATAAGTAAGCCTAATCCAACAGCAACTTCAGATGCAGCAATTGCAATTACAAAAAATGCAAACATTTGACCTGTAAGATCACCATAGTAGTGTGATATTGCAGCAAAAGCAATATTTACAGAATTTAAAAGAATCTCTGTTGCAAAAAATAGTAGCAACAGATTCTTTCTACGCATAATACCAACTAAACCTATGGCAAATAAAATAGTTGAGAGTATTAAGTAGTGGTTTAAACCTATTTCCATCATGAAAGCACCTTCTTGTCTTGTTCTTTTTTAGCTGCATCAATCTCAGCTTGTGTCATAAGCGTCAAAGAGAGATCCATCTTTTTTCCTGCAAGCACAATCCCTGCAACCATTGCTACAAGAAGCATTACCGCGGCAACTTCAAAAGGAATAAGATATTTTGTAAAAAGGACCATACCTACTTCTTGCGTATTTCCAGCTCCCTCGATAGTAGGGTAAAAAGCGGTCATATTTGTTGAGAGCATTGGCGCCACAAATATCAATACAACTAAAACTGCTGCTAGTGTTGAAAGGCCTACAACGATAAATTTATTTCCTTGCTTCTCTTTAACATCTCTAGTCGTGTCAAAAAACATCATTCCAAATGCATAAATAGCCATAACTGCACCAGTATAGACAATAATCTGTACGGCACCTAAAAAGTCAGCCCCAAGTATAAAGAAAAACGCTGATATAAAAATCATTCCTGCTGCTAATGCAGTAAGTGCATAAAGTGCTTGCGAAGTAGTTACAGTAATATAAAACATCGCAATCGTTAAAAATGCAAACAGATAAAATGCTATTGCTTCAAACATAATTCAATCTCCTTAGTATGCAAGAGGCGTTTTCTTAACGCGCTCATCTTCATGTGGTGTAATTGCACCAAAGCCTTCAAACTCTTTTTGTGCTTTCGCTTTCATAGTGTCTAAAGGTGTCAGCATATACTCATAATCCACAAAGTGCTCTCTTTGCTCAGAAGCCTGTTCGTAGTCACCACCATGTGTAATGGCAAGTTCAGGACAAACTTCAGCACAATATCCACAGAATATACAACGACCGAGATTAATTGTATACTCAGTGACCTCTTTACGAGAGTTCTCATCAATTTTAGTATCCATACGAATACAGTTAGAGATACAAATTTTTTCACACAAGCCACATCCAATACAACGCTCAGCATCAGACTCCCAAAGACGTTTCATCTCATGAACTGCACGGTAACGAGGACCAATTGGCATCTTCTCTGCTGGATACTGTACAGTGTGGATATCAAATTTAATCATCTCACGTAATACAACCCAAAGACCAACAAATAGCTCACCTTTAAAAGTTCTCTCTACAACACGCTTGAACTTTCCCCAACCATCTGTAGGGTAGTCTTTTATATCTACTAAATAGTAGTCACCCTCAGTTACGTTTCTATTGTTAAATGCTTCCATATTCATCAACTCTCCCATTAAAACATCATTACAAAACCAGTAATTACGATATTAATTACTGCTATTGGCATAAGTACTTTCCAACACAACCACATTAACTGGTCAGGTCTTACATCTGGCCACGCAGCTCTTGTCCATAAAAAGAAAAAGAAGAAGAATGCCATTTTTCCTAAAAGTGCTAAAGCACCAAGAAAACTACCATCACCATAGCCACCTAAAAATACCAGTGGAATTACAAACGAGATAAAGAACATATTTGCATACTCACCAATAAAGAAAAGTCCCCATCTCATACCAGAGTACTCTGTACCAAAACCATCAATAATCTCATGATCATTAGCGATTAAGTGAAATGGTGTACGTCCAGTTTCAGCAAAAGCAGCAATCCAAAAAAGTACAAAAGCGACTGGCTGAGACCATATAATCCACTCTGATATTCCACCTGCTTGGTACTCATTAAAGTCGATCAATGAAAGTGATCCAACCATCATTATTGGTGCTAAAATCGCAAGTCCAGTTACAACCTCATAAGAGATAAAAACTGCAGCAGCACGAGCAGCTGAAATGAGTGAGAATTTATTTGCAGACGCCATACCACCAAGTAATGGACCATAAAGTCCAATTGCCATCACACCCATTACATAAAGAATACCAATATTTACATCTGCAACAATTGGATGTACTGTGTATCCAAATATAGTGAAAGATGGCAGAAAAGGAATTGCTGCTGCTGCCATAAATGCAGTTGCTGCTGTAATAACAGGTGCGATTTTAAATATAGTTGAAACAACACCTGTAGGAATAATATCCTCTTTTGTAAAGAGTTTTATACCATCTGCTGCAATTTGGAGCAATCCGTACGGACCAACATTCATTGGCCCCAAACGACGTTGCATAAATGCAAGAACTTTACGCTCAAAATACGTACCAAAACCTGCAAGAGCAGAAAAAACAAGCAGAATAACGACGACTTTTATAATCGTCTCAACTAAATATGCTGTATCCATATATTACACCTTTTGCACTGAAGCTGAAGCAAATCTATAACCATTTGTTAAAGCCTCTGAGTTTAAATTTGCATCAAAAGTTGGAAGCACAACAATGTTGCCTCCAATTTTATTGTCGCTTACAATTTTTGCACTCAATTCACCGTTTTGCGTCGTAACTTTTACAGTTTCACCAGCATTAAATTCAGAATTCGCAAGCATCTCTTCACTCATGTAAACACCACTCTCCTCTTCAAGGTATGTAGTTTTATGCGTAAATGGAGTAAATTGTCTTACAGGATTAGCCAAGTATATCACTGAACCATCAAGTACAGCTGCCTCATCAATTTTTGTAACACTCTCATCGCTATCAACAGTTACATTTTGTGACTCTAACATGTATCCACGAATCTCTTCTCCAGCATTTGTATAATAATCTGGAAGATCATCAAATGCAACTGCTTTAAAACCAGCAATCTCACCAAGCTCAACTGTATAATCAATTGTATACTCTTTGTTTAATCCCAATGCATTTGCAATATCATTGAGCACATATCCACCATATGGTAAGGCTGCATTTGTAGGGTTTACTCGCTTATTGATTGATGTAAGTGTTCCCTCTTGTTGGTTAAGAGCTGGCATATCAAGATCCCCATCACCAAGAGCAGAGAGAGTAAAGTCAGCTTTTGTGTTATAACCTATTACGTAAGAGCCTGCTTCATCAGAAAGTTCATTAATGAGTGCTACACCAAGAGTATTTGTAAGTGTAGGAATCATTACAACTTTAAATTCTGAGTATTTCTCAAAAAGTGCAACCAAACGTGCTAAGTTTTTAGCATGAGGATGGCTGTAAAAATCTGGTCCGACTATGAGCGAGAAAGAATCTTTTTTCTTCATGATTTTTTCAAAATCTTCAGCAAAACTTGCATCAGCACCAAGCATCTCAAGAAGTCTATTTTCATCTACCTCAATTTCCTTACTTACTGTTTTACTAACCATCTTAGATTTTTCTACTTCAACCTCTTTGTCTTCGCCAGTATCTGGATCAGTCTCTATTTGAGTAGTAATTTCAATAACTTTCTCTTTTACTGTCTCTTCGACCGTAATAGTTTTAATCGTATGAAATGATGCTAAGTACTCAACAATCTCACTTGGGAGTTTTGTTTTATCTGCAAATAGGTCTAAAAGAAGATACATAACACCCTCTTCTTGAAGTGGCTTATGTGTAACAGTTATAAGGTTCTTACTCATTTCACTTACAATAGGATCAGCAACAGGATGAAAGTATATACCGCCACCTTTATTTACTGTTAATGAGTTATTTAAAGCATATCGTGCATTTGGGTTATCACTCTTTATGGCAGTACCCACACTTACAATAAAGTTAGTGTTCATAGTCTCTTTTAAATCAGTAGAGTAGAGAGAAGTTCCACTAATTGCTGAATAATCCTTTATAAATGTTTGAAAGGATTTTGCTTCATCATTGAGAAGTTTGTATCCATATTTCTCTTTGAGTTTTTGTAAAATAAGTGCTTCTTCATTTGTTATTGTTGAAGTAAACTTAATAGCATCTGCCTTTTTAAATGCTTCAACTGCTTTTTCAAATGCTGCTTCATCTTTTACAACGCCCGCATTTTCATAATCAAAACCATATCTACCCGCACCACAAAGAGATACATAGTTCCACTCATTTGTAACACGGTATATTCTATCATCCGGGTTCTCAATGCTTGTATGTTTAATATCGTAAGATATTTGACAACCTGCCGAACAGTGTCCACAAGTAGCCGGAACCTTTTTAAGCTCCCAAGCATTTGATTTGTACATAAACTCAGTATCTACAAGAGCACCAACTGGACATACAGCAGCACACTCACCACAAGAGGTACAATCTAACACATCCGTACCATTTGTAAGACCAATAACCGACTTATTAAGTTTATTCCACATTGCATACGCATCTTTTGGCATCTCTTCTTTAAATGCTGCATCAATTGGATCAGAACCACGCGCTATAGTTTTAAGTGAATTATCACCAATCATATCTTTACATGAAGTGACACAACGCTCACATACAATACACAAACCTGGATCATAATGTAAGTGTCCCCAATCATGTGAACTTCGATCTACATCTCTAATAGAGTAACTTTGTGAGTCAACTTCCATTTCAAGTGTGTAATTTTGAAGTTCGCATTCGCCTGACTGATCACATACACCACACTGCAATGGATGGTTTACATCATAAACCTCCATAATAGCACGGCGCTCTTTTTCGATATTTTCAGTAGAGGTTACAATGTTCATTCCCTCTTTTGCCTTAGCATTACAAGCATACACTTGCTTACCATCTGCCTCAACAAGACATATACGACAAGCTAAAGTTGGACTACATCTTGTTAAGTAACAAATTGCAGGTATGAAAATATCATTTGCACGGGCTGCATTGAGTATAAATTCACCCTCTTGTGTAACTATCTCTTTTCCGTCTATATTTATATTTACTTTACTCATTTAGCTAACTCTCACTATTTTAGATTTTAAAAATTTATAACTACCACTATTTGCATAAACATCATGTGTCGGATTAAGTGCAATAGTCCCTTTTAACTCTTTATCAAGTTTAAAGATTCTACGTACTTTCTCTCCATTAACAACAACATCTACGCTGTCACCATCGGCTATTTTAGCTGCTAGTGCAAATTGTGCTGACCCTCTTAAGCAGAGTTCAGACTGAAGCATTGAAGCATCTTTTGCAAGCGTTGCCATCTCAGTTATAGCATTTGAGTGGTAAATCACCGTCCCATTAAACTCTGGAAGATCATCCACATCTTCAAGAGCATAAGTATCAATGCTTACGTAAGCATCCTCAAGAAACTTCTCAATATCTACATTTATTTTAGAAATCTCTACTCCTAAAGCCTCAGCGATATCAATAAATGTGTAAGTGCTACTCTTACGTAAGAATTGTACACTCTTTATTTTATAATCCATTGTTACAACGCTAGATGGTATTTGAAATACATTTGGCATAACAAATGCATCAGATCCATCATCTATATCTAAACTCGCTAGTTTAGAAATACCGACACTGTTAACTTCATTTGGCACTATTAGCACTGAAAAATCACTATACTTTTCAATGGTCGCTGCTAATTTTGCAATATTTACTGCTCTTTTATGCGCAAACACATCTGCACCTAGAACAAGTATTTTTCTATCTGATTTACTGACAAGCGTGCTCATATTACTCAGTTCATCATCACCAAGATTACTTTCAGCCTCTAAATAACCAATATCTAATTCATCAAGGTAGTTTCGCACTTCATCAGGTAAAACGGTACTGCTTTGCAAAATTTCATTTACTAAGAGAGCCAATACACCCTCTTCTGTTCCAGGCTCATATTTCATAAACTCTGTTACAGCTCCACTCAATGAAGCATCCTCAATCGGATGCATATAAATAAGTTGTGTAGCATTTTCCTTCACAGCATGCTCAAATGCGTATCTTAGAGCAGGATTATCACTACTTACACGACTTCCTAGAACTACGATTGACTCAGCTTCAAGTACTTTAGCCAATACATCTTTTTTATACTTACTACCTACAACAGAATTAAAAGTGTCAACAAAAGAGCCATATAATCTTGCATCTTCATTAAAAAGTTTTATTCCAAGTTCCTCTTTTATAGCTTTTAATACCATTACATCTTCATTAGAAATTTTTGAAGTGAATCTTATCGCTCTACTCTTACGTAAGCTTGCAACTACATCTTCAAAAGCTGCCAAATTTCCATTAGCATGTTGCTGGTTTGCAAATAGATACTTAGGAGCATCACACTCAAGCGAAAATGACTGCTTAATACTAAATTCATCTTGAGTACTAAACTCTAAAGGACAACCTGCAGCACAGAGTGTGCACGTTGAAACAATGACGTCTTGCAACTCTTTACCTCCAAGTTTTTCCTTTTCAATCACTTTAAACTCCTAATCTTTTTTTGCAACAACAGTCCAGTCAACCTCATTGAACTTTAAAGAGTTTAAAAGTTCATATCCAGCTTCCTTTACGATATCTGCACTCTTTTGCACAGATGAAAAGTCACCTATTTCAAAAAGAAAAATTGCAACTTCACCAGCCTTGTGTGTATCAAGAAGTTCTTTCATACGTGGTTCAAAACCATCTTTTAAGTGTCTTAAGTCGTATCTTTTCATTATCTATCTACCTCACCAAATACAATGTTTGTCGTACCAATAATTGAAACAACATCTGGAATGTAGTGACCAGGTAAAAGGTCAGTAAGGATTCCGGTATGCCAAAAAGATGGAGCACGAAGCTTGAGTCTGTATGGGTATGGCCCACCTTGAGAGTTAATGTAGTACCCAAGTTCACCTTTTGGTGACTCAGTTGCTACATACACTTCACCAACTGGTGGTCTCATACCTTGAGTAACAAGAACAAAGTGCTGCATTAAAGAGTAGTTCTGCGTCATAATGTCTATCTTAGGAGCAGATATGTACTTTGGTGCATGAGCCATTAGTTCTGTTTGGTTGTTTTTTACAGTCTCTTCGTACATATCTATAGTTTGATAAAGAATTTTTGCTGATTCTCTCATCTCTTCCATGTAGATACGATAACGTGCAAAGTTGTCACCTTTGTCAGAGTAAGGTACATTAAACTCTACTTCATCATAAAGCTCATATGGCTCCTCTTTACGAATATCCCATGCAACACCTGAAGCTCTCAGCATTGGACCAGTACAACCCCATGAAAGTGCCATCTCTGTAGATATTACACCTACTTCTTCCATTCTCATAAGCCAAATACGATTAGAATCTAGAAGATCTTCGTAATCTTTTATGTTCTGAGGCAATTTATCTAAGAAAGTTCTTAACTGAGCGATAAAGTCATCTTGAATATCAAGAGGAACCCCACCGATGCGAATAGCAGCATGTGTTAAACGAGCTCCACAATACCCTTCAATGATATCCATTAAATACTCTCTCTCACGGAAAGCAAAAAGGAAAATAGTCATCGCACCAATATCAAGTGCAGTAGTTGCTAACCAGAAGAGGTGTGACATTAAACGGTTGATCTCTAAAAGCATCATACGAATAACCTTCGCACGACGAGGTACTTCAAGACCAATTAATTTCTCAACTGCTAAAGCAAAACCATAATTGTTTGAAGATGATGCAATGTAGTCCATACGGTCAGTTGTCGGCATGAACTCATTATAAATCATGTTTTCGGCCATCTTCTCCATACCACGGTGAAGATATCCAACATCAGGATGTGCTTTTACAATCTGCTCTTGTTGCATATGCAACATCAAACGAAGCTGTCCGTGAGCCGAAGGGTGCTGTGGACCAAAGTTTAGAATTACTTCACTATCATTTCTATCAAAAGTAATGTTCTCAAAAAAAGGTGTGAGTCTATTTTTTACTTGTGCCATACTTTACCACCTATCTTTGCGGGTCATCAATAACTTTTGATGACTCTTTGTCGAATTTTTTGATTAAGAATACCCCACCCTCTTCTTGATAAGGATTAGTATTTCTTGGTTCATTACCTGTTATCTTAGTTCCTTTTGGAACCTCATATCCAAGACGTGCAAAACGCTCTGAGTCATATCTATCCGCTCTAGAAGTATCACGGATTTCAGGCCCAATAATATCACGAGCTTCTTTACCGTAAATCTTATCTACCTCATACCATGCAGCAAACTCATCACCTTCAAGTGGATAAGTCTTAAGTAATGGATGTCCTTGCCAATCATATGGCATTAAAATACGCTTCATAAATGGATGATTATTTGCAACAATTCCAAACATATCATACATCTCACGCTCTGACCAGTCAGCACTACGGAATAGTTTCTCTACAGAGTCTACAGCCTGTCCATTTTCGATGAAATATTTTACACGAATACGTTTACGCTTAGTCATAGATAGCATTTGGTAAAAAATCTCAAAAGTGTTATTTTTAGCAAGCCAATCAATTGCTGACATTTCAGAAAGCTGTGTGTATGAAAGCTCATCTCTCATCAGCTCTAAAACGCCATAAATATCTTTAGCATTAATGTAGATTACCATCTGCTCTACTTGAATATAAGACTCTTTAACTTCAAACTTAGCACTTATAGCAGCCAAATCTGCAGCAAAAACTTCATCAGTAGCCACATCTTTCTTTGGAACCTGTGGTGCTACATAGTATCTATCTGTATAGTATGACTTTGCCTGCACATCATCTTTTGGTGTATATGGTCTCATTACATCAACCTTTTTGCTTTTTGAGCTTTTCCTGCTTTGTTAGCACGGATTTTCTTCTGTAAAAGCATCACGCCATATTGTAATGTCTCTGGACGAGGTGCACACCCTGGAAGATATAAATCAACAGGAATAATTCTGTCACACCCTTGCACTGTTGAGTAAGTGTTAAACATACCACCAGTGTTTGCACATGATCCCATTGAAATAACCCATCTAGGTTCTGTCATTTGATCGTAAAGACGTTTGATAAACTCAGCGTGCTTTTTAGTAAGTGTTCCTGCAACAATCATAACATCAGCTTGACGTGGTGATGCACGAAATATTGTTCCGTAACGGTCAAAGTCAAATCTAGATGCTCCTGATGCCATCATCTCAATACCACAACAAGCAAGACCGTAAGTAAGGGCCCAAATAGAGTTTGAACGACCCCAGTTTACGATTTTATCTATACTTGTTAAAGCTACCGGTAAACCACCATCTTGTGTGTAATTTACTTTATGTTGTGCCATTCAAGCGCTCCTTTTTTCCAAGCATATACGAATCCAATCGCTAAAAGTAAGATAAACATCAACATCTCAGCAAATCCGAACCAGCCTAATAGTTTAAAATCAACTGCCCATGGAAACATGAAAACTATTTCAACGTCAAAAAGTAAGAACAGAAGTGCGAACAGATAAAACTGTGGCGAAATTCTATTTGGTTGTTTGGTAACTTCTGGTCCACACTCGTAAACTGAAAGTTTGATTTTTTCTGTATCTTTTGCAGCTAATGCGCGACTCGCTAAACGAGCAATAACTGTCGTCGCCATAAAGGCACCAAAAGTTATTACAAAAAGTACAAAAACCCCAAAATAAGGATTTGAAGTCACTATATGCTCCATATAACCTACCTTTAATTTTCAAAGTTATTTTTCTATTATTTCTTCTAAGAAAAAACAGCTAATGCAATATAGCGAAAAGAGTATTAAAAATTTATTTTATGAAGGGGGAACTCAAAAACAGTGTCACAAATCGCAACACGAGAATTTTTGAGTATTAAAATGTGTGTAGAATAGTAATGATTAAAAATTTGCTAAAAAACAAATAGTAACTATTTGCTTAAGAATCCCATGGATTTTTCACTGTCAAAATTAGCATCTTTTTCTCGAAGAATCTCATCAATAAAATCTTGAAGTTTAAAGACACCATCTTCTCTAACAGCAACTTTATAAGCGGTGTTTTTAACGATTAAGTTTATCTGTCCACCTGTCAAAGAGTACTCTGCAAGCTTTGTCAGATCAAAGCCTTTTTCAAAAGAAGCACTCTGTGGTAACATCTTCTCCCATAAAACTTTTCTTTGTGCAAAATCTGGTTTTTTAAACTCGATTTTATAGTCAAAACGACGAGAAAAAGCTTTATCGATATTTTCCAAAAGGTTTGTTGTTGCTATAAGCATCCCACGAAATTTCTCAATTTGTTCAAGAAAAATATTTTGCATCTGATTATGCATCTGATCAGAACCGGTTAAATTACCACTACTTCTTGCACCCAAAAACTGATCCGCTTCATTTAAAAGCAGTATTGGCTCTGTTTTTGTTTTTGATGAGAGCTCATAAAAAGTGTCAAAAATCTTTCGCACATTTTTTTCACTCTCACCAACATACATCGAGAGAATTTTGGAACAATCAAATGCGAGTACTTGACGTTTTAAAGACTTAGCCAAAGAGTATGCTGTCATAGTCTTACCAGTTCCAGCCGCCCCATAAAAAATGATGCGGGCATCGATGCCACTCTTTTTATCTTTTATGCCCCACTCAACAAGACGAGCAGCTACTTTTTTGTCAACTTGCTTCATTAAGTTTTCAAGTGTCTCTTGTGTTTTTTCATTGAGTACCACATCTTCTAAAGAGGTATCACTCTCTACTAGCTCAAAAATATCTTGTTCTTGTACTAATGCACCTAACTTCAAACGTGTTACTTTTTTGCTTTTGTGTGGATGGATTATACTTTGGAGCACCTCATCAACAATGTAAAAAGCACGAGAAATGCCTCCAAAAGGGTTGAGCATCTCTTCATAATCTATAATGCCATTACTTAAAAGGTTTGATCCCTCTTCTAAGAGTGAACGATTTTTAATACGCTCGTACTCATCTAAAGAGATTAAATCAATCAAAGCATTCATCTCCCGAAGTGAAGCATCAGTAGAGCTATACTCCTCACGCAACAAGGCTATAAAAATAACCTGCTCATAGTCACTCATCTTTTTTTGTTTAAAAAACTTGTCAAGGACTAGATTCTCAGAAGTCTCATCAACTCTCTCTTGAATTCTCTTCTCTAAATGCTTGAGCTTGTTTTGTACTCTATCAATTCCAAGGGAATGCTCATGAACATTTTGGCGAATTACACTCATCTTTTGGTACAACTCAATGCGAAAGAACTGATCTTGCAGGTATTCAAGATGATCTGCATAGGGTTTTACTTCTGGAAGTTCAGACTCCAATGTTCCCTCTTGCAGAAGACGTAAAAAAGATGGGGTAAGACCTACTGCGGCATTTAAAAGCTCGAGTGGAGTTACTTCTGAGATTTTCATAGGAGTAAAACTCTGCTGGTGTAACCATCCAAGTTCTAATAAACTTTTAACTTCTCTGAGGTGGTCTAGATGCTCATAGTTATCACTTGGAAACAGGTCTTGAAGAAGGTCAAGGACAAGGATATCATCCTCGCCTTGCATATATTTTTTTGCAATATGGCGAAGCATCTGTGCTTCAACCACATCACACTTAAGATGTATAAATATTTCTGACTTTTCAACATCTTCTGTTGAAAGAAAATTTACTAAAGCTTTCAAAAAATTCCTTAAAATTTATACCCAACACCAGCTGATACAATGAGGACATTTGAGTTTGTGAATTCGCCATCAATACCATTAGTATTTACCGTTGCATCGATAGTTCTATTCTCTTTCATAGAGTAAAGTGCAGATAAACCGACATCTAAATTGTCATCAATTTTATAACGTCCACCTAAAGAAAACGACATTGATGCACTTCCTGGAGATTCAAAGTTTAGAGTCTCTTCTGGAACTGCAGTCTCATCATACACAAAACCTGCCATAATTGTAGCTTTATCATATGCTTGTGTAACACCTATACGATATGCGTTGGTATCTTTCCAATTTTTTGGAATTGCTCCACCGAATATAGCACCAAGAACAGGACCTTCGGTACCGTCGTAATCAAAATCTAAAGTTTCATATCCTGACCAATATGTCTTTTCATACACTAATTCAACAGTTGTTTGACTTGGAAGTGTGTAAGCTATAGCAGCATTTAAACTTGCTGGTAATGGGACAGATACATTTGCTGTACTATTGTAGGAATTCGGTATAAGCCCTGGTGCAGGGTTATAGCTTGTATTTAACTTCGCATCACCATCAACATTTAAATTTACCTGGGAACGATAAGTTAAACCTAACTCTAAATTACTTGTTGGTTTATATGCTAATGCTAGATTGTATCCAAAATCCAAAGCATCACCTGTCATATCACGAGAAACTGTGTTTGGTCCACCACCTACCAGTGCAACTCCATCACTTTTAACAACACCACTAGTATGCACAATTCTAAAACCAACTGCCACACCCAAAGTATCACTTACTTTAAACGCAGCTGTTGGATTTACCTCTACTATTTGAAGTGTAAACTCCTCTGAAACAGTTTTTGCTGCTCCCTCTTTCCATTCACGAGTAAGTCCTCCAGGTACAACTACACTCACACCAACTCTCGCTCCACTATCACCAAGACTTGGAGATACATAATGTAGCGATGGTAATAAAAAGTTTTGTTCTTCTGCGTTGGTATCTAATTGGCTTGGACCGACTGTTCCTTTAAATTTTGTAGGCGATGTGTTTATGTATATCAAGTTCGCTTCCATATGATTTTTATTTTCCATAAAGACCATATTCGCCGGATTATCATATGCAGCTTCAGCACTATTTACATGAGCTATATTTGCTCCACTAAGTGCAACTGAGTTTGTTGAAGTTTCAGGTATCTTGTACCCTGCACCCATTACTAAAGAACTTGCAACTAAAGAACTGAAAACGATTTTTTTCATATATTTTCCCTTTTATGAATATGTTAATTTATACTACACAAATATGACTTAATTTGCAAAACTGTACAACAGTGCTATCTCATCTTTCCAGATTGTCTCATCGATGGTTTCTAGAACTAATGGAATGTCATCCATACGCTCATCTTGCATAATGAACTTAAACGCATCAATTCCTATCTCACCTTTACCTAAAGAGTGGTGTCTATCCACATGACTTCCAAGAGGTGGTTTAGAATCATTTAAGTGCATTCCCATTAGGTACTTAAACCCTACTATGTTTTCAAACTCACTCCATGTAGCATCATAAGCTTCTCTTGTTCTTATGTCATAACCAGCTGTAAACATATGGCAAGTATCTATACATACACCTACACGTGACTTGTCTTCAACCTTATCAATGATGTGTGCAATTTGCTCAAAACGCCATCCAAGGTTACTTCCTTGTCCTGCAGTATTTTCTATGACAGCACTCACTCCCTCTGTAGCATCAAGTGCAATGTTAATTGACTCCGCTATAACATCAAGACACTTATCCTCAATTGGCTGCATTATTTCACGATTCTCTTTGTCTTTTTTAGACACTTTCTCAAGATGGCTTCCTGGATGAAAATTGAGTCTATCGAGTCCAAGTAACTTACATCTTTGTAATTCATCAATGAATGCGGTTCTACTTTTGTCAAGCTTCTCTTTTTCAGGATGTCCAAGATTTATAAGATATGAGTCATGTGGTAACACATGTTTAGCAAGTATGCCACTGGCATCCAACATAGATTGAAACTTATCAATAGTCTCACTATCTAAATCTTTAGCTACCCATTGGCGTTGATTTTTTGTAAAGAGTGCAAATGCTTTTGCGCCTATCTCTTGTGCATGTGTTATTGCATTGTAAACACCACCACTTGCAGATGTATGGGCTCCTATAAACTTGTTTGATGCCACGATGACTCTCCTTAAAATAAAAATGAAGCGAATACTACAAAGATAGTAATAAATGGCGCTTTAAAGAAAAATTGTAGTTGATTTATAAAAATGAAGTTATCACGCAAAAGCGTGATAGAAAGGGAATTAGTTTAATTTTGAAGCGATACTTCTAACAGCGTCACTTGCGTGGTTGAATGCAAGTGCAATACTTCCCTGGTCAGTTACAACATCACCAATTGTATAAAGACCTTCAACATTTGTTTCAAATGTTTTTTCATCATACACAGGTACGTCCCACTCACCAGTTTTTACACCTGAGTTTACAAGAATGTCTTTTGGAGTTGTTCCACCAAGTGCATAAACAGCTCTGTCATACTCACCAGTTGAACCATCAGTAAAGTTTACTTGAATTTTCCCGGCAGGAGATACTTCTAAGCTCTCTATATCGACACCCATTTTGTTAAGGATTTTGCCATTGTCAAGATATTTCATACACATTTCAGTGTTAATTGGATTCATTCTTTTAATTTCAGCTTGTCTGTAGTTAAGTGTTACAACACAATCTTCCATGCCTTCCATTTCGACTAAACCATAAGCGTACTCACCAGCAGTGTCCCCACCACCAACTACCATTACATGCTCACCGTTTTGTACTTTAGAGAGGTTAAAGTTTAGAACATCTTTGAGCTCTTTTGGAAATTTATATTTTGGTTTATTTGGCTTACCCATACGACCTACTGAAAGAATTACATTTTTTGCTTTCATAGATTCAAATGCTTCTGGAGTACCATCTGTTGCAAAAACGATTGAGAAAAGACCATCTTCACCCTTTTCAACTCTTATAATTTCATGATTGTATTCAAAATGGTCTAGAACACCAGCTTCTTGAAGTTTCTTATCCATCTGCTCAATGTACTCTTCTTTTGAACACTCTTCAAATTTTACATTTCCAGTAAATTCAAACTTGATCCCCATCCAGTCTTTATCAACTCTTTTGCCTTTTTTGTAAAATTTGTGAATCATGTCATTGTGGTGTGGTGCTTTGTCTATAACAACAATATTCTCAATTCCTGCTAACTTTGCCTCAATAGCTGAAGCCATACCACCAGGGCCAGCACCAACAATTGCGATATCTACTACTTTAGTGTCTTGAATCATTTCGTAATCCTTTAGTAAAAAATAATCTATATATGATCATGAAAGCTTATGAGAAACTACCGGACGATTCGATACGCTACTCGCATTCCAAGATATAAATTTGCGAAATTATAGTGTATTTAAAAAAAATTATCTATTTAAATGCAAATTAATTCTAGAAAAATGTGTAAAAAAAAGCTCAATTATCTCTAATTTTAATAAGAATATTGTTTGCTCTATCCTTAAAGTAAATTTCATCAAATACCACACTATAGGATATATCTACAGTTTCATTACTAATATTTTGTGAAAATCCATAACTGTTTTTTTCAAGATTTCTCGCTTCATAAATCGCTTTTCCAAGTATTACATTTTGTAACAAATTCTCTGGATAATCCTTGCTTAGATACTCTTCATTAAAAGATTTTTTTCTCAAACACCCTTCATCTGTACAAATTAAGTTACTAATCTCTACTTTAAAAAGAGATTTTCCCGCTGCAAAAAGTTCTAATTCTACACCACTAGAACCACTTCTTACGTAACCTAAGTCAGAAAAACGAAACTTCTTAGTTTTAATTGTTATGATTTTTGATTGAGTTTTTTCATATACTTTTAGACTGCATGCTGAAAAAAGAAATAGTGTGAAGAAAAAGATAATATATTTCATAATTTTCCCTTACGTAAGAGTGATGAATGCTAGAATGAAAGATTTGTGATTTTTAGAAATTGGGAAGTTAATCAATGGTGCGCCCGAAGAGATTCGAACTCCTGACCGCTGGTACCGCAAACCAGTGCTCTATCCAGCTGAGCTACGAACGCACATTCTCATTTGAGAGACCGAAATTATAGCAGCAATAACTTAGAGTATTCTAAAAACAAAACTATTTTTCAAATTCTTTTAAAAGTTCATTCATTTTTTTCTCTTGCACATATAATTCATGTACTTTTCTGACATAGCCTTGCAATATAACTTTGAGATCATTGTTGCCTTCAGTATTAAAATCATTTGACATCTCTTTCATTAAAAAAGAAGCGAACTCATCCTCTACATCGACATCAAATCTTCGACCGCCAATATGCAAACCTATTTTTTTGCTCATAGACTAGCCTAGAATACTCTCTATTTTAGTAACAATCTCTTCTATCTCAAGATCTTTGTTAGCATTTTCTTGGCTGAGTCTTTGAATCTCTTGATCTTTTATCTCTTTTTCTGCTTTTAATGTAATCAACTCGTTACGTAAGAGTTCATTTTCACTTTTAAGCGCTTCGTGATGACGTAAAATTTCCGAAACCTTTTCACTTAATTTCTCTAAAGTAGTCTGGTTATCCATAAAAATACCTTTATATTTTTTCCTAATGGAATACTATCATAATAATAGTATATAAAATAAGTATTATCTCTACTTAGGTATAATTTAATACTATTGATAATAAGGTTTAAATATATGAATAACTTTGAAGAATACTGTACAGCTTTTGTGCAAACCGTGGGAGCAAAAGAGGGTGCTGTCTCACCTACCATAAGCTCTTCAGCCTCTTTCTCTTATGGCACTTCTCAAACAGCTGAGGGAATATTTAACGGGAGTGTTAAGAAGCCTCTTTATGCGAGAATGGGAAATCCTACAACAGCGAAACTAGAGGCTATTTTAGCGCAAATGGATGGTGGAATTGGAGCAGTGGCGACAAGTTCTGGCATGGGTGCGACTTCACTCTCAACCCTCTCTCTTTTGGCATCTGGTGATAAGGTAATAAGTGTTGGGGGACTTTTTGGAGGAACTTACTCTTTGTTTAATGAAACACTCAAAAGATTTGGAATAGAAACAAGCTTTTTTGATGTAGATGAGATTGAAGCAATAGAGCAAGCTATTACAAATGAGACAAAATTAATTTTTCTTGAGAGTGTTGGAAATCCAAACATGAGATTGCCCGACATTCGTAAAATTGCAGATATAGCAAATAGACACCAAGTAGCACTTATTGTGGATAACACGACTACTCCACTGAGTGTTTCGCCTTTAAAACTTGGTGCAGACATTGTTGTTTACTCTACCACAAAAATCATAACAGGAAATGCTTCTGCTCTTGGAGGATGTGCTGTTTTTAGAGCAATAAATAACGGTGAAGACAAATTTAAAACTTCACGATATTCATTCATGGAAAAATTCATAAGCAAAATGGGAGCAATGGCACTTATTCCAAATGCAAAAAAAAGGGCTCTACGTGATTTTGGTATGAGTGCAAATGCACATGCAAGTTATCAAACTATGCTAGGACTTGAGACACTTCCTTTACGCCTAGATAGAGTTGTAAAGAGTGTCGAGACTATCGTAAAAGAGCTTGATAATGCAGGCTTCATCGTAAACCATCCATCATTACACTCTCATCCACATCACGAGCTTTATAAGAGTGCTTTTGCTAATGGATGTGGATCACTTTTTACTATAGATATGCAAACAGCTGAAGCTGCTTATGAGTTCTTAAACAAATCAAAACTTGCAACAATAACAGCAAATATAGGTGACTCAAGAACCTTAGCACTTCACATGGCTTCAACTATATACAGTGATTTTGATGATGAAACAAAGAAATTTCTTGGTATATCACCAGGTTTAATCCGTGTCTCTGTAGGACTGGAAAATCCACAAGACATTATTGAAGATTTTAAAAACGCAGCGAGGTAAAAAATTATGGCATACGAATCAAAATTTGACCTCATTAACGAGGTTTCAGTTAAGTACCCTAAAAAATATAAAGTTTATATATTGAATGACGATTACACATCCATGGAATTTGTTGTTAGTATTCTGATGGAAGTGTTTCACAAGACACATCAAGAAGCAGAACGTATAATGCTAGAAGTCCATAAAAAAGATCGAGGTCTTTGTGGAGTATATATACACGAAGTAGCAGAAACAAAAGTTATGCAGGTTATTAAAAAAGCTAAAGACAATGGTTTCCCATTAAAAGCAACAATGGAAGAGGAGTAAAAGATGATTAGTCCATCACTCAATGAAATTTTTCAAAAATCTATTTTATACGCTAAACAACTTCGTCACGAATATCTGACTATAGAGCATGTATTTTATCATCTCCTAAGCTCAAATGAAGGTGCAAACATCATTCAACTTTGTGGTGGTGATACGAAAAAAATGAAAGAGGAACTAGACAGGTTCATAACAACAAACATAGATGTGCTACCAGAGCACATAAATGCTAACCCTCACGAGAGTGTGGCACTCTCGCGTCTTATAGACTCTATGGTAAGACATATTCAATCTGCAGGACAAATAGTTGCAGATATTGGTGATTTACTTGCGGCACTTTATGAAGAAGAAAACACATTTTCGTGCATGCTTCTACATGAATACCAAATTTCACGTTTAGATATTCTTGAAATAATTTCTCATAACGAAACAGAGAGCGAAAGCAATGAAAAAGAGTCATATCTTAAAAAATATTCAATAAATCTTATCCAAAAAGCCAGAGAGGGTAAAATAGACCCAATTATTGGCCGTGATAGTGAAATAAGAAGAGTTATTCAAATCCTCTGTAGAAGAAAAAAGAACAATCCAATCTTGGTTGGTGAACCAGGAGTTGGAAAAACAGCAATTGCAGAGGGCTTGGCTCTGAGCATAGTTGCTGGCGAAGTTCCATCCATCATAAAAGACTCTGAACTTTATGCACTCGATTTGAGTGCACTGCTAGCTGGAACAAAATATAGAGGTGACTTTGAAAAACGACTCAAAGGTGTTATGGATCAGCTCAAAAAAATACCAAATGCTATTTTATTTATTGATGAGATACATACGCTTATAGGTGCAGGAAGCACATCTGGTACTATGGATGCTGCAAATCAATTAAAGCCTGCTTTAGCATCAGGAGAGATAAAATGTATGGGTGCTACCACGTTTATAGAATATAGAAATGGCTTCGAAAAAGACAAGGCCCTAAGTCGTAGATTTTCTAAAGTTGATGTTGATGAACCATCAAAAGAGACTTCATACAAAATACTAAAAGGCCTAAAGCAAAAATACGAAGATCATCATACTTTAAAATACACTAAAAAAGCATTACGCGCTGCTGTAAATCTTTCAAGTAGATATATTACTGATAGATATCTTCCAGATAAAGCAATAGATCTTATGGATGAAACTGCGGCTTCTTTCCACCTTAGAAAAAACCATAAGCATATTGTAACTGCTTCTGACATAGAAAAAACAATTACAAAAATAATAGGCATTAGTGGTTCTAAAATTAAAGAGAATGAAGTTGAACTCCTTCAAAATATTGAAGAAAAACTCAAAGTACAAGTTATTGGACAAGATAGAGCGGTTGATGCTGTTGCACAAGCTATTAAAATATCAAAAGCTGGTCTTACGCCTGCAAACAAACCGATTGCATCGTTTCTATTTTCTGGTCCAACTGGAGTCGGTAAAACTGAACTCTCAATCGCATTAAGTAAACTACTTAATATCCATTTTGAACGTTTTGATATGAGTGAGTATATGGAGAAGCACACTATTAGTAGATTAGTTGGTGCACCTCCTGGCTATGTTGGATATGAGCAAGGAGGTCTGCTTACTGAAGCTATAAAAAGACATCCATACTCTATACTTTTACTTGATGAAATAGAAAAAGCACATCCTGACTTAGTAAATATCTTATTGCAAATAATGGATAATGCTACACTTACAGATAATAATGGCTACAAAGCAAATTTTCAAAATGTAATTTTGATTATGACATCAAATATAGGAGCTAATGCACGGAGTGTCATGGGCTTCAATAAAGACACTTCTATATCAAAAGATGAAGAACTAAAGTCATTCTTTACACCTGAGTTTAGAAATAGACTTGATGCCATTGTTGAGTTTGATCAGCTCTCACATGAAACAGTTAAGGGTATAGTATATAAATTTATAAACGAACTAAATAAAGAGCTCAAAGAGAAAAAAATAACAGTACAAATAGATGAAGAGGCAGCCGACTTTATTGCTTCAAGTGCGTATTCACAAGAAATGGGTGCAAGACCTATAAAACGTTATATTCAAGATAATATCACAAATAAATTAAGTAGTGAGATACTCTTTGGATCATTAACCAAAGGTGGAAGCGTTTACGTAACATGTAACGAAACATTAGAACTTAAGTACGAAAGTCTTGATACAGGAAATTAGACGCAATACAGTAGGTTTTCCTGATCCAAGCGAAGCCAATAAAGATGGAATTGTAGCTTGGGGAGGTGATCTACACCCTTACAGAGTTTTAGATGCATACCGAAGTGGTATATTTCCATGGTATAGTAAGAACGATCCTATACTATGGTGGTCACCGGATCCTAGATTGGTAATGGATTTAGATGATATAAAAATATCACGTTCACTCAAAAAAAATCTAAAAAAATTCGAGTATAAATTTGATACACATTTTTCAGAAGTCATTAAAAGATGTGCTACTACTCCCAGAGCCACTCAAGACGGTACTTGGATCCAACCAGAAGTTATTGAATCATTTACGTATCTTCATAAGATGGGTTATGCTCATTCAGTTGAGTCATACTATAATGGAGAGTTAGTTGGTGGTCTCTATGGTATTGCAATAGGTAGAGTTTTTTGTGGCGAGTCAATGTTTTCAATTATGAACGACGCATCTAAATCAGCTTACGTAATACTTGTAAAGCATCTAAAAAAATGGGGATTTGATTTTGTAGACTGTCAAGTTCCTACTGAACATTTAAAAAGCTTGGGTGCAAAAGAGATTTCACGTGAAGAATTTCTGATGAAACTAAAAGAGAGTAGTAAAGAAATTAAATTAAAAGAATGGAAGATAGATGAAGATTTAACTGCTTTAAATATAATAAATAATTAAAAGCAATAGCTTTAGAAATAAAACAATTATATAAATAGAACAAAAATAAAAAGCAAAAACAGATTATGATGAAAAAGTAAAGAATAATAGAAAGTACAGGAAATAGAAGAATTAAAAAATAAGAAAAGACCGATCGAACTAGGCAGCGACCTACATTTCCACACCTGAAAGATGCAGTATTATCAGCGATGAGGGGCTTAGCTTCTGGGTTCGGAATGGGACCAGGCGTTTCCCCCTCTCTATAGCCACC
>Ga0272440_1000984_pt1 | contig 23707 bp, 9 predicted proteins | sample SSMMMBAug17_FD_192440 | JGI IMG/M metagenome (GOLD analysis project Ga0272440, IMG submission 192440) | Marine sediment archaeal communities from Little Sippewissett salt marsh, Falmouth, MA, United States - SSM-MMB-Aug17 | ecosystem: Environmental > Aquatic > Marine > Wetlands > Sediment ...
GGGCGCTTTAGCGTCCTTTTTCCATTCAGCGTTGGGCTTTAGCCCTACGCTGTTCTTGGATTTGCCGAAATAAATCATTTTTCAATGATCATCAATGAATGTCCGACTTTTTTGGAATGCGCCCAACTTATATCCAAAAAACAATGTATATGGGTTCATGGCTTACCTTTGCAATCGGACATAGGTTTGATTTCGGTTTCTGTTAGAGGGCGAACATAAGGTTCGCCCCTACATTGGTTTCGGACATTGGTTGGGTTTCGTTGTTTTTCGAGGCAACATTGAATGGCTAAAAAAATTCAAGGCAATGAAAATGCTTGCGAAAGACCAGTACAATCAGATGTTGAAATCTTTAAAATTACAACTGGAAGAACTATCTCAGGCCAATCAACCACTTCAAACTGTTTGTGCATAAGTCATTTCAGAAAGGTCCAGCACGACTGCCTGGGGTTGAAGCCCCAGGCTATATACTACAAAAAATTACAGCCTTTTATATATCTTTTCTTTCCTGGCGATCTCCTCGAAACGATCTGCAAAGTTAGTAAATTTGATACTCTCCTGAAGCCCGAGACACAAGTACCCATTTGGCGCCAGACTCTCGATAAACAAATTGATGACCCGATTTTGAAGTTTTTTATTGAAATAGATTAAAACGTTCCTGCATACAATTAAATCCATCTCACAAAAAACTTGGTCAGTCACCAGATTGTAATCTGAAAAAATAATATTTTTGCGTAAAGATCGATCAATGATCGCATAATCATAGCGTGATGTATAATATTTTGAAAAATTATTGTTTCCTGTGGATTCAGTATAATTTTTTCCATATTTGATAATATTATCAATAGAATAAATACCTTCTCTGGCCTTATGAATAACTTCTTCATTAAAATCAGTTGCATAGATTCTGGAACGCTCATAAAGACCGGCTTCTTTGAGAATAATTGCCATGGAGTAAGCTTCTTCACCGGTTGCACAACCTGCATGCCAGATACGTATGAAGGATTTTTTGGCCAGGGCGTTTATAACTGTTTCGATTAAAGCTTTATAAAAGAGTGGATCTCGAAACATTTCTGTCACATTGATTGATAAATTCAATAACAGGGTAGAAAAAAAGCGCTCATCGTACAAACTGTTATGGATCATTTCTGAAATGTTATTGAGATCACACATGGCCAGGGTGTGTTTGATACGTCGCTTGATTGAAGCGCGAGAATAATCTCTAAAGTCATACCCATATTTTTGGAAGATGGCTTCAAGTAAAAGTTTCACTTCAATGTTTTCGTTTTCTGAGATCATTTTTGTTACTTTTCAAATATGTAAGGAATAACGATATTGTTCGTTTTGAGGTAAATATACTGTAGAGACGTAGCATGCGCCCTCTCTACGCGACTTAATTTTCGTGCATGCCTTATTTATTTAACCACAGCCGCAACATGGATATCAGCTTATCAGGATATACCGGTTTGGGCATGTAATCATCTGCCCCCGCCTGAATACATTTATCACGATCTTTTTTCATTGCTTTTGCAGTTAATGCAATAATTGGCAGCTTCGTATATTCTGGTTTTTTTCGAATTTTTGTGATGGCTTCATATCCATCCATTTCTGGCATCATGATATCCATGATAATCAAATCAATGTCTGGATGTTCAGACAGACACTTCATTCCCTCATTTCCATTCCGTCCAACAATTACTGTTGATTCACGCGCCTCCAGAACACTGCTGATTGCAAACACATTGCGCATATCATCATCAACCAGTAAGAATTTTTTTCCTTTTAATATTTCGTCTTTGTTATGTGTGAGTTGCGTGTGATTCTTTTCAGTACCTGCATGTATTTTTTTCAGGCGATGAAAAAACAGAAGCGTTTCATCGGTCATTCGTTCCATGACATTGAATTCTTGTTGTTGTATTTCTCCATTCTGATTCATTATAGGGAGAATCCATTCCTGCTCCCAAATATCTGCGTCTGTAATAAACAAGGCTGGAATTTCAGCCTTTCTTACTATTTTAGCCAGTTGTTCAATATGCTGAATACCTTTCATATCTTTATAAGATGTATCTAAAATCAACGCACATACTGGATTGTTTTCAATATATTTTGATGCTTCTAATATATCCGACTGATGAATACAGGTCATGTGAAGTTCATTTTCAAATTTTTTGATCAGATAGCTATCTTTATCGCAAACAATCAGAATATTTTGAATGGTATTCTCATACAGTGAATTTATTGATGCGATTACAGTATTAAAATCGGTTTTTGAGGATTCTTTTTTCAAAAAAAACATTCGTTTCTGCCTGTCAGGTGATTCCAGATGAAGGCCTGAAATCCAGTGAACAGGAATATTGTTTAATTGTTGAATTTTTTGCAGATGAAGATACAAGAACCAACATGTCCAATCAGGCAATCCAAGGTCTAAAATGATCCCCTCAGGGATATGCTTTAAGCATATGGCAAGTGCTTTTTCTGAAGATTGCACAATTTCTGTTTTAAATCTTTGTTTTTCAGCGATCAACTTCACCTGCCCGGCAATTGTTTCGTTTTTAGATATGATCAGTATCTTATTTTGCGTTAATGCCTGCTTTTGATCTTCACAATTTGAAGCCTTTGTCTTTTCATCCCTATCAAGATCAGCCTTTTTCGTATGAACGTCAGATACTGGTTTTTCTTTATCCGGCTCTGGTTCGAGAGAATCGACAACATGTGGCCACTCTTTTGGCACAGTGTCAGGCAAGACAACACTGAATGTTGATCCCTTTCCAACTTCACTTTCCAGAAAAACGTTTCCACCCAATAGATGGACCATTTTTTTAACAATGGATAAGCCCAAACCTGTGCCGCCAAACCGGCGTTTGGTGGTGCCATCACCTTGTTGAAAAGCTTCAAAAATACTTTCTTGCTTGTCTACAGGAATGCCCGGGCCAGTGTCCTTAATTTCAAAAAGAATTAAATCATTAATTTCAAAAGTATAGTTTGTGTAAGCAACATGTGCATTTTTAGGCCGCTTAATTGAAAGGGACACCTGACCACTTTTGGTGAATTTGAACGCATTGGATAAAATATTTTTCAATATCTGTTCCAATCGCTGTTGATCGGTGTATAACTGATCGGGTATTTCAGATAAAATATGGGTGGTGAATGCAACGCCATTTTGAATGGCCACCTGCTCAAATGTTTTTTTCAGGCTTGAAACAATATCTTGTAAATAGAATGTTTCCGGATATATTTCCATTTTTCCGGACTCCACTTTACTCAAGTCCAGGACTTCATCAATCAAATTAAGCAGGTCTGTGCCGCACATGTTTATTGTATGGATAAACTGTTTTTGTTTGTCGGTCAAATTGTTGTCCTTGTCCTCAGAAATAATGCCGGACAATAACAAAATACTGTTCAAAGGGGTGCGCAATTCATGGGACATATTGGCCAAAAATTCTGATTTATACTGGTTGGCCATTTCCAGATGCTTTGCTTTTTGTTGGATAATCATTTGTTGTTGCTCAAGGGTTTCATTCTTTTTAGAGATCGCTTCTTTCTGCTCTTCAAGCAGTTGCGCCTGTTTTTCAAGCGCTTTATTGCCCTGACTCAATTCTTCATGTTGCTGCTGAAGGCTGGTTTCGGATTCTTGTAATCGCTTTGTTTGTTTTTCAAGGTCTTCATATGCCTGTTGTAATTCTTCCTGTTGCACCTTCAGTTCTTCGGATTGATTTTGAGAATGGGCCAGTAGGGTGGACATGCGCGTGCGCGCTTTTGATGTATTAATTGCCACAGCAATATTTTCAGACACCAGCTCCAAAAAATCAATCTGTATTTTCGTAAACCCTTCTACAGCGCCAAGTTCCATGACCCCCACAACTTTATCATGATACTTCAAGGGAACGACAATAATCGCACCAGGTTGTTTCTTTCCCAAACCGGATTGCATATATAAATAATCAGGTGGTACCGCATTGAAAGAAATTATCTTTTTTTCTAAAGCCGCCTGTCCAATCAGGCCTTCTCCCAGTTCAAATACATTCTCAAACGATTGTCTATGGGAATAGGCATAGCTGGCCATCAATTTAAATTTCGTTTCATTTTCTGTATAAAACGTTCCAACCGGCGCGTTAAGATAATCACACAAGAAAAATATAATATTTTCAGCAAGGCGTTGTATATCTTGCTCTCCTCTTAATCTGACATTTAATTCTGTCTGCCCTGTTTTTATCCAGTGCTGCAATTTATTATCTTTCGTTGCCTGCCGGAGGGTTTGGGTCATTTTATTGATCGCAGTTGTCAATCGTCTATCATCAGTTACTTCATCAATTTTAATTGAATAATCGCCTTTTGAGATTCTTTCCGACAGATTCACCAGTTGCATTTCACTGGAAATATCCACGATAAATTTCATGACCCCGATCACTTGATGATTGTGGTCATGGATGGGAATATTGGTGTATCGAACCGGGCAGGCTTTTTTCTCCACATAAATATTTGTCGTTGTGGTCAGACGCATATCCGTTTCCATCACGCGATATGCTTTACAATCGCCTGTCTTGCACTGGTCTGATTGTAATAGATCCTTGCATGGCATTCCCAGACATTTTGAAACAGGTTGTTGAAACATCTTTTCAGCCGCAAGATTCATATACTCTATCTCCAGATTGCGTTTAAGAATAATAATAGACAGTGGCACATGATTCAGAAAATTCAACTGACGTTCGGCCATAATGCCTGATTCGATCACTTTTTGACGCATTTTTTCCACTGCCCCACCAATACTGTCAAAAGGCGGTGCTTCTCCAAAAAATTTTGAATAATCTCCCTGACTGATGCCAATGCATACATCCCGCAATTGTATCAAATGATTGACCAGTCTTTGAAATGAAAAAAATATGCCTTGTATCGTTTTATTATTTGCCTGGATTTGCCTGGTTTCCAATTTTCCTGAAACCACTTCATTCATCCATTGATCGAGTGTCAGGAGCTCATTGGATGATTCATGGATAATGCCATTTACAAGAAAGAAGGTCAGGATACATGCGGTAATAAAGGCAAGAAGGATTCCCCATTTTGAGTAAGGCATGGTGCAAATAAGAATAACCATGGGGATTGCGACATTCAGCAATAATTTGCAGAATAACCTCAAATGCGGGCTCCAAAAGATAGATGGCTTTTGTTCATTCTTCTGATTATTCGTTTGCATGATGATCTCCTGTTATTGTATGAAGGGTTTCTTCATATGCTTTTTCAAAATTGTCACACGCAAGGGCCAGATTATTACAGTGCAAATCAAGGGTGTCTGTCTTTTTGGCGATAAGATCTTCCTCAAGTTGTTTTGATATGGTGTATACCTGCCGGGCATCTACTGCGGATGATGAACTTTTCAAGGCATGTGTATCTTTCAAGAGTTTGTCAATATTGTTCTCTTCAATATATTGTTGAATATTTTGAAGATACTTTGTCATATCCTGCTGAAAAGATTGTAGCAGCTCACAGCATAAGTCTGAATCACCATCCATTCGTGTGAGTAAGGTTTTGTATCTTAGCGGTGGTTCTTTAAATACTGGTTGTTGGGCGGGCATTTTTTTCTTTTGTTTGGATTTGCACTTATATTTTTCAATTTTTTCTATAAAATCCATAAGCTGAAAAGGCTTGACAACAAAATCGTCCATACCGGCTGCAACACAGGTTTCACGATAATCTTTTTCACTGTGCGCAGTGAGTGCAATTATTGGAATATTCGGCTTGAGAACCGCTGATTTTTTGGGATCACGAATTATTTTAGCCGCTTCAATACCATCCATTACAGGCATTTGAATATCCATGAATACAATATCAAATTCTTGGAATGACAAGGCATCAATTGCGTCTTTTCCATTGACAGCTGTTGTAACCGAATACCCCACACGTTCCAGCAATCGGCGGGCAGCCAGGCGATTCACGTGATTGTCCTCTACCAGAAGAATTTTCAGGCTGCTTGTCTCATTGTTTCCAATATCGACAGCGACATGATTCTTTTCATCACCTTTTACAGGCTTGTTTTCATCATCATTCATGACATTTTTCTGAAATATTTTTTTGAACAACAGACACAATGATGTCCATTTTACTGGTTGTGTTAAAATGCCATCTGCCTCAATGCCATTCATGTCTAATTGTATTCCTGGTTGTCCCAGTCCAGGCATCAGTATCAAACGCATTTTGAGTAAAGAATCGCGAATATACATTGCCAATTGTTCTGTTTCGGTTTGGGCGGTATGACTGTCAAGGAGAACTGCTTGAAACGCAGTTTCTCTTTCGTGCGTTTGTATTATTATCTGTTTGGCTTCCTCAAAACTTGCGGCTACCTGAGATTGACATCCCATGGCATTAAGGTATGACGCAAGAACCTGTTGACAGTGTTTTTGAGGGGTCAAGATCAATACATGAACATCTCTAAATCGAACATTTTCAGCCAATTGTGTATGAGGTTGTCTGACAAATGGCATCGAAAATGAAAAACAAGAGCCTTTACCGACTTCACTTTTCACTTGAATACTGCCCCCCATCATTTCACATAATTCTTTGGATATGGCCAGTCCCAAACCGGTTCCGCCATACTTTCTCGTTGAGGAACCATCGAGCTGCGTAAAGGATTTGAACAGACAGTCCATTCGATTGTTTGGAATGCCAATGCCAGTATCAATAACATCAAAAATGATCGGCGCATCTTTTGAATAAACATGCACATATACAGATCCTTTCTCAGTAAATTTGATGGCATTTCCGATTAAATTAATAAGAATTTGTCGGACTTTAATGGGATCTCCGCATACATTTCTAGACGTAGATAGTGAAAACAGGCACTGGAAATCCAAATTGCTTTCATGGGCTTTGATGGAAAGCATATCCATAATTTCTTCAATGACTTGAAGTAAATCAAATTGAATATTATCCAAAGACATTTGACGCGCTTCTAATTTGGAAAAATCCAGAATATCATTGATCACAGCCACAAGAGATTCTGCTGATTGCTGGGTCATGTGCAGGAACTGACGTTGTTCATCAGAAAGATCTGTCTCCAGTAACAGGCTGTTCATACCAATAATGCCAGTTAATGGCGTGCGAATTTCGTGGCTCACATTGGCCAGAAATTCCCCACGCGATCGGTTTGCTTCATCCACCTGAATAGCCATTTGCCCGGAAAGCTGAATAACCTTTTTCAACTCACGATTTTTTTCTGCCAACTCCAGTCGGGAGGCCTCTCGAATATCTGCAATTTGAAATCGCATGATGGTATGACCAATATTTCTTGTGGCAGATGCAAGGATCGAAATTTCAGACTTACTCCATTGATATCTTTGCTGACAATCTTCAAAATCAATCATCCCCCAGAGCTTGTTTTCTACAAAAATGGGGATAATGAGAATGGATTGAATGTTTAGTTTATTGAGCATGAGCATTTCTACGCCAGTAAAGGCATCTATCGTGCCATAAATAAGTTCACCATTTTTCAGCCGCTTGATCCAGTTGTTGCTAATTTCCTTTTGAAAAAAATGTTCTTTTGGATTGGATAAATAGAATGTTTCACTACGAATCCATTCATAACAAAGGCTGGGCAGGCAATAAAATTGATCCTGACTCTGTCTTTCATAAATATAAACCCGATCAACATCGGCCGCTTTTCCAATACATGCAAGGGCAGAAGATACACCATCAGCGCAACAGGTTGCGGTCAACAAACAATCTGCTGCCTTTGAGGCACCCGATAATAAGATATCCCGACGACGTAACAGATTTTCGGATTTTTTCAAACTGATCAATGCGAGACTACATTCATTTTTGGCATCCACAATTTGTTTTTGTTTGCGATAGAGTTCTATGAACACATTGACTTTACTGCGAAGTATTTCTGGATTGAGCGGTTTAAACAAATAATCCACTGCACCGGATTTGTAGCCCTTGAACACATGTCGGGGTTCTTTGTTGATTGCAGTAATAAAAATGATTGGAATGTGCCGCGTTCGACTATTTCTTCGCATGAGATCGGCCACTTCAAATCCATCCATTTCCGGCATTTGAACATCAAGCAGCACCAGCGCAAAATCATGGCGAAGCATGAGTCCCAGGGCGTCGTTGCCAGATGTCGCCTTGATGATGTTCAATTCTTTAGATTGTATCAGGTTTTCGAGTGATAATAAATTTTCCGGTCGATCATCAACCAGAAGGATACTGATTGGTTCATTTGAATCGATTTCCATAGTTGCCCTTTCATAAAAATGTTTGATTTAGTGATATAACCATACGCGCAACATTGACAACAGTTTATCAGGTTCTACAGGTTTGGACATATAATCATTGGCACCCGCTTCAATACATCTGTCGCGGTCACCGCGCATGGCTTTGGCTGTCAATGCGAGAATAACAATATTCTTGTATTTTTTTAACTTTCTTATTGTGCGCATCGCTTCGTAACCATCCATTTCAGGCATCATCATGTCCATGATAATCAGATCAATATTATCATGTTGATCCAGTTTTTCCAGGGCTTCGCGCCCATTCTCAGCCACAACAATTTTCATTCCCTTTTCTTCAAGTACGCTGGATACCGCAAATACATTGCGCATATCATCATCCACCATCAAAATATTTTTATCTTTGAACATGTCATTTCTATCATGATTCATCTTCTCGGTATGCACAACCGTTTTGGGCAGTTGTGTTTTGACTTGATGTAAAAATAACATGCTTTCATCCATCAGGCGATCAAAGGAATCAGAACGTGATTCATTGACAATTACTCGCCGAGCATATTCCTCCAGGGCATTGCTTTCTTCGGCACTCAGGCTTTTATTGGAAAAAATTATGACAGGAATTTGATTAATATCTCCATTTTCCCGAATTTTTTCCAATAATTGAATGCCAGTCATGTCTGGTAAATCCACATCTAATATCAAGCAGTCAAAGGTTGCAGAAGACAGCATTTCATAGGCTTCTTTTGCAGAAGAAACAGCAGTGGTAGAAACATTTTCGTTACTGGTAATTTCTACGATGCTCATGCTCAGGGCTTCATCATTAATAGCCACCAGCAAATTTTTGATAGGTTTTGAGATATAAATCTCAATTTGTTGAAAAATGCTGTCCAGTTCTTCTTGATTAATTGGCTTTTTGAGATAGCCAATGGCGCCCTTTTTCAAGGCTTCTTTTTGACGTTCCGGCGTTGCGCATGTGATAAAATGGACCGGAATATGTCGTAATTCGTCATTGCTTTTAAGCTTTTCCAAAACCTTCCAGCCATCCATTCCAGGCAACATGACATCCAGAAAGATGGCATCAGGTTGAAACGCCAGAGCATATTCCAGACCTGTTTCACCATCAGGGGCGATCATTGACTCAAAGCCTTTTTCTATGGCCATTTCATTCAGATACCTGGCAAAATTTTTATCATCTTCAATAATGAGTAACGATTTTTTCCCTTTTTCAGGCTTTTCAGTCGGTATTGGATGTGATTTTCTTTTCTTTTCCTGAACCATGTCAATATTTGAGCGAACTTCAATTTTATCCTGAGGTATCTGTGAAGAATCTTTTTCAGGCTCAGATTTTTGTAAATTTGCAAGACGCTTTTTATCGGCTGTTTTAACATGTCTTCTATCCACAAACGTCTTACCTTTGAACGTCACAGGCAAAAAGAAAGTAAAGGTGCTGCCTTTACCAGGCTTACTATTCAGATGAATATCTCCCCCTAAAACTTTGGCAAATTCTCTTGCAATTGACAGCCCAAGTCCAGTACCGCCGAATCTTCGCTTGGTTGTGCCATCGGCCTGACGAAATGCCTCGAAAACAAGAGATGTCTTTTCATCTGGAATGCCCTCTCCAGTATCAATAATTTGAAATGCAATGGTTTGATCCGGATCCATATGCACGGGATGATCCGATATGTTTTTTGCCCAGTCGATGTTTAAAGACACTTTTCCAGAGGTTGTAAACTTGAAAGCATTGGATAGCAGGTTTTTAACCACCTGTTCCGCTTTTTGGAGATCTGTATAAATATAAAGGGGTAAATCCTTGCCAAAAGTAATGTCAAAAATTATTTTTTTCTCGGTGGCTGATGGCCCAAAAAACTGTTCCATTTTACTGGCGAGCATTTTAATATGCACATCCTTTGGATGCAGTTCCATTTTACCTGATTCCACTTTTGCCAAGTCAAGCACTTCATTGATCAAAACCAGCAGGTCATTGCCGCATGAATGAACAGTATCAGCAAATTTGGTCTGTTTCTCAGTGAGATTGCCAAATTTATTGTCTGCAAGCAATCTGGATAACAAAATAATACTGTTTAAAGGTGTGCGTAATTCATGAGACATATTGGCCATAAATTCTGATTTATAGCGGCTGGCGGTTTCAACTTCATTAATTTTTTCCTGAATAACGCGCTGCGCACGTTCAAGCTCAATATTTTTGTCTTCAATATTGGCCTTTTGTTTTTCCAGCAAGGCTTTTTGTTGTTCCAATATTTCATTGGTTTGACGCAGTTCTTCCTGCTGCACCTCCATTTCTTCCTGCTGTGCTTGCAATTTGGCTTTGGATTCCTGAAGAACTTGTGTGTGCTCTTCAAGTTCTTCATTGCTTTGTCGGAGATCTTCCTGTTGAATCTGAAGTTGCTCTGATTGATTTTGAGTTATTGAGAGCAATTCCTGCAATCGGGTGCGAGATTGAGCAGAATGAATGGCGATAGCAATCGGTTCGGCAATGGATTTCAAGAGTTCCATATCCGTATCACTGATGGGGGAAAAACAACCTAATTCAATAACGCCAGTCACTTTATGATTTGTCGTAAGCGGATAAACGAGAATCATTGATGGTAGACTCGCGCCCAGACCAGAGGTAATCCGCGTATAATCATCAGGAACTTCTTTGACAAGAATGGGTTGCTTTTCAAGAACAGCCTGACCCACCAGACCTTCACCAGGTGAATACCGATTGGAAATATGTTTGCGTTTTTCAAAGGCATAGGAGCTGATCAATTGAAGCTCATTTTTCGTTGCATTCATCACATATATGGCACCAATCTGACAATCCAGATATTTGACAACAAATCGGATGATTTGTTCACATAAGGCGGGAATATCATATTCACCACGCATGGTATCATTCAGTTGGGTTTGTCCGGTTTTTAACCAGTCCTGAACTTGATTCTCTTTTTTTGATTTTTGTAATGCAAGGGTCATTATGTTCAATGTATTTCCCAAAACATCCTGATCAGATTGGACAGAAACTTCGCAACTCAAATCCCCAGCTGCGATAGAATTGGCCTGAGAGATGACCCGTTTGAAATTGAAAATCATTTGATTCATCGATTTAGAAAGAATATCGTATGGCCCACGCACGTTCAGTTGCACATCTAAATTACCATTTGCAATACATTTGGCGGTTTGTGTGGTTTCTTTGATAAAGTCTGTTAGTTCTCTACAAACAACTATTAATTGACCTGTTTCATTGTTCGCTATTGTTTGTTCCATGGCAAGTTTGGATTCATCGTTGCTGTAAATGTCCAATTCTCCTTTTACAATCATTTTCAATAATTGAGTCGTCTTGTTAATCGGGCCTGCAATCTTTTTGGCAGAAAAATAGGCAATAATAAGGCCCAGTACAATTGAAAATAGGGTCCCAAACAGCATAAAATTTATCGTGCGTTGAACACTGATGGAAGCCTTATTTTCTCTGATATTCATGAGGGCATTTTCGACGTCAATAAATTCATCAAATTTAATATGAATATCATGGTTATGAATGATCTTTTTGTTAGATGCTGTCAATTGCGCCATTTGTTCGAATATGACAGGTTTGGACAGGTCATTAATTTCTTTACGTTTATCAATGATAGGCTTGGCAACATCCTCTTGCCATTTTTTGACTGCATTACAAAATTGATTCAGTCGTGCAATCTGTTCCGGATTATGTGCAAGCATTTTGAGCAGGGTCGCTGCATTTTGATCGAATTGTTTTACATAATATTGGTAGCTATTCAAGCATTCGGTGTCACCAATAATAACAAAGCATCGCTCACCATTTTCCATTTCAGAAACCTGATAATTTAATTTAAATGCCTGTTGGATAATCTGGTGTGTGCGATCCACCCATTCATATGTATCGAGCACGCGCGATACATTGAAATATACAATGACTGTAATCATGAATAGCATGAATAAAGCAATGCTATATCCCAATATCATTTGCGTTCGAATATTGTATTGTCCAAACATATTGCCCTCCTTGTTGTTCCCGAAAAAAAGATCAAAGCCGAAAAGCACATAAAACTGTTAATAAATGTCACAGCGTATATGCATCTATAAGTATTTATTATTGTTTTATAATAGTTTGTTTTCAAAATTGTAATATTACAACCATTTTAAGCAAATAGTCAAATAAAAAAATATTTGATTTGTACGTGTTGGGCTGCCCATCATGAATGGGCCGGATTTGATCAAGACAAATATCAAAAATGGTCTTAAAACTCATAGCTGAACCCTTACTTGATTTGAAGGACAGGGGGTTTTGGATTTATATGTTAATGAGGCATTGTGGCATTGTAGAACCCATATTAAAGCTGGTTTCTTAGGAATGCTCGAAAAATAAATTCCTCATTTACTTATGTGCCAAGAACGTGTAGGGGCGAACCTTGTGTTCGCCCATCGTACATAGGAACGAGAGCGTTATTAGTTCGAGGGCGAACACTAGGTTCGCCCCTACATCGGGCTGGCACATAAGTAAATGGGGAACTTATTTTTCGAGTTTTCCTTAGGCTTTTCTTGAAGTGAGATAATATAGAAATGCTCGGAAAATAACATGCTCATTTTTCTTGATCGTCCAAGAAATAAGGTCGTGTAGAGACGTAGCATGCTACGTCTCTACAGTACATTTACCTCAAAACGAACAATATCAATAATGGGGAAGTTATTTTCAGAGAATCCCATCGTTCTATTTTGATTTTTTCACTTCCTGGGAAAAGATAGTAAAATAGTTGTCCCCGAATCATCAGAAGATTCCATCGTAATCGTCCCCCCCTGTGTTTCTGCAATCAGCCTTGCTGAATAAGTTCCAATGCCAGTTCCGGTCATTTTACCAGAGGTTGCATATTTTTCGAAAAATGTTTTCCGCATGTTATCCGGAACAGTGCCCTGATTGTGAATCGAAATGTTATATTCATTCGTATCTGTCAGTGCAATCAAAATTTTTTCTTTTTTTGGAGATGCTTCAATCGCATTTTTTAATAGGTTTGCAAGCATGGAGTAGAATAGCAGTTCCTCTCCAGGCATTTTAAAACAGCTTTCATCAGATACTGATACGTCATTAACTGTAATAACAATAGAGATTTTTTTTGATTGCAGGTATCGTCGAAGATCCACGCAAATATCGTCAATAATTTGTAATATTTCTACCGGTTCAGGCTTAAATACATAGGTCCCCTGCTCCATTTTATATAAATCAAGTGAAAGATTGATCATATTTAATAATTTATGTCCGGCGGCACTGATTTTGTTGAGCTGTGCGATTTGTTTTTCTGTGAGATTATCTTTTGCGATTATTTTTGGAAAATTGATAACTGTGTTCAGTGGAGATTTGAGATCATGGCGGGTGATCCGCTCCACATGCTCGCGCAAATCCTTTTCACGCTTGAGTGCAAGATGGGCTTTTACCCTGGCAAGCACTGCCGGTGGATTGAAGGGCTTGGTGATATAGTCCACACCGCCTACATCAAATCCTTTCACCTCATTTTCGGTTTCAGATTTTGCAGTAATAAAGATGACTGGGATTTCTTTGGTGGATTCATCTGCTTTGAGCTGTCTGCATACCTCGTAACCATCCATATTGGGCATCATGATATCCAGTAAAATTAAATCCGGTTTTTGTTTCATGGCTATTTGCAGCGCAATGGGGCCTTCAGGAGCGGCAAAAAGTTTGTATTCATCCTGTAAAAGCCCCAGGAGGACATCCAGATTTTCAGCGGTGTCATCCACAATCAAAATTTTTTGTTTGTCGGAGATCATATTTACCCCCAAAATTAAAGCGTAATATCAAATTGTACAACCATTTTATCAATTTCTGCAAGCGCTTTTTCATTGGCATATGCATATACGTGTTTGGCAACACGATCGAAACTATCTGCAAAATCGGTTCCTAAAACAGTCTGACAAATATCTTCCAGAACAGACTGAGCATCCATATCCCAGTCCAAAAGACATTGTTGGAGTTTTTTTATGCGTGGGGCAAGAGTAGAGACGTCAAAAGTGATATTATCTGAGCGGCATTGGAGATCTGTTGCATCCAGAAAAAGTTTTACATTCTTTATGGTCTGTTGAAGTGAGGTTATCAAATTTTGAAGCGACATCTTTATTTGCCTGACATGCCCTTCCTTTATGCAGAGCTCCAGTTTTTTTGCATGGTTATGGAGGTCCAATGCCCCAACATTGCCGGATACACCTTTCAAGGTATGCACCAATCGCATGGCCGTGTCTTTGTCTCCGGTATCAAGAGCCTGCTGAATCTTGATATCCGCATCGTTCTGGTTATTCACAAATTTTGCCAATAGTTGCTTATAATGATCGACACGTCCGCCAATACGAACAATCCCGCCATGAACATCAATACCTGGCAAATCCGGAAGTGTTTCATCGCCAAGAATTGCATTATCTTTAATTTGTTCAAAGCCCTCAGGTCGTTTTCTTTCTCCAGGTTTTATCCACTTGACCAGAACGTTAAACAAAGCATATGGATCAATGGGTTTTGTCAGATAATCATCCATACCTGCATCAGCAGTTCTTTGTTGCGTGCCACACATTGCATCAGCAGTCATCGCGATAATAGGAATATTTTTTAAATGCTTAACCTTTTGGATTTCTTTTGAAGCGGTATAACCATCCATGACCGGCATTTGAAGATCCATCAGTACGACATCAAACTCTTGATGGTTCATACGTGATTCTTCCATTTTTTTCAGCGCAATTTGGCCATTATTGGCAATTGATACAAAAAAACCCTCTCCTTCCAAAAGCTCGCAGACCACCTGTTGATTGAGTTCATTATCCTCCACAACAAGAATATTGGCACCTCGAATGTTATCAAATCCATCTGGAACAATTGATTTTATAACATTTTGCGTGTTTTCATGTGCAACATCCTGACCAAATGCTTCCATAATGGCATCAAACAGCAGGGATTGTGTCACTGGTTTTAAAAGAAAGCCATCCAGTGGAATATCACTGGCCTGTTTCATGATATCTTCCCGACCAAAGCCAGTGACCATGATAATTTTTGGAATAATTTCCGGATCAAATTGATTTTGTATTTGTCTAAACGTTTCAATACCATCTATTTCAGGCATTTGCCAATCAAGAAACATGATATCAAATCGGCCTTCAATCTTACAGATCGTATCCTTAATTGTCTGAATTGCTTTTATTCCCGAATTGATCGTTTCCACAATGAAACCAAATTCTTCAAGATATCTTTTCATTGTCAGACAGAATGTATGATTATCATCAACAATAAGGACGTTCAATCCCGTCAGAGATTCAGGGAATACATATTCTTTTATGTGTGCTTTTTCATGCCGACCAAACCAGGCTGTGAAAAAAAATGTACTGCCTTTACCTGCCTCACTGATAACACCAATATCACCGCCCATCATTTTGGTCAGATTTTTGCTGATGGCCAGTCCCAAACCACTGCCGCCAAATTTACGCGACATGGAAGTGTCTGCTTGTTGAAATGATTGAAAAAGCATTCCCTGCTGCATTTCAGTCAGTCCAATTCCTGTATCCTGTACAGAAAATTTGAGAAGCGCTGAATTTTTTCCAACGTCAATGGGCTCAACAGTTACAACTATTTCTCCCTTTTCTGTGAATTTGACTGCATTATTTGTCAGATTTAATAGAATTTGTCCCAGTCTTAAAGAATCACCTTTTAACTGTGTCGGTGTATCCGGGTGAATGTTAAATACCAGCTCCAAACCTTTTTCCTGGGCTTTGATCGAAATCATATTGGAAAGGTTATGCATGACATCATTTAAGTTAAAATCAATGATTTCCATATCCAGCTTGCCGGCCTCAATTTTGGAAAAATCAAGAATGTCATTGATAATGCCCAGCAAGGATTTTCCAGAATTATCAATTTTGGTTATATAATCAAGCTGTTTGGGGGTAAGTATGGTTTTCAGGGCCAAATGACTCATACCGATAATTGCATTAATGGGTGTTCGAATTTCATGGCTCATGTTTGCCAGAAAGTCACTTTTGGCTTGGGTTGCGGCTTCAGCTTTTTCTTTGGCCCTTTCAAGCTCTTCCTCCATTTTTTTCCGATCGGAGATATCAATAATGGTGCCGATCAAAAAAACAGGATTTTCGGTATCGTCAAATTCAATCCGGCCTTTTTCATACACCCAGACCGCTTTTTTGTGATTGTTGATAATCTGATATTCAATGGTGAAAGGCTGTTTTTTAGCAACCGCTTCCTGAATCACGATGTTCACTTCATTGATATAATCGGGATGGATAATACTTGCATAAGAGCGGATCTTGTTTTGTATGAAATCTGACCCAGGATATCCGGAAAGCCGTTCCACTTCATCTGTGATGTACAGCATGGTGTAGTGTTCATCCATAAGACACCGGTATACAGTACCGGGAATTGTGGAAACCAGTGTGGATAGCATACGTTCATTATCAGCCAATGCCTGCTCGGCCTCTTTTTTATCAGTAATGTCATTTTTGACTGCCAAAAACTGTGTAATATCACCAGATTTATTTATAATTGGAGAAATGGAAACACTTTCCCAAAAAAGGCTGCCATCTTTTTTCCTGTTGACCATCTCACCATACCAGATTTGTTTTTTGCAGATCGTAGACCACAGATCTTCATAAAATTCTGGCGGATGGTGGTCGGATTTGAGTATTCGCGGATTTTGTCCCACAGCTTCTTCACATGTATAACCAGTGACTGCTGTAAAGACAGGATTGACATATTCGATAGTTCCCAAAGGATTGGTAATGACAACTGAAGCCGGGCTTTGCTCAACCGCTTTTGACAATTTTCTAAGTTCTTTTTCTGCTGCTTTACGATCGGTAATATCAACCATATTGGCCAACAACTCACCGCCGGGAAGCACGGTTCCTTTTACGATCAAATGTTTAACTTCGCCATTTTTATGAATATATTTGTATTCATTGGGGACAATATCTTGACCTGTTTTCAGCGCGTGTTCGACCGCCTCTTGCCATACCTGGGTGGCCCATTTCCGATATTCCAAATCAGGAAATATTTTGAAGAAAAGTTCATTTATATCCAGTGCCTCTGTTTCTGTATATCCGAATAGGTCCATAAAGCTTTGATTTCGATAGTGAATAAGGTCATTTTTATCCAGTAGTATTGCGCCAATAGGCATTTTTTCTAATACGTTTCGTAGTTTTTCCTCGGCTTTACGAAGCTGATTGGTCTGATCACCAATACTTTCAGCCATCGTATTGTAACCATTGGCAAGATCTTCAATTTCATCCCTGGAATCAATATGAATGCGATGATGATATTTGCCTTTCTGGATAATTTCAAGGGCTTCCTGAATCGTAATCAATGGTTTGATAATTCTTTTTCTGTTAAAATAGAAAATGTAGGCAGCCCCTAATATCTTTAGTACAATCAAAAGTACCACACTTAAAAGGACAGCCATTCGTTTGTCATATTCCACCTGCATCATGTATTTTGAGCGTAACTCAAAAAGGGTGAAAAAATCATCAATCGGTTTCATAATCTTTGTTTTGGTATTTCGATATGTTTCTCCAAACAGAATATCCATTGCCATTTCCGGATTGGGTTCAACCTGCTGGTTTATGTTTCCGGGGGCATCAACAAATCCGACATGCATGGCGTTAAAGGCAATTTTTTCTAATTTGAGTAGATTATCAGATTCCGATATGGCCAAAGAGAGTTTATCCATCTCCTGTTCAGAGAGTCCCAGTTCTGTAATTCGTTGTTCAATACTATATGTTTCACCATCCAAATGCAATTCTCTGGCATCTGATATGACCTGATGCCAGTAGAAATGGTTGTATCGTTTTGGGTGGGGGCGTTTGCCATCCCTGATTTTGATAATAAGTTCATGATATTCTTTATATTGGGGATTACCGGTCGCAACAAACAAGCGTGCCAGATAGGTGAGGTGATCCGAACTATGAGTCAGTTCGATGGCTAAATTGCGTGCGTCAATGAGCTGTTTTTCGATCCTGGTGACCTCCTGTGCTGTTTGGATTAAAAAAATAACCAGAATACCGGTCGTAATGATCAGTCCGCTGAAAAGGACTGAAAACACCAAAAAAGAAAGCTGTAAATTCAATTTTTTTGGACGCCCTTTTACAATCCACAGAATAAACAGTGAAAAAAGAAAGAAGGCAATCATCCATGCCATGGTCTTGATTAGAAAGGCGGCCTTGTCAAATTCAGGCTGAGCTGAAAACTGAAATCTGGGCGCAATTTCTGTCTCGCCAAACCAACGTGATTCGAGATTCACCATTTCATCACGCGTAATGGTATTCATCGCTTTTTCCAGGATCGCATGAAGCTCGGGCCAATCATTTCGGATTCCCAGTCGATATCTTGGATCTCTGTCTTTGATGGGGATATCCGCTTCAGCAGCTGGTACGACATTGGTCAGGGTATTTTTGCGTATCAGATAATTGGCCACGGCTGTATCCAATACAGTGGCGTCGCCGCGCCCCAGGGATATGCCTTTGAGCATTTCATCATACGATTCGATATAAATAAACTTTGCCTTTGGAACCATGCGAGGTAACTGTTTGGCAATTGCATCCCCCATAGACAGCATGACCCGAAGGTTGGCTAAATCTTTAACAGACTGAATGTCAGAAATCCCTTCCCTGACATAGATACCATTAATTACTTTTTTATATGGTCTGGTAAACTTGAGAAAACGTGTACGTTCTGGCGTGTAGTAAATTGTAGACAAAAGATCGATTTTCCTTTCCTTTCCCATGTTAACCAGATTTTTCCAGGTATCCTGTACATATTCCAGGCGAAGTCCGATACGTTCAGCCAGCATATTCAGGTAATCAATTGAAAAACCAGCAGGTTTGCCATTTTCAAAAAAATCAAATGGGGCATAATCCAACTCATTGGCAACCCGAATAATCGGGTGGGCTTTTAGCCAGGCCAGTTCTTGATCATTCAAAAAAACCTTTACCTTGTTTCTGGAGAAAGGTTTCGGTCTAAACCATCGATCCCAGATACGTTTCCGCTGTGATGGATCCAATGCGCTGTCAGATTTATCCAGAATGGATTTGAGTAAAGGAAGGTTTTTGGGGACTACAAATTCATGAATTTCAGTGCGGGGTTTGCCTGGTATGATGAATTCATCAATAATGCCGACATTGCTGATGTGGCCGGATCTTAGAATAAATTCTCCTGTTTCAATCACCTGCACACAGAAATCAGCCTTGCCAGTTGAGACGATACGAAACATTTCTTCAGCATTTCGACCGCGAACAACAGGAGATTTTGGAAACACTGATCTGATCAGAGGTTCCATACCAAAATTATGATATGAAGCAATGTTTTTGCCTTTGAGTGAATCAAGCCCCAAAATATCCGATCGTGTGGTTTTGGCAAAAATTCCAAGGTTAATTGGAAATTTTCTCTCACCAAATAGCAGATATTTTCTTCGTTCTTTCGTAGGGATTAAATCCAGTCCCGCATCAAGATATCCATTACGAAGTCTTTCGAGCAAATCCTTTAATGTCAGTGAATGGTATCTGGCCTTCAATCCAACCTGATTCAGAATTTCATCGAATATTTCTACCTGATATCCTTTGGCATTTCCGCCTGAATCAAAGAACTGGTAGGGGGCGACAGGAAAGATACCAACATCTATGGCAGGATTGACATTGATCCAGTCTTCTTCTTCCTGATTCAGAATTACTGATCGTTCAGGGTGGACCCAGGGAACAAGAATGGTTTGGTAGTCCTCATCAGAAAGGCTATCCAGTGTTTTTTGCAGGATATCCCTTAGAATTGAATAATCTTTACGAACTCCGATAGCCAGGATAGACCCCTCTTTTTTCAAACGCCCATGAAATTTCAGATTCACAAGAACTTCTTTTCCCATGATATAACTGGCAACGGCCCGATTTCCCACATAAGCGTCAGCCTCGCCTCGTTCAACAGCATCAAGCGCATGGGCGGTATTCTCATATTCTTTTATGTTAACATCTGGATAATTTTTAGTAAAATATTTTACATTGCCAAACCCTTTTTCCAATGCCAGGGTTTTGCCAATCAAATCTTTTTCAGAGCGAAGATGTGGCATGTTTTTATGTGCAACGATGACGTGAGGAACTGATAGATAAGGGCGAGTCGCATTGAAATATGCTTCCCTGCTTTTTTTGGGGGTGAAGTCGAGCAGTGCTGCGAGCTGCTTTTCTTTTACTGCACGATAGTTTTCCGGCCATCCGTCTGGCTTAGGGATAAGCGCATTTCCGAGCTTTTTATTCAATAAATTGATCAAATTAATGCCAATGCCTTTTAACCGCCCATCCGAATCCACAAATCCAAAAGGGGGCCAGGACTTCATTATTCCAATTTCTATCTCAGGGTGATCGGCCATCCATTCTTTTTCGTTGTGGCTGAGCGCATCGAACAGCGGCTCCTCAAATTTATTATCCTGGATTTGAAACAAGAAGCCATCCCATTTTTGATCTGCTTTTGCCATGCCCGCTTTCACATAGGTCGCAACAATCTGTTTATATCGATTCCGGGAAAGAAACCCCAGCGGGATTAAATCCGAAAGAATCATGAGGCGGGTTAGTCGGGCTTCATAGGCCAGTTTCTCGCGATGATGCGCTGGATTATATTTTCTGACGATCAGATCAATGATTTCATCTGGATTGTCAAGGGCATACTGCCATCCATTAAGTGTCGCGCGGATCATTTTATCAACTCGCTTAGGATGATTTGCAATTTCATGTTCAGTGGTAAAAAAGTTATCCCCGTAAAAATCAATGCCATAGCTTTTTGGATTGATAAGGTTGTATTCGATCCCCATTTGCTTCAACACAAATGGTTGGCTTGTAATATAGACAGAAATTGCATCCACCTTTCCAGTGATCAAATCATCCAGACTGAAGGATTGCGGCACAGTTTTGAAGGCATTCAGATTACCGATCGTCTGAAGCAGCATGGCGATGATCGGCGCGTTGCTGCTTTCCTTTGAATCGATCATAACTGTCCTGTCAATGAGATCGTAAGGCGTTGTAATTTTAGATTTATTTAGCGTAAGAAAGACAAGTGGTGAGTGCTGAAAAATTTGTTTCAGCAATACAACCGGATGACCCCGCAAGCGCTCTAGAACCAGTCCTGCATCAGCAACGCCATATTCCGCATCACCATCAAGTACCGACTGGATATGCCCTTTGTCCGGGTTGCGTTTTTTTAGAATGACATTCAAGCCTTCATCGGCATAAAAGCCTTTTTCCGCTGCGGCATAGTATCCGGCAAACTGAAACATATGTGACCATTTGAGTTGGATGGAGACTGTTTGTTTATCAGATGCGATGGCGCCAGGGCAGATAAGTTGTATAGACAGAAAGGTGATGATGCCTGTTAGAAATATTATATTTCGTATGTCGTTTATTTTCATGGATATTTGTATTAATTTGGATTTATGCATATTTCAAATTAATTTTAGATTTCTAATCTTTTAAAATATTTTTGCAAGCAAGTGATCCATAAAGGCAAATTTTATACCAACACTATCAATGAAAATAAGACATGCTTATTCATACCCAAAACTTGCCAGCGCTTTTTCATCACTGGCCCAATTTTTTTGAACTTTCACAAACAATTTTAGCATAACTTGAACACCCACCATCCGCTCAATTTCCTTCCGCGCCCTTGATCCAATTCGTTTGAGCATGCTTCCCTGTTTACCAATGATTATTCCTTTTTGCGAGTCTCTTTCCACATGTATGACGCCATTGATATAAATCATTCGCCCATCGGATGCTTCTTTAAACTGTTCAATTGTAACAGCTACAGCATAAGGAATCTCCTTATTGGTCAATTGAAATATTTTTTCTCGGATAATTTCTGACGCAATAAAACGTTCTGGCAGATCGGTAATGTGATCCTCTGGATAGTAGGCTGGCCCTTTTGGCAAAAAGGATTTCATTTCCTCAAGTAACTGGTCAACCTGTTCACCTGTTTTGGCTGAAATAGGAACAATGGCTCTAAATGGATATTTTCCGGCATAGGATTGCATCACAGGCAAAAGCGTATCTTTTTGCAAGCAATCAATCTTGTTCAGTGCCAGAATAACCGGTTTTTGATGTGCTTTTAATTGATCAAACAAAAGTTTTTCTGAGAATTCATCAGGATTGGCAGTATCAATGACAACCAGTAGAATATCCACATCAGATACAGTTGCAAAAGCAATCTCCACCATGCGCTGATTCAATAACCGGTTGGACATATGAATGCCCGGTGTATCCAAAAAAATCATTTGACAGTCTGGCTGATGATAAATACCAGAAACCCGATTTCGAGTTGTCTGCGGTTTTTTTGAAATAATTGAAAGCTTTTGTCCCAATATCTGATTTAACAAAGTAGATTTGCCAACATTGGGTGCGCCTGCAATGGCGATAAATCCGGATCGATAAGCTGATTCATTTATTTTCAATATGTTTATCCTCGCAATGTTCAAAAATTTCCATAAATGCGGACCATATTTCCTCTTTTCCCTGACGTGTTTTTGCTGAAAAGCGGATAATGCCATCTTTTGGCAGAGAAAGATGTTCGGCAATTTTTTTATGTTGATTGATCTGTCTGGTTTTAGAGAGTTTATCTGCCTTAGTCAAAACAATTAAATAGGGGATGTGATGTTGCTCAAACCATGAAAACAATTCCAGTTCTTCCTGTCTGGGATCATGACGAATATCTAATAAAATGACTGCACCCAGAACATCCTGTTTGCTTTTAAAGTAAGTTTCGATCATTGGACGCCATTTTGCACGCTCCTTTTTTGAGACTTTGGCATAACCATATCCCGGAAGATCGACAAAATAATAGCTGTCGTTGATCCTGAAAAAATTGATCAATCGAGTTTTTCCAGGGGTTGAACTGGTTTTGACCAGTTTTTTTCGATTGAGTATGCAATTGATCATTGACGATTTTCCCACATTGGACCGACCGCAAAAAGCGATTTGTGGCAATGATTCTGGATATTGCGATGGCTTTACTGCGCTGGTGACAAACTCAGCAGATTTTACTGGCAAAATATTTCGCATGATAACTCCTGAAAGGACCCTTTATGTTTGACTTACATTGACTTATAGCACATATTAAAAACAATTGACAATTATATTATTTATCGAATAACGTGTCGAAATATGGCAATTGGTATTTATTTTGAAATGCCAACAAAACAAAAAGAATCAGGAGAACACAATGCACTACTACGAATTTGGTTGGAAAACCAGAAAAGAACTATCTATCTTTGCGAGATGTTGGGAACCCAGGGATGTCAAAGCAGTTGTATGTCTTGTACATGGATTGGGTGAACATAGTGGCAGATACGCACATGTTGCCAAATTTTTGAATGATGCCGGATATGCTGTCATGGCTTTTGATATGTGTGGACATGGAAAATCTGATGGTATGCTTGGTCATGCAATGTCTTATGAAT
>Ga0272440_1000985_pt1 | contig 23696 bp, 18 predicted proteins | sample SSMMMBAug17_FD_192440 | JGI IMG/M metagenome (GOLD analysis project Ga0272440, IMG submission 192440) | Marine sediment archaeal communities from Little Sippewissett salt marsh, Falmouth, MA, United States - SSM-MMB-Aug17 | ecosystem: Environmental > Aquatic > Marine > Wetlands > Sediment ...
GTGGCATCAGTAATTTTGGTGCCTGGGATTTCATTGTCTGTAATGTATAATTTGTTATAGCCGATGTTGCCAGCCAGTTTTTCAGAGCCAATGTTGCCAGTCAATTTTTCTGGGCCGATGTTGCCAGAAAGTTTTTCAGGGGCAATGCTGCCATCATCTAAATCGCTGGCTGAAAATGTCACTGCATCTGGAGCCAGATCGCTGGATTGAATGGCATTTGTCAGATTTAATATGGTATAGGCAATGTCGCCATCAGTTAGGTGAAGTTTATCTCTGCCAATTTGTCCAATCAGTTTTTCGGCACCAATGCTGGTATCTATTATTTTGGTGCCGGGTATCTGATTGTCAGAAATGACTATTTTTGTGTAAGGAATGCCATCACTTAATTTCTCGGGCTGGATGCCATTGTCAGGGATGTCCTCAATATCCATTTTACCAATGCGATACCAGTTTTTTCCATTGCTGATGAGGCTAATATCACGATATTGTGTATCTAAAACAAATGCCTGACCACCATTGACAATATCTCTATTGATATCATCAATGGTTTGGGAATTTTGGGTGACGATGGAAATAGACAATGTCCGGGTATCAATTTTTTTGATGGCAATTTCTTTGCCCTTGTTTGCTGTGGCATCTGGAAGTGTCAATTGAATCAGTCCGGAAGCAAAAATAAAATCGTCTGCATCAGTAATCAAATAGTCTTCATTAATTGTCCGAATGACTCGACCTGAACTGGTTTGAGCCCGAAAGGCAGTGCCAACACTTGACAGGGTCAGCAGCTTGCCATTGAATGTAATGTATGTATCATCCCCTGCTACCTGAATTCCCAGGTAATATGGCCGGGTGAAGGACAAAGCATCGGATGTGTCACCATCTTTGTTTGGGTCATCAAAAGTCGTATCTGATCCCAGATAAGCATTGTAAATACCATCGGCAACATCCACCTGAAGTGTCTCTTGCCATAACTGATGGCCATCAATCGGGGTGTCTGTATCCCAAATACTGAATGTAATGTCATATAAACCATCGGATACAGCCACGCCACTACTATTGGTTAAAAATCCCTGAAAGTTAATTGTTTTCGGGATCTCTGCCATCAATGTGCATGGGATAAGCACTGCAAGGCATATGATCCATACCTTGTTCAATTCGGTAAAAAGATATTTTTTCATGCTGACACTCCTTTATAAGGATGATTTATAAATTATTTATTTTCTTAGTTTTTTTTAAGTATTCATTAAATGAATGACTCTTAAATTATCATTTTTTAAATATTTTAATATGTTATTCATAGTCCGATTAATTACAAACCATATTTGATATAAAATATGGCAATTTATATGCCATCTCAATCAGTTCATTTTAGTAAATTGTCGCGGAGGTTGATGTGTCAGGGAAATACGAGTAAGCTGTGGGCAAGCTCATTTTTTTAAGAGAATATGCTTTGAGAGATGCAAGTGTTTTATTCTTACTATTTAAGAGCTATAGAAAAAGAATATGCTTAAAATGTTATGTAATAATAATATTGAATTGCAAATTTTATCTAACCTGTTTAAAATGTTAAATATTATGTAACAGCACTATGTATACTTTTTTTTAAGCAATGTCATTGTTTTAATATTCGACAAAGAATTTTTTTTTCTAAAGAAAAAAACTTGATTGAAGGGGCGTATGGGGGGATTTGGGGTCAAACCTAGATTGATGACAATCAAGGTTTGACCCCAAATCCCCAGATTTTCTTTCTAAAGAAAAAAACCTTATTGATGTTCCTATATCATGGGTTATACAAAACATCCATATATTTTTTTAACATATCTCCAACAATGCTGCGAACCGGTAAAGTCGCTGCCAAACCATACACTGGTGCCATCCCTTTAGATTCGGTTGGATTCAGTTCTACGTAGTCTATGGCTGCATTCAGATCTTCAATAAATTGTTTTGCCACGCCATCCTGGGTATGTCTTAGGGTCACGCATATATGAATACATGATGGTTTGTGAAGGCCATTCAAGGCCCATCCTTTTTGTGTCATTTGATCCATAATGCGGTAAATATCCAGTTTGGGTGATGTAAATGCAATCACCCATAGTGGGTTTCCTAAAATTTTGAGATTAGGGATATTGCAGATTTGCTCTTTTAACCATGTGGCTGTTTCTAAAATTTTGGCAGTGGCATCCAGATATCCTTTTTCACCCATAGCAATCATGGCAGCCCAACATGTGGCGCTCAACGCTCCAGGTCGGCTGCCAGCAAAGGTAGGAGAAAAATAAAGTCCGCCAGGCCAGTCGGTTATTGTAAAATACTGATAATGCCTCAAGTGGGGGCCTCTATACAGTATGACTGATGTTCCTTTTGCGGCATAGCCATATTTATGGGTATCGGCAGAAATGGATGTCACGCCTGGCAATCGGAAATCAAAATGGGGAATTGGATAACCCAGTTTTTCAGCCCAGGGAAGGATAAAACCCCCCAAACAGGCATCTGTGTGAAAACCGATTTGTCGTTTTCTGGCAATCTCAGACAATTGTTCGATGGGGTCAATGATGCCATGTGGAAAGGATGGTGCCGATCCAACGATCACAATAGTGTTTTTTGTAATGGCTTTCTTGACCCTGCCAATATTGGCAGCAAAGTGTTGATCCACCGGCACAGACACTTTTTTAATACAAAAATATTGGGCTGCTTTATCAAATGCCGCATGGGCTGTAACAGGAACAATCATTTCTGGTGAAGTTATCCCTTTTTCCACCAGGGCTCTATCTCGATAAGTTTTCATGGCCAATAAAATGCTTTCAGTGCCCCCAGAAGTGACTGTGCCACATATTTGATTTTCCATAGAAGATTCCATATTGCCAGCACCGAGCATGTTAGCAGTCATGGACACAATTTCAGCTTCAAATTTATTGGCACTGGGCCAGATATCCGAATGGAGGGGATTGCTTTGAGAATTGATGGCATAAACCTGATTCAAAAAGGCAATATGTTCGTTATCCCCATGATACACTGCACCGGAAACATAGCCATCTTTCCATTTCCCATTTTCCTGTTCGGCCATTGACTCCATTTCCAGCAAAATATCATCGTGAGACTTGCCCATAACAGGCAAAGCAGCAAAAGTCATACTTTGATCTTTGTATGGCTTCAATTGAGATGCCAACGCATCCATGATACCATCGTATTCTTGCTCCAGGTATTTCTCTACAAATGGGACATGTTTGATGTATTTGTCCAAAAACTTTAAGTTATTTTCCAGAAACTGCAAAATTGAAGGATGAATGCGTTTAAGGTGATCTGTTATAATTGATAGAATATCCATTGATTTTGTCCTATATCGCTCTGGCCCAACTGGGCACCTCCCACCAATGTTCAGGTTTTTTAAATTTACGTTTTGTACTGGGCGTTTTCTCCCACCAATGCTCGGGTTCTTTCTCCTCTGGTTCAGGACAACCCAGCTTTTCTCCAAGATACTTCAGGTAATGTTCAGTACAATCATCAAAAATATCCATTAGCTTCATAAGGTCTTCATGGGGCTTAAATCTTGGCTCCTCAATTTCTTTAGATTCCTTTAATTCAGGGTCGGAACTGAAATCTGTTATTCGAAGTAGTTTTTCCGGTTTACCGATTTCACGCAAAAGGGTATCATAACCATAATTATCCACTGTCATAAGACAGTCTGCTTCATCAATCAGTGTTAAGGTGGCACAATTGGTTTCATGTTCATATGGCTGCACAGGAATGCCAAAGTAACACAATGCCTTAAGAGCCTCTCCTGCAACAGGCTCTCCATTATCTGCATAAATTCCAGCCGAGCGAAATGCGGCAACTTCTTTCAACTTGTCCGACATTTTTGCAATGATTAATTCGCGTAACATCGGGGCTCTGATGCGATCTTTGTATGTAACAATCAGCACCTTGTGTTTATGTTCTTCATCTGGAAATAAACGTTCTTTTTGTTTCCACCATGTCATGGTCATTCCCTCCTTCTTATTTTGTAATTCTTATTTTTGCCAGCAAACTGAATCTTGCTCCCACGGCCTGGCGTGGGAACATTTATTGTGCAGCACAAACGTCCTGTGTGCTGGTCATATCCACATTTTTTTGCTGAACGTTAAAACGTCCAGAGCTATATTCCCACGCTGGCGCATGGGAACAAGCGTTTGTTAATCATTTTTAGCCCAGTTTTTTTCATTTATTGACATTGAAAGTACCCTATCATAAAATAACATAAGAAAGCAAAATCAAAACTCATATATCTAAAAAATATTTGAGACAGAAATGCTCCTGATTAATATAATTCACAAATAAAACAAAAAGTTATCAATATTACTTATAAACAACTATCAATTTATTTTATGGTATCAGTAAGCAATAATCAATTAAACTATTATCAATTTTCACATATGGCAACACTGCCCAATATTGTACATGGCATTTTCACGCGTCAAGGCGGAGAAAGTCAGGGCAATTATGCCAGTTTAAATGTCAGTTTTAATGTGGGTGATGATGTAAATAGGGTAAAAAACAATCTCAAACGAATTGTTCATGAACTGGGATTGCCACATCTTCAATCCTTGAAACAAACCCATAGCTGTAAGATACATGTTGTTAATACAAGTCCTATTGAAACGATGATAGGCGATGCTTTAATTACTGCTCAACCAGATATCCTGTTACTGGTAAAAACTGCTGACTGTCAGCCAGTCATACTGGTAGATCCTGTAAATACAATTGTTGCTGCCATTCATTCTGGATGGCGGGGCAGTGTTCAAAATATTATTGGGGCGACTATTGCAAAAATGTCTGATCTGGGTACGAATCCCCAAAAAATTATTGCTGGTATTGGACCATCACTGGGGCCATGCTGTGCTGAATTTATTCATTTTAAACAAGAACTTCCCGAATATATGTGGTCCTATGCAGTCCATCCGAATTTTTTTGACTTTTGGGCCATATCAAAAACACAATTGCAAAATGCTGGTGTTTGTGGCAACAATATTGAAATTTCTGAAATCTGTACCAGATGTCACCCGGCGCTTTTTTATTCTTATCGCAGAAAAAAAGTATCAGGACGATTTGCCAGTGTGATTGGTATTGAAAAAAAAACTAAAATGCAGGCGTCGTGTCTAAACCTGCATTAAAAAAATAGAGTAAAGGCTTATGAAATACAAGTCTGTTGTAATTGGTGTTTCAGCAGGTGGCCTGGAGGCACTAAAACAAATATTGCCCAAAATACCGGGCAATTTTCCAGTCCCCATCATTGTTGTTCAACATCGTCATCCATTTTCAGATGATTCTTTGGAAATGGCAATGGATGACCTGTGTCAAATAAAAGTCAAACCAATCAATGATAAAACTGCTCTTGAACCCGGTATGGCCTATTTTGCCCCCCCCAATTATCATGTCATGATTGAAGATGATATGACATTTTCATTGACATTGGATCCGCCTGTCAATTTTTCCAGGCCGTCTATTGATGTTTTGTTTGAAAGTGCATCTGATATTTTTGGAAAAAATCTGGTTGGCATTGTATTAACCGGCGCCAACAAAGATGGCAGTCTGGGGCTGTCAATTATTCAAAACAGAGGGGGACTGGCAATTGTTCAGGATCCTGAGACAGCGGCTGTTGATGCCATGCCATTGGCTGCTATTGCGGCAACAAAAGTTGATTATATCCTTAAATTGGAACTGATTGCAGATATGCTGGTTCAGCTGTTTATGGATGATAATTAACCATGATCATTCAGGCCTAATTTTTCCTGGCATAGTTATCGTTTTCTTCCTCTGAGAAGAGCAAACTTCCTGACGTTTTTCGTTGCAAAAATCTAAATAATAATTTATATTATGTCAAATTTATGACGTTCTGCTGTTATTCTGTTGACAGCAAAGAATAATATTTTGAAAAGGAGACTATCTAATGATACTCAATCCCAAAAATGAAAAATATGAGCATTTGGACCCCAAATCCAGAGAATTGATGCTCAAAACGATTGAATTTTTTGAGTCCAAAGGAAAGGCACAGTTAAAAAAATGTAGCCATGAGTGTATCTGGTATGATGATTTTCTTAAATTTCTTAAAGATAATCAAGTATTTTCAACCTTACTCACACCAGATAAATATGCTGATAACAACCCTGACGCCAGATGGGATACATTTAGAAACTGTGATTTTAATGAAATATTAGGCTTTTACAACTTATCTCATTGGTATGCATGGCAGGTGACAATTCTGGGTTTAGGCCCGATATTTATGGGCAATAATGAAGATGTTAAAAAGAAAACAGCGCAATTGCTCAAAGAAGGGGGAATATTTGCTTTTGGCCTTTCAGAAAAAGCCCATGGGGCGGACTTATATGCATCAGAAATGTCATTGACCCCGCTAGCAGAAAATAAATACGTTGCAGATGGTGGAAAATATTATATTGGCAATGGTAACAAAGCGGCCCTGGTTTCTACCTTTGGAAAAAATTCTGAAACTGATGAATATGTTTTTTTTGTTGTCAATCCCGAGCATGAAAACTATGATCTGGTTAAGAATGTTGTAGAATGGGAAGGGTATGTTGCAGAATATGCATTGAATAGTTATCCCATTACTGACGACGATATTCTGGCAACTGGCCGCGATGCCTGGGATTGTGCATTGAATACAATCAATGTGGGCAAATTCAACCTGGGATGGGGCGCAATTGGCATTGCCACTCATTGTTTTTATGAAGCCCTCAATCATGCTTCCCACAGAAATTTATATGGAAAATACGTAACAGAATTCCCACATATCAAACAATTGTTTACCGACGCTTACACCCGCCTGGTTGCCATGAAATTATTCGCTCAGCGCGCAACTGATTATATGCGGTCGGCATCATCTACAGATCGCCGATACCTTCTCTATAATCCGATGGTTAAAATGAAAGTTACCACACAAGGTGAAGAGGTGATCAACCTGCTGTGGGATGTTATTGCTGCCCGGGGGTTTGAAAAAGATATGTACTTTGAGTTGGCGGTCAAAGACATTCGATCTTTGCCGAAACTTGAAGGCACAGTGCACGTGAACATGGCCTTAATTATCAAATTTATGGCCAACTATTTTTTCAACCCAGGAGAATTTCCAGAAATTCCATTACGCAGCGACCCCAAAAATGACGATTTTATGTTTAATCAAGGACCAACAAAGGGATTGGGTAAAATTCAATTTCATGATTTTAATCTGGCTTACAAAGATGTTGATTTAAAAAATGTAACCATTTTCAAGGAACAAATCGAAGTTTTAAAAGAATTTCTGATGACTGCCACACCTGATGAAAATCAGGCTAAAAATATTGATTTTCTGTTGTCCCTGGGTGAATTGTTTACACTGGTGGCCTATGGCCAGCTGATTCTCGAAAAATATAAAATGCAAAATCTTGAAAATGACCTTATTGAGCAAATTTTTGATTTCATGGTGCGTGATTTTTCAAAGTATGCCCTCCAATTATACTCCAAACCAGACAGCAAAGAAAAACAAATGGAACTATGCTTAAAAATGATTAAAAAACCGGTCGTGGACAATGAACGATTTGAGCGATTTCTGGCATCTCATGTTTATGCATTAAAAGATACCTATGAAATGAATGCATGATATTATTTGTTTGAAGGATTTTTCTCAAAAATAAAAGGCTCATTTAGGCAAACGCTTGTTCCCACGTGCCAGCGTGGGAACAGTACCTGAAAGAATAAAAAAACTTTTGCAGAAGCGGGATAACACAGAATCACAAAACTTATTTTTTTTATTCAGGCATAAAGTTTGAATGTGTTAAAAAGGGAAATCTATTTATATATATAATATTGCCTGAGAGAATAAAATGTCAATATTCAATCGCCGATTATTATTTGTTGTGGGAAAAGGTGGTGTTGGAAAAACAACAGTCAGCGCAGCCTTAGGAGTAGCGGCACAGCGATTAAAAAAGACTGTCCTGTTAGTTGAGGTCGGTGATGCTGATGCTATGGGGCAAATTTTTGAGCGAGATACATTACCAGAAAAGCCCATTCAAATTCAAAGGGGGTTGTGGGGAGTCCGAATTAATCCAAAGTCGGTTTTACAGGAATACATCAAAATTCATGTAAACATCCCTTTTATTGCCGCCAGAATTGTTAAAAGCAAAATATTTGAATATATCATTGCAGCAACCCCCGGACTGAAAGAAGTGATGACTCTAGGACAGATATGGCGTTGGGAAGAAGGTAAAACCTTTGATAACTGTCCCCATTTTGATTTGATTATTGTCGATGCACCTGCTACCGGTCATGGTGTGAGTCTGCTCATGCTGCCTCAAACCCTGATCCATATGTTGAAGGTCGGGCCCATTGTAGAACAAACACGTATGGTTCACGAATTATTGATTGATCCTGTCAAGACTGGCATGACCCTTGTCACAATACCCGAAGAATTACCGGTCAATGAAGCCCTCGAATTTAAAACAATTGCAAAGGAACAGCTACAAATGCCGGTGCAGCTCACATTGATTAACAGTGAGTATCCCAATGAATTCTCAACCGAAGATTCTGCCACACTTGATGAATTGAGCATAGAGATTGATCAAAAACAACACTTAAAAAAATTAAAACCCATGTTTGAGCTTGCAAAATCAACTATTTTTCGAAAACAACTTCAACAAACATATATCGACCGAATGCATCATCATAAAGGGAAAAATGAGGTCATTATTGATTTGCCATTTGTGTTTTCACATCGCCTATCTATTCGTGAGATAGAACCCCTGATAACTATTTTGCAAAAATATTAGAAATTATGGAAGATAAAATTAAAAGGGCTAAAATTATCGCCTGTTGCGGGAGTGGCGGTGTTGGAAAAACAACACTTTCTGCAACAATTGGTCTTTTTGGCGCATTGATGGGCAAAAAAACCATTGTTTTGACTATTGATCCAGCAAAGCGTCTTGCAGATGCACTTGGATTGGAATCAATCAATTATGACGAACAACGTGTGCCGGAATCATGTTTTGATACTATTGGTCTAAGGCCAAAGGCATCACTTTATGCAATGATGTTGGATACCCGCCACGTGTTTGACAGAGTCGTTACGACCTATTCATCCTCTCCGGAAATGACACAAAATATTTTAAACAATCGCTATTATCAATATCTTTCCACCAGTCTGGCTGGTACACATGAATACATGGCCATGGAAAAGTTATATGAACTTAATGAACAAGGCAAGTATGATCTGATTGTACTGGATACACCGCCCAGTCGCCGGGCGTTGGATTTTTTAGATGCGCCAGACCGACTGAATGATTTGTTTGGCAAACATTTTTTCTGGAATCTGCTAAAACCCTATTTTAAGGCAGGCAAGCTGGGGTATCGGATGATTTATTTTGTGGCATCACCTGTACTGAGATCGCTCAGTAAAATATTTGGGATCCAGGCGCTCAATGATCTGGCCGACTTTTTTTACCTGGCAGATGATTCATTTATTGATGGTTTCCGAAATCGCAGTCAGGCAATTAAATCTGTATTAGCCAGCCCAGAAACTTTGTTTCTGGCTATTACCAGTCCTTTGCGGGCACCCATGCTTGAAGCGTTGTATTTCTATGATAAAATCAAGGAAAACAATATGCCCTTTGGTGGATTTATTATCAATCGAGTCCACAAGGAACTTCCCAAATTATCTGATGCTGATCGAGATGCCATTCATGCATGGGTTTCAAGCGATTTGCTTGCAAAAAAAATTACACATAATTATCACCGCTTTGAACGACTCGGTGCCTCCTGCCGACAGTTAATTGAAAACTTGATGTCAATTACTGATCCAACGATCAATATTTATCAAATACCATTTTTTGATAGTGATGTTCATGACTTTGCTCACTTATATCGGTTGCATGCATATTTGTGTGATTAATTATTTAGGAATTCTCTGAAAATAACTTCCCCATTATTGATATTGTTCGTTTTGAGGTAAATGTACTGTAGAGACGTAGCATGCTTCGTCTCTACACGACCTTATTTTTTTTGTACGTTCAAGAGAAATGAGTATGTTATTTTCAGAGCATTCCTTATTATATTAACAATTTGATTCTTTTTAATTCTCTAAGGAATACTTAAAAAAAATCCCCTCACTTCGTATTGATCGAAAAAACAAGGACGCAGCATACTACGTCTATGCAGTACATTGACCTCAAAATGAACAATACCAATAATGGAGAAGTTCTATTTTTAGCATTCCGAAGTCATAAAAGGACAACCACCATGCCCCTTGAAATAATCCATTTAGGAGGTGCCGGTGATCTTACCGGTTCATGTCACTATCTTCAATTGAATGGTATTCATATCCTGATTGACTGTGGTATCACACAAGGACTTGCCAGACGCTCAAACATGCGTCAATGGCCTGTTCATCCATCAGAGATAGACTATCTTTTTATTACCCACGCGCATATTGATCATATGGGACGCATTCCAGAGCTTGTTCGAAATGGTTTTAAAGGCGAAATCTTAACCACACATGCCACAAAAGCGTTTATGATACCAATGCTGGAAAATGCATTAATTATGGGTAATCATAAGCAGCGTGATCGAAAAAAAATGATCTCACACATTGATGATATCACATGGGGATTTGAATTTAACGAATCTTTTCAACTCAAAAAACAAATTTCGTTTAAATTGGGCCGCGCAGGACATATTTTGGGATCATGCTTTGTGTGTCTGCAAACAAGAAAGCGGTCAGTTGCTTTTTCAGGTGATCTTGGCATGTCAGATACACCGATATTATGTCAGCCGGACATTTCAGACCCCTGTGAACTATTATGCCTGGAGTCCACTTATGGCAATAGTGAACATGATCCACCCGAAGAACGTATCCAACATTTGGGTAAAATCATCACCCACATTATAGCTGATCAGGGCAAACTGTATATTCCATCATTTTCTTTGGGCCGGGCTCAGGAATTGCTATATGAAATTAATCGCCTGCTTCGAGATCCTGTTTTGGGAAAACAATTCCCTGAAATAGCTGCCAGATCGAAAATACCAGTGTTTTTAGATACCCCTATGGGTGCAAAAATCAAAGGATTATTTGCAAAAACATCAAAATACTGGCTCAAAGAAGCCAGTATTCCAGACCAATGCGGCAAAAACCCTATTGATTTTAATTGTTTATATGCTGTTGAAAATTATCATCAACATCTTAAACTGATGGAAATGAGCGGACCCGCTATTATTATTTCAGGGAGTGCCATGTGTACAGGGGGAAGAATTTTGAGTCATCTTCAAAGCGGCCTTCCGGATTGGCGAAATGATATTTTATTTACTACCTATCAAGTCCCTGGCACACTGGGTAATGAAATTATTCGTTTTGGTACTCGTTCTGGTGGATATGTTTACATAGATAATAATCGCGTGGATATACAGGCAAATATCCACGTAATCAGCGGTTATTCCTGTCATGCAGATCAGAAGAACCTGATACAATGGGTCAACGCCATTCCACATAAGCCTGAATTGATTAAACTGGTTCATGGGGATCCAGATGCACAATCTGGCCTGATAACAAAACTGACACAACAGGGATATTGTGTAGAGAGCAGTGTCCCAAAAAATAGATTTAGATAATTATAACAATTAAATAATTATTATTCCATGTTCCACTGACAGTCTTATGGTTTTCTCATTCCCACGATCCAGCAGAGGAACACATTTTTTGGACGCGCCAGCATCCTGTATACAAATGCTCATTTTAGAATGCGCCCTTTAAATCAGATTTGACATATTTCTTTGTAATATTGGCTGAATAGTTGCATATGCTTGTTAAAGCAAGGCATTATTACTGTCTTGTTTTGTAATTGGATTGAGTGTAACCAAAATAGACTGAATTCCGGGGACACGATCCTTAATTTCTTGACATAAAATCTTATAATATATGATTTTATGTCAAGAAATAAGGCCATGTCTTCGGAATTCAGTCTATTTTGGTTACACTCTATTTATTTTATATATAAAAAAATGAATATATCGTTTGAATGAAAAGATATTTTGTGTTATTGATTTAAAAATCATAAATTACAAGGAGGTTAAATTATGAAAAAATCATTGCTTCTGGCTTTTGTATTGGTTTTGACCAACTGTATTTCAGCATTTTCAGGTGAGTTTATGTTGGAAGCTGATTATCGACAACGTCCTCCAGAGATGGTTATTGATGAAAATACAGGTGATTTTTCAGGCCCATTAATAGACATAATGAATATGGCAGCGGCTGAGGTCGGGCTTACTGTTAAATGGCAACAAAATTATTTTAAACGTTCCTATAGTCGTCTGATTCGTGGCAATGTCGATATTGTTCCACGCGTGATAATAAAAAAAGAACGTAAAGAGTTTGTTAAATACTTCAATCCCATTGGCTATCAGCAAAAAAATATTGTCTTTATCGTACAAAAAGGTAAAGAATCTCTTATCCAAAAATACGAAGATTTATACAATATATCAGTGGGTGTCAAAAAGGGGACTGTTTACTTTAAACGATTTGATTCTGATTCAAGAATCGACAAACGAATGTCAGTGGACGATAAAAATATGTCTATGATGTTTGCGGCGAAACGTTTTGATGCCATGATCATCCTTGATATTCCGGCTTTTGAAAAAGCCCTTAAAAATATTGGATTTGACAACTATGCTTATGCAGAGTATAAGCATGTTCAAGTCATTTCAAATCAATATGCCATGTCAAAAAAATCATCCAAAATCAAACTGTTCGATAGAATTAACAGCGCATTCAGAGACCTGGTCAAACATGGTAAAATCAGGCAATGCTACCAAAAGTATAATTTGCCGCCATTGCTGAATGAAAATGATATTGTAGGGATGGATCTTAGTCATGATAATTTATCTGATTAGGGTTCCACTGATTACTTTTTCAGATTAATCACAATCAGTGATTGTTTGAGTTTTTATTTATGAAGGACTTTTATCAAGTTTAAAGGAGAGCAATATGGCCAGGGGGAGAAAACAGGACAAAGGTAAATTTGTCATTATTTTTTCACTGATTATCGGCGTTAGTATTGCAATGATGCTGTGTATCTTGTTTGTTATGTTAGGAGCATCAAGCAAGTCGATTAACCAATTGACCGATAGCTTCAATGAACATATCAAAAAAGAGCAGAATAATGAAAAAGAAATTCTCGAAGCTGGATTGATCCAAAAAGGAAAGTCCATGATGGTTTTAATTTCCCGGGTTTCCGGTCCATTATTGTATGATTTTGAACATGATTCTGTGAAACGATTTGCACAGCAAATTTTGAGAGACTCAGACATTGAGGGCGTTATTTTTTACAATGCAAAAGGAAAAATGCTGGCCAAACACTCCAATACTCAGACAGATGGTATGAAACTCAGTCAAGAAATTATTTTTGAAAAAGAAAAAGTTGGGCGAGTGGAACTGTATTTAAATTTTGATTCAGTCAATCAAAATATTGATGCCATAACCAATCGAATGAAAGACTTATCCAAAAAGATTGATACCCTGAAACAATCAGAAAGTCGGTCAATCATAGTGGCAACACTGTCATTATCTGTGATAGGAATTATCATTCTTTGTTTTGTAATATACTGGGTGTTATCATATTATATAATCAAACCGATTGCACGAAACGTAATCATGCTGACCAGAGGTTCAGAACATGTTGCAACTGCAGTCAATCAGGTGACTTCATTGAGTGAACAGGTCGCTGAAGGTGCTAAAGACCAGGCGGGTACCACAGAAAAAACCAATGAATTACTGAAAGAAACAACAGATAAGACCAATCAAAATGGAGAACGAGCACAAAAGGCCAACGATTTGATGAACAAAGCCAATATTTCTGTATCTGAAGCCAGTGAATCCATGTCCAAATTGATTCAATCAATGGAAGAAATTTCCAAAACAAGCGAAGAAACATTCAAAATCATTAAAACCATTGAAGAAATTGCATTTCAAACCAATCTCCTTGCACTCAATGCTGCTGTTGAGGCGGCACGTGCTGGTGAAGCTGGTGCTGGATTTGCTGTTGTTGCCGAGGAGGTCCGAAATCTTGCCATGCGTTCAGGTGAGGCTGCTCGAAATACTGGGGACTCAATTCAAGCATCAGTCAATGGTATTCAACGTGGTACAGAACTTGTGAACAAGACTGATGAAGACTTTTCTAAAGTGACAAAAGGGGTTGAAGAAGTTAGTGACTTATTAAAAGATATTTCTTCGGGCTTTTCCGATCAAATCACTAGTATTCAGCATGTAGAAGAAGCCATGCATCAAATTGATAAAATAACCCACCAAAATGTCGGCAGTGTTGAAGGCACTGCTGATGCTGCCCAACAAATATCTATGCAAATGGACGATTTTAGAAAAATTGTGATGGAACTCGTTGCATTGGTTGGAATGAAACGTGAGGATATCCGAACGAAGTAACCAATCATATTTTCAGGGCGTATGTGTTATTTCGTAGAGACGCAAGGCTGTGCGTTACTCTTTTTCAAAATTATAATTATTTGTTACTTCGTAGAGACGCAAGGCTGTGTGTCTCAGAGCAAAGAAAGGGCACTCAATTCTTTGAAATAAAGAACTAAAGAATATTTGTCTTTTCACCTCTACAAAGGATACCAATGTAAAATCTCATAAACACAATTCCGCTGAGCTGCTTGCAAACCCGCACTTTGAATTAACCGAATCATATCTTCCTTTGATAATCGAAATTTTACACCCGCAGCAGAGACCACATTTTCTTCAATCATAGTGCTGCCTAAATCGTTGGCACCAAAAGTTAAAGCCAGTTGACCAATCTTATCTCCTTGTGTCACCCAGGATGCCTGGATATTGGGCACATTATCAAGGACAATTCGACTCAGAGCCAGTACGCGTAAATATTGCCATGCTGTGGCTTCGCGAAGGTATATATGCGTATTTTTTGGCTGAAAAGACCAGGGAATAAAAGCAGTAAAACCGCTGGTTTGATCCTGTAATTCCCGAATTTTCATTAAATGCGCAATCATTTGTGCGGGCGTTTCAATATGACCGAACATCATTGTTGCCGACGTGGGCAAACCTTCATCATGCGCTGTTTTCATAATTTCCAGCCAGGTGTTGGCATTACATTTATTTGGAGATACGTGACATCGCACTATATCCACTAATATTTCAGCACCACCACCTGGAATGGAATCCAAACCTGCTTTTTTTAGCGCCTGAATGGTTTTCTGAACTGTCAATCCAGAAATTCGGGCCATATGATCAATTTCCGGGGGCGAAAAACCATGAATATGAATATCAAAATGACTTTTAATATGTTCAAGCAAGTCCACATAGAATGAAAAAGGCAGGTCAGGATGTAATCCCCCTTGCATGAGAATCTGTGTTCCTCCCAGATCAATGGTTTCCTGGATTTTATGATCCAGATCTTTTCGTGAAATCACATATGCTTCTTGATGATCTAATGGTCGACAAAACGCACAAAACTTACATCTGGAAATGCATACGTTGGTATAATTGATATTACGATCCACTACAAAAGTGACCACCGGATTTGGATGTTTTTTGTAACGAATTTGATCTGCGAGATTGGCCAGGGTTAATAAAGGAGCATTGTGATACAGAATTTCCGCTGCATCTGTTTGAATTCGTTCACCTTGAAAGACTGCATCAATAATAGATTCAACGTTATTCATGGGTTTGACCTCACTGGTTGGTATAATGCATCCCGCTCAACGGGTTCGAACCCAGCCGAACGAATCATATTGATCAGTTGATCTCGGGTCAGGCCTTTGGATGATCGGGCACCGGCTGAATGTGTAATTTTTTCATCAATGATTGTGCCATCCAGGTCATCTGCGCCAAAAGTTTGTGCGATCTGTGCCAGTTTTTCCCCAAGCATGACCCAGTAAGCTTTGATATGATCAAAATTGTCCAATATCAGGCGGGCAATGGCTGTAATTTTTAAATCCAGGTATGCAGATGTTGGGGGAATATGTGACAGTTTTGTATTTTCAGAATGAAATGCAAGTGGAATAAATGCAGTAAAACCATTGGTTTCATCCTGAATCTTACGCAGTTGACTCAAATGGGTTATACGTTCAGATGGGGTTTCAATATGCCCATACAGCATGGTGGCATTGGATGTTATCCCTTGAGCATGCACTGCTTTCATGACTTCTGCCCACCTGCTCCAATGAATTTTTTTTGGAAACAATTCTTGATGGATCCGGTTGCTCATGACTTCAGACCCTCCCCCTGGAACCATATTCAAACCCGCTTTCTTGAGCGCTTTGATTGTTTCTGTCAAAGACAGTTCTGAAATGGATGAGAAATGATCAATTTCAACTGCAGTAAATGCTTTGATATGAATATCTGGCCTGACTTCACGAATGGTATGGAGTAAATCAAGGTAGTACTCAAAAGGCGCATTGGGATGAATGCCTCCCACCATATGAATTTCTTTGAGTCGATCATTCTTGTTTTGTATCAATATATCCCGCACTTGTTTGACAGAATACATGTATGCGCCTTTTTCATGCCTGTCTCGTGCAAAGGCACAAAACAGGCACCTGTTTTTACAGATATTGGTATAATTGATGTGTTGATTGTAAACATAGTAGGTCTTATTGCCATGTCGTTTACGTCTGACATAATCAGCCAGTGCGCCAACACCAATAAGATCGTTCGTATCGAACAATGTCAAACCATCATTATGATCCAGACGAGTATTGGTTTCAATCTTTTCTTTAATAGCATATAATCGTTTGTCTTTAAAAGATAAAATCATATATAAACCTGTAATTGTTATAGAAAATCCTGTACCCATCCCTTGGATGTATGCAGTATATTCTCTAATTGTATTGCTGCCTGAAAAAGCGTTGTTTCCTGAAGTTTATCTGCAATAAGATGGATGCCCACTGGTAAATCATCAACAAGTCCGCATGGAATATTCATGGCGGGAACACCTGCCAGGTTGGCATTGACAGTAAAGATATCCTGCATATACATGGCCAATGGATCATCGGTGTTTTCTTCAAGCTTGAATGCGGGTGTTGGTGTTGATGGATGCATGATCACGTCACATTGTGCAAATATGTCTGAAAGGTTTTGGGCAATGAGGTTTCTAACTTTTGCGGCTTTGTTGTAGTAGGCATCGTAATAACCCGCGCTGAGAACATATGTACCCAGCATGATTCGGCGTTTGACTTCAGCGCCAAAGCCCTGATGTCTGGTTTCAGTAAAAAGTGATTGCATATCTTTCACATCCGATGCCCGAAAACCATAGCGACAGCCATCGTATCGCGCCAGATTGGAACTGGCCTCAGCACATGCAATAATATAATAGGTTGGGATTGCGTATTCTGTATAGGGAAAATTGACTGAAATAATCTTGTGGCCATTGTCTTTCATCAGTGTAATGGCAGACTGGATTTTTTCCTTGACCGAATTATCCAGGCCATCGCCAAAGTACTCTTCGGGCACGCCGATGGTCAATTGTTTTGGAGAGTCAAGACATGCCATATAATCGGGCAAATCTGTATTGACACTGGTGGAATCTTTGGCATCGTATCCAGAGATAACCTGTGACATCAAGGCAGTATCTCGAACATCTTTTGCAATGGCGCCGATTTGATCCAATGAGGATGCAAATGCGATAAGTCCATACCGAGATACCCTTCCATAAGTCGGTTTAATACCAACAACACCACAGAATGCCGATGGTTGTCGAATGGAGCCGCCAGTATCAGAACCAATAGCCATTATACATTCATTGGCAGCAACTGCTGCTGCAGAACCACCGCTGGAACCACCTGGTACTACGTTCAATTTTTTGGGATTATGGGTTGGATGGAATGCAGAGTTTTCAGTGCTGGATCCCATGGCAAATTCATCCATATTGGTTTTTCCAATGATAATGCCATCAGCCTGTCTTATTTTTTCGATAATTGTCGCATCATAAATGGGGCAAAGATTCTCTAAAATTTTTGAACCGCAGGTGGTGGGTATATTTTTAGTACAAATATTATCTTTAATGGCTATGGGGAGACCAGCCAGGGGGCCGATAGCGTCTCCTGAAGCACGTTTATTATCCATGCTTTGGGCTTCAGCAATCAGCGCATTTGTATCCCGAATCAACAGGTAAGATTGAACCTTTTTTTCTTTTTGTTCAATTTCAGCAAGAACAGATTTCATGATCTCAACACATGATGTTTGGTTGTTTGCTAACAACTGCTTAAGTTGCCAGGCGGTCTTTGATGCTAATGTCATGGGGGTACTCCTTTAATGCTTTCTTTTATTATCCTTAAGGAATGCTTTAAAAACAACTTCCTCATTATTGATATTGTTCGTTTTGAAATAAATGTACTGTAGAGACGTAACATGCGACATCTCTACGCGTGAAAAACGTCCATCCAGTCAAGATATATCAAAAAAAATGATAAACAACAACAGGTCAATTAGAAAAATACAGTTTTTCGTTTGTTGCGTAATATGTTGATATTGCGTTTGACAATCTTTACCACATCATTGACAATTGCTTTTTCGCGTGATGTCGCTGCAATCATTTTTTTCTTTTCATCGCAAGGATAGAGTGTTTCAACAAAGCGGGTCTGCTGTTCCAATGCTTTTTCTTCAATACTGCCTTTTCTTTCATAATCGGTTGGATATAAAGGTTTATCAAAACGAATGATCCATTTTGATGGTAATGGCAGTGCGCCCAATATGCCCAATAATGGAAACGTAAAGGTCAGGGGTAAGAATGGAAAACCCAGAAGCTCTCCCAGCTTATGATTTTTATATACCACCGGATAAATTTCTTCAGAACCGACTACAGATGTTGGAATCAATGGTTTATTGGTATGAATGGCCAATCGAGCAAAACCTCCTGTGCCAAAGGATTCCAGTTGATATCTGCGGGTAAAATGCTTTCCCACTCCTTTTGTACCTTCAGGACATACAATGATAATCTGATCTTCTGTGAGTAATCGTTTGGCATTTACCCAACTGGCCAGAACATTTCCAGTTCGCCAGTAGATATCGCCCACAAATGGCGTCCAGGTTAAAAAATCTGCCATTAAGGCCCAGGCAATACGATGGGTCCGGGAACGTCTGTAGATGGCCTGTTTTATCATTAAAACATCCAGAGCAATTGTGCCAGCATGATTCATCACAATCATGGCACCACCTTCATCTGGGATGTTTTCAATACCTTCGACATCCATTCGCCAGTAATAATTGGCAAAAAAATCCAGAACTTTCATTGCATGTTCATGATAGGTTGGATCAAAGCCATATCCATCAATCATTGTTACATTTCTCCTTATAAAAATATCTAAAATGAATCAACCATCTTCTGAACAATACTATTCAGATAAAATCGTCCAGCATCGGTCAAACAGCAGGTAAGGGGTGAAACATGGATATATCCAACTGCCTTGAGTTCATCCAATACGCTGGAAAATAATTCATGAAAAGAACATGAAAAATGCTGCTCAAATTTATCTATCAAAATACCTTCTTTTTGTCGCAATCCCAAAAAAATCCATTCAATGAGTTGCTGTTCCCTTGTCAGGATTTCACTATGCTCTGTTGGGTCGTTGTTGTGATGTAATTTATAGATATAATCTGATACATGCGAACAGTTCCAGAAACGTTTGTTATTAATAAAAGAATGGGCGGCAACCCCCAGGCCAATATATGGTTGGTGATTCCAATATTTTTGATTGTGCCTGGAACGATAGATTTTCTGTGATGCAAAGTTTGAAATTTCATAATGATCATACCTGTTTTCAGCCATTATGTCCATCAGTATCTGCATCATTTGCCTGACTATTTTCTCTGATAGTGGTACAATGCGTTTATGAAGCATCATTTCATAGAATTGTGTGCCAGATTCAAATGTCAATGAATAACAGGACATGTGTTTGGGGTTAAGGGTAATAGCTGTTTCAAGATCAGTACGCCATTCATGAAGTGTCTGACCTGGAAGGCCATACATTAAGTCAAAACCAATATTGTTAAAGCCAGCGTCTTTCAGACAGTCAATTGCGTGAAGTGCCTGTTTGACAGTGTGTATACGCCCTAATTGTTTTAAATGGTGATCATGAAACGACTGAACGCCAATATTGATTCGATTGATACCCGAAATTTGCCATGCTTGTATTTTGTCATGAGAAATTGTTCCTGGATTGACCTCAATGCTTACTTCCGGGTGTTGAACAATATTCCATAACTTGTAAATCCATTGACAAATATGGATAATGTGATTTGCGCTTAAAACCGATGGTGTGCCCCCTCCAAAGTAAATAGAATTAATTTGAAAATCGGGGCTGGATTTCAGTTGAATTTCTTGTAGTAACGCATTAATGTATGATTTTACAATAGAAAGATTGGTAATGGATACAAAATCACAATACAAACATTTTTGGATACAAAATGGAATATGGATATATAATCCAATTTGAGTCATTGGTTACTCGTATGCATATCGTTGCACTGATAGCGTTTTAAAATTGCAAGTACTTCCTCAGGAATTTTGCTGCTTCCATAATACAAGTTAAGAATTTGTAAAAATCGGCCCTTATTTACGATTGTTCGTAAGCCTTTCATAAACTCATGGTAAATATGCTGGTTTTCCTTAAGGAAAGTTACACTGATTGGAATGTCGAATATCGCTTTTTCACAGCAGTCAAACTTTTGTAATTCATCAGGATATAAGCGTTGTAAGACTGTCCAACCAGCAAGTTGTATTGAAATGGCAACATCAAAGCGACTCCCTTGTAATTTTTTAAAATTAGACTCCAATGAAGATGCCCAGTCAATATTAAGGCCAGCTTTTTGAACAATTTTTGTGGTTGAGCTGCCGCGAACATTGCCAATTCTACCATATTTCTTGAGATCTTCAAGTTTCTCAAAGTGGATTCCATCTGGAAATGTTTCCTTTTTATAGAAAAGTACAAACTTTGAATGTGTCACATTGGCATACAATACCCTGTCCATCATGTTCGCATTTTTAAACCAGTTTATGGCTCCCACATTGGCCACATATTGTTTATTCATTCGTGTGCATCGTGCCATGGGGAGAATATGGTATGATACCTGATATCCAGCAGCATTAAAGGCTTCAGTAGCAAGATCTCGAGCAATGCCAAACCCCTTTCCAGGGATTTTTTCTTTCTGGAATAATGGTGGATACTCAATGGTTGAAAGTAAAACGTGGGTTTCAGCAATGCCTTTATCTAGTGATAGATGGATCAAGCAAACAATAGTCAGTACGCAGTTGCAGAGGAATCTACAACTGACTGTGCTAAAATGATTCATCTTGATGTCCTTTATGGTATTATGTGTCGTTCTTTCAGGACTAAGAAATGTTTGACAAATAACTTCCCCATTATAAGATAAATGGATTGTAGAGACGTAGCATGCTACGTCTCTACAGTGGATTATTATTCGTGTATGCGACGCTGGTGTGTCGCAGCACGCTGGCGTGTGATAAATTACAACTGATATAATTCCTTACCTTCAAGCACACGAATATTATTCTTCGTTAACACATTAATTGCCCCTTGTAAGTCATCAAAGCGAAAAATATTGATTGCCATATCCTGACTGGCATGAACAAAGGCATAGAGGTATTCAATATTCAGCCCTGATTGATCAATAACTTCAAGCACTTTATTGAGGCCGCCTGGTTTATCTGAAATTTCCACAGCCAGAACATCAGTTTTACTAAAGGTGTAACCCTGATCTTTCAGCGCTATTTCAGCTTTGCTGCAATCATCAACGATGATTCGCAAAATTCCAAAATCCGAAGTGTCTGAGACAGTCAACGTTCGGATATTGACATTATTATCTTTCAAGAGTTGAGTGACTTCTTTGAGTCTGCCAACCTTGTTTTCCAAAAAAATGGATAATTGTTGAACGAGCATTGTTGATCTCCTCATATCTTTCGATTATCAATAACGCGTTGCGCTTTTCCTTGACTTCGTGCAATGGTTTTGGGCTCAACCAGCTTGACAGTTGTTGATACACCAATAGTTTCCTTGATATTTTTTGTAATCGATCTTTCAAGGTTTTGCAAAACCTTGACTTCATCAGAAAATACCTCCTGGCCAACTTCAACCATCACAGTCAACATATCCAGATTGTTCTCACGATCCACGACCAGTTGATAGTGTGGTTCAATATCCGGCATATCCATTAAGACACTTTCAATTTGAGATGGAAATACATTAACACCGCGTATAATTAACATATCATCGCTTCGTCCTGACACGCGGTTCATTCGGATATGCGTTCTGCCGCAAATACATGGGGCTGGATTTAAGGATGTTATATCTCGGGTGCGGTATCGAATCACTGGAAATGCTTCTTTTGTAATTGAAGTAAACACGAGCTCACCAGTTTCACCCAATGGTAAAACATCACCTGTGTCAGGATTGATGATTTCTGGGATAAAGTGGTCTTCAAAAATATGAAGCCCACTTTGGGCTTCAATGCATTCAACTGAAACACCAGGACCGATAACTTCACTTAAACCATAAATATCCATTGCTTTAATGTAAAGTTTTTGTTCAATTTCGGCCCGCATATTTTCCGACCAGGGTTCAGCTCCCAGAATACCGGCTTTAAATTTTAAATTTTCAAAATCAATACCCATTTCAGAAGCAACCTCAACCAAATGAAGGGCATAGGATGGTGTACAGGTAATTATTGTGGGCCCAAAGTCCTGCATGATAATGACCTGACGTTTGGTATTTCCACCTGATATGGGAATCACTGATGCCCCCAATCTTTCTGCACCATAGTGAACCCCAAGGCCGCCAGTAAACAAACCATAACCATAGGCATTATGAATGATATCCTGAGGTGTGGCACCTGCAGCACATAATGAGCGGGCCATCAGCCTGGACCATGTTTCAATGTCACGTGCGGTATATCCCACGACAGTTGGACGCCCTGTAGTACCCGATGATGCATGAATGCGAACAACATTTTCCAAAGGAACAGCGAACATTCCAAAGGGATAATTATCGCGTAAATCTTGTTTGGTTGTAAAAGGCACATGTTTGAGATCATCAAGGCTTTGGATATCCACAGGCTTGAAATCAGCGCCATCAAATTGTTTGCGATAAAAAGGGACGGTTGCATACACACGGGATAGCGTTTCCTTTAAGCGTCGCAGTTGAATAGCTTCAAGGGCTTCCCGCGGTAGAGTTTCAAAATCCATGTTGTAAATCATTTTTTTTATTTGTCCTTTCTAAATTTGATTTATTTATTTACAGTGTATCACAAAAAGTCAAATAAATGCGAGTTAAAATTTTGTGCTTAAATCGTTTGAGTGTAACCAAAATTGCAGGGGGTGTATGGACAGTTTAGGAGAAGTGAATTTAATACAAGGAATTCACGATCTCGGCAATTGAAAGAACAGCGTAGGGCTAAAACCGGTTAAAGCCCATAGTTGTCAGGCTAAGGTAAACTCGCTCTGATGCTCGTTCCCAGGCTCTGCCGCCTGTTGCTCGTTCCCAGGCTTTGCCTGGGAACGTTTTCTTGGCGGCTCTGCCGCCTGTTCAGTTCGTAGTACAGCAAGGCAGAAATAATGCCCCGGTTTTAGCTATAAAAACCATCAATGCAAAATTGCGGCAAAGCCGCGACCGCCTGGGGTTTCAACCCCAGGCGGTCGCGGCTTTGCCGCAATTTT
>Ga0272440_1000986_pt1 | contig 23691 bp, 13 predicted proteins | sample SSMMMBAug17_FD_192440 | JGI IMG/M metagenome (GOLD analysis project Ga0272440, IMG submission 192440) | Marine sediment archaeal communities from Little Sippewissett salt marsh, Falmouth, MA, United States - SSM-MMB-Aug17 | ecosystem: Environmental > Aquatic > Marine > Wetlands > Sediment ...
AAGAAGATGAATAAGATGAAATCAAACACTTTTAATTCATCTTATTCATTTTCTTCAGCGTAATCCAGGTTCAAAAATAGGAATTCAATATATTAAATGGGGAACTTATTTTCCGAGAATTCCTAAACAATTGCAATCATCCGCTCAACAGCCCCACGTGCCTTTTCTTGAATATCCGAAGGCACACGCACTTCAGGTGATAAAGTATCCAATGATTTTAAAACATCCGCCAGTGTAATTTTTTTCATGTCCTGGCATGTTAATATATCTGATGCAGTAATAAATTGTTTATCCGGATAAATCTTTTGCAGCGGATGAATCAAGCCATATTCAGTGGCGATTATAAAAGATTTATCATTTGTGCTGGCAACATGTTTAAGCATTCCTGATGTACTCAAGACAGCATCAGCCATTTCCAGTATTTCAAAACGACACTCTGGATGGGCCAATACTTTTGCATGGGGATATTTGTCTTTGGTTTCAGCCAGCATTTCTGGCAATAAATGATGATGAATCGGGCAGTAACCATCCCAAAAATGAATTTTTTTCGATGTATGACTGGCTGTATAATGCGCAAGATTCTTATCCGGCGTCATAAGGACTTCACTATCCGGCAGGCTGTTGACAACCTTAACAGCATTGGCTGATGTACAGCAGATATCCGACAATGCCTTGACAGCCGCGGGTGAATTGACATATGTCACAACTGGAATCCCTGGCAATTCTTTTTTCTTTTGAATCAAAGTCTCAGGCGAAATCATATCGGCCATTGGACATCCGGCATCCAGTTTGGGCAATAATACTGTTTTGTGCGGTGAGACAATAGATGCTGTTTCTGCCATGAAATGCACACCACAGAATACAATGATGTCGGCATCAGTCTTTCCTGCACGAATAGAAAGTTCTAACGAATCGCCACACATGTCGGATACATCCTGGATTTCAGGCGGCTGGTAATTATGTGCCAGTAATATGGCATTTTTTTCTTTGAGTTTTTTACGAATAATGTCTTGCATGATGTCCTCATTTATTGTTCCAGATGAACAACATCGGTGCCATCAGGAATAGTGAATGAAAATGTATTATCTGTAATGGATTGATTAAATTTTACATTGGAAAACTTTATGCAAGTTCGATCATTGTACGCATTTAATGTAATAATTTCTTTAATGTCACCTGTATTGGAATGAAAAACAAGGTATAATTTTTCAAAATCCGGATGTTTTTTATGAGGAATCAATAAGATGGAATTTAGGGGCGCCTCAATTTTGGGCACATTGGGATCATCTTTTTGAGCCCAGGAAACATCAAACGATGTTCTTAACAGGCCGATATCTGTTAAAAAACTGCCGCCTTTGCCTCTTCCAAAATAATCGGGTGATTTTCCCTGCATGACCTGATTGTCCGATGGACGAAATATCCATAATTCATTACCATTGGTAATAATGTATTGTTTTTCGGGTTTTTCATATGTCCAATACATCATGCCTGGCCATTTGAATAAGGCATGTCCACTGGCTGTATCAGTCATATCCATGGCTTTTAGTGTAGATTCCTGATAAAAATCGGCTGTAAAGGCTGCTTTACGATATCGCGCTTCAACAACAGTTAACGCTTTGTCAAGACTGTTTTGTTGTTGTGCGGAAATCACATTTTTGCTAAAGGTCATTGTTGTAATTATGATAATAACAATGACCAGGATTATTTGTTTCATCATAACCTCCATGAATCATTTCAATGTAATTATAAAAATATATCGCATCTTGGCAATCTTTACAACAGGTAAATTTTTCGTTTCTTTTTTCAGGAAACCATGATATCTCTCTAAATCAAGATACAACATCAAAAGGAGAAAAGCGAGTTATGGAATTGATTGATCAAAAAACAAAAAAAATTATGGAAGGATGTAAAGAGCGTGCAAGAGATGCCGGGCTTGTTTTCCAGGATGAATCCCTTGAGTATATTGTTACCAACCGAGATCTGATTGAGCTTGGCCCAAAAAACATGATTCCAACACTCTATGACTATTGGGTGCATGATGTTGAAGTTTTACGAGAAAAAGGTAAATACGAACTGTATCCATCAAATCCATACGAGACAGTAATCAATACGCGTCCTGCCATCTCCTTTTATAATGACAACAATCCTGACTGGCTTAATGTGATGATTTTTTATCATGTCATTGGTCATATTGATTTTTTCCAAAACAACGTTTTTTTCAAACACACCTGGGATTTCGATTTTACAGGTGAAGCCCTTTCCGACAAACGTCTTATTGCAAGATATCGTTCAGAACATGGCCGATATGTAGATTATGTCATTGAATTTGCCAGAAGCATTGATAACCTGGTGAGTTATCATCATGAACTTTCCAGCCTGGATACAAATAGCTGCGCCGACCTGTCTGATCGCCTGAATTACTACTTTGATGTTTTTTTGCAGGAAGTCAAAGCTAAAAAAATTAATACATATATTAAAGAAATAGAGCGATACAATCAGTGTCTGAAAGAAAATAAGGATCATGCAGAAAGCTTGTTTTTTGCAGAAATTGAAACCCAATATCCTGAATTTGATGCCTTATATAAAAAATTTATTGAAAAAAAGACAAAAATTTCAACAACCGACGTTTTCAGTTATATTCTAAAAAATTCAGATTTTTTGAACAAGGATCTTAACAAATGGATGAAATCCATTATTGAGGTGATCCGAAAAACAGCATTGTTTTTTCAACCGCAAATTCGGACCAAAATTATGAACGAAGGATGGGCCAGTTACTGGCATGAAGTGTTATTTTTAAATGATGATCGCATTGAAGGTCATGAAGTCGATTTTGCACGTGTCAATGCCAATGTGACATCCCTGCCCAGAGTGGGATTGAATCCTTACGCACTGGGTATGCGGATGTTTTATGATATTGAGGAAAAAGCAAACAAAGGAAAAGATTTATATGATTTTCAGCGTATCAAGAATATTGATGAAAGAAAAAAATACGATCAAAACGTTCAGAAAGGAATGCAAAAAATTTTTGATGTGCGAAAAAATCTGTGTGATTTTATGTTTATTAATTTTTACGTGGACCAGGATTTTGTTGATAAACACAAAATTTTTGTCGCTGGAAAACGAATGAATTACCAAAAGCAGGTCTGGGAATATTATGTTAAATCAAGAGATGCAAACGTTTACAAAGACATGATTTTGAATACCCTCTATCATCCACCTTATATTGAAGTGGATTCTGAAAAAAATAAAGGCAATACCCTGTATTTGAATCACCGGTTTGAAGAAAAACCCCTGGTCAAGGAATATATTGCCAACTCAATGATGGGAATTGAATATTTATGGGGCGGCCCTGTTCAATTGGAAACAAGTGAGGCCATTGTCAAACCCAAAAATTCACAAACCCGGACGTTTCAATATTTTTATGGGTCATCTATTGATACACCTGAAAAACCCGATATTCAATGGCAGCGCGTTGTTTATACCATGTTTAATAAAAAACTAACAAAAAAAATTATTGACTGATCGTCCCTTTTGTTGAATAATGAATAAATGCAACGATTTTCTCATTAACCTATTAAAATTTTGAAAATTATTTTTTGTTGCATTGCACAAAAAAGCTTGACATTTCATGAAGCGGTTTTATTATTGAGTGCAGGAAACGATATTTTTGTTTCTTACACATTGAACCTTTAACGATAGATTGAAGGAGAAAAATCTATCATATATAAGAAGGGGTCATAATGGAACACCAAAATATCACCAAACAAATGGTTCAGTATTACAAATCCGTGTTTGAAAATGCGTATACCATGATATCTTTGTTACAAGATTATGCAACAAATATGTCATCAACGCTAGTTTCACAATTACACTGGATTCCAGAAGATGCCAGGAATGCAATTCATGAAACAGCGGATTTATTTAAAGAAGCCCGTGCCAATTACAAAATGGCAATGGATGATGGCTTTTTAAAATTACAGGACATGTCATTTTCCAGTCTTGATGACATGTTTCGAAACAAGGATATATAAGATATCCAAATTAATCAACTAAGGAGTAAAAAAAATGGATCAAAAAAGAATGTTCAAACAAATGATTGACTTTCAAAAAAGCACATTCGATAATGCATTTAACGCCATGAGCAAGCTTCAGGAGCAAGGCGAAAAAATGGTCAATATGTTTTTGGCGCAATCCCCCTGGATGCCTGAAGATGGCAAACAAGCTGTACAGGAATGGATCAACACTTATAAAAAAGGTCGCGATCAATTCAAAAATACAGTTGAAGAAAATTTCAAGAAAGTTCAGGATTATTTTACCGGTCAATCCGAATAAAAGACAGCCTGTAATTATGGCGAAACTGTCATAATTACATGGAATCATTGCATTTATAATGAACAGTTTGTTTCGATTACAAACTGTTCATTTTAATTTTACATATGAGGCGATTTATGTTGAAGCCAACCAAAGGCCAATCGGATATGCTGTTCAATCCATTTGCGATGAACACATTCTTACGTCTCAACAAAACCCAAATGGATTATTGCACGGGCTTGATAGAACAATCCAGAGATTTTTCAAATGCTTATATCACTGCCTGTACATATTTCTGGCAAACAGAATTTCAACGCACATTTCTAGAATCTTCCCCGCCAGGCCTGGAAAATTTTTGCCAATTGGGCGAAATGAACATGGCGCTTTTTTTAAAAGGCTTGATTGGATTAACAGGTGTATTGAATCGGTTTCGTGAGCTTGAGTCCAACGATGCCATGCAGGCGTGGGTTCAATTATTCAGTGAAGGCGACACGACATACCTGGAAAACTGGCTGGGTCGTCATGAAATCATGCTAAAAACGCTGTGTCATGATTATCCGAAAGCCATTAGAGACATTGAATCAGAATATGGTTTTCATTTTGAAAAAGGCAATGGCAAAAAAGTGGCTGAAACTGACCGGTTTGAATTGTACGAAGTTTTTCCATCAGATCCAAAAGTCGAAACCCGAAAAAATGGCAAACCAGTCATAATTATCCCGCCTTATGTTCTGGGCGCAAATATTCTTTCTTTCCTTCCCAAAGAAAACCGCAGTTATGCACATTGTTATGCCAATCAGGGAATTCCTACATATATTCGCGTCATGAAACCTGTCCACGACAATCCGGCTGTTCAGATATTGAGAGGTGAAGATGACGTGAATGACACCCGGTATTTTTGTGAAACTGTCATGAAAAACCATGGGAAACAGGTCACATTAAATGGATATTGCCAGGGCGGTTTTTCATCACTTTGCGGGATATTGACAGGCAAGCTTGATGGTTTGGTGGATTGCCTGATTACTTGCGTGTCTCCTATGGATGGCACACGAAGTAAAGGACTTGGTGTTTTTCTAAAAAAATTACCCGCACGTTATAATGATCTGCTATATGGCACCAAAACGTTGGCCAATGGCAATAGAATTGCTGATGGCAAATTGATGGGATGGGTTTATAAAATTAAAAGCATTGATGTCGAATCGCCGGTCATTGCATTTTTTAGAAACCTGATGATGTTTCGTCCACAGGAAGGACAAACACAAATACCAATCAGCAAAAGTGCCGCAGCAATTAATTATTGGCTTCAAAACGAACGAACAGACCTTCCCCTTGAGATAACCCGAATGAGTTTTGCATCATATAATACGCCAATTACATCTGATGGCACCTTACCCATTCAATTATTTGGAGAAAAACTCAACCTCAAACGCATGAAAGAAAGAAAAATTCCCTGGCTGATTTGTTATGGTGATCGTGATGATCTGGTTGAAAAAGAAGCCGCCCTTGCGCCGCTTGATTTTGTTGAAGCTGAAACATCGGCATTTCCAAAAGGTCATGTGGCAATTGCAACATCATGGTCCAATCCAAAATCTGCATGCGCATTGCATACCCGCTTTGGTGATAATGGGTATCGCCGCGGGCCGGTGAGGTTTCAGTTGGATATAGATCAATCTTAACAGGGACTTATCCGCTACATAAATACTTATTCTCTAGCAATTGCTTCAAATATTTTCCATCTTCTTTATCTGGTCTGACATATTTTACAAGAAAATCAACTTGTTGTTTTCTACCTGCAATATTGCCAAGTTGTTTATCTTTCAATATACTTCGTTCAACCCGCCATACAGCACCTTCAACTGATTCAGTCGCGCCATGAAAACCATATTTGCCCAGTAATTTCATTGCTTTCTCAATTGAAATCGGACCATTATCAGAAATGACATGAGGGATGACAAAATAATTGTTGATTCTATTTCGAAATTCATCAAATGTCATTCGATTATGTTTATCTGTCATTATATCAAAAGCGACAAAAGGCTCATGCGGTAACTCATAGTATGTTCCATGTGCTACCAATAACCATTCCCCACATAAACGCTCTCCATTTTTCAAAACTGCCATGAATCGATCCATATTGGTAAATACCCAATCGTTGAAAGAATGATGCATTTTAAATGGGGAGGTATTGGCAATATATCCAGATCGTGTCAGGGGGTATAAAATATCGTCAATTCTGGCAATTCCAACATTTGATCCATCAAGCTTTTCCTGAACAATAATGCGATCATATTTATCACGTACCTTTCTACATGCAATTTTTTCCTGCCCTGCATGACATTTATGATCTCCTGCACCCATACGACTGCCTGGCAGATGCGGGATATGTCCATAATTTTTATGACCTAATGGTTTTCGCTTCATTTGTACCTCCAGAATAATGGTTGTTGGCTATTTATTTTGAGGACGAAAGGAGCGTGCGAAGGGTTAAGAAAGATGAGAGGGGCGCATTCTGAATAAAATTACGATAATACAGATGCGACCCCTTAGACATTGATTTAAGCCTCAGCGCTTTTCAGCGCATTTTTAGCTTCCTCCTGACTCTCATAAATATGCGGTTGCACATTACGTTGAGCGAGCGCATCTTTGAGTTTCATTCTCAAAAAGGTGCTTGTTGTGTAGCGTGTAACGCGTGAATAATATTTTGACACCAATTGCTGCACCATCTGCGTATAGCTGTCAATGAAATTGGGGGCAATAGAAAAATTGTCATAGTTGACGATGGTATACACTTTTTTGTTCAGTGGTGCGAGAATTCTTTCCACTTCATTTTTGATATCATCAATATCTTGTTGCGTGTTAACAGAAAGACTTTCAAAGTTAACGAAAAACAGATTATCGGCAGCATTGTAGATTAAACGATCAGACAGGGAAATACTGAAAAGGTCGTTCTTGATTCCCATTGGCTCATCTTTGAATATTCGTTCATCCATCAGGGGGATAGGCTGATCATAAACTGGTTTGAATGACATTTGCTGAAGAATGTCTTTTTCGAGATCTATACCAGGTGCAATTTCAGTGATTTTCATGCCATCTGATGTCAGTTCGAACACGCAACGTTCTGTAATATATAAAACAGGTTGGCCTTTTTGAATGGCATATGCGCCGCTGAATGTAATATGTTCGACATCCTCTACAAACTTGATGCTTTTTCCTTCCTGATCAATACGACATTTGCCATTGTCTATGGAAATCTTGAGACCGATGGCAGTAAACGTGCCAACAAAAATAACTTTTCGTGCATTCTGGCTGATATTGATAAATCCACCCGCGCCTGCCAGTTTGGGACCAAATTTGCTCACATTCAGATTTCCATGCCGATCTGCCTGAGCCAGTCCTAAAAAGGCGACATCCAAACCGCCGCCATCATAGAAATCAAATTGATAGGGTTGATCAATCAAGGCTTCTGTATTGCTGGCTGCACCAAAGCTCAAACCGCCTGCTGGAAGTCCACCAATTACGCCAGGCTCTGCGGTCAGTGTGATATTGTCAATAATGCCTTCTTCATTGGCGACAGATGATATTCCTTCCGGCATACCAATGCCAAGATTAACAACACTATTGGGTTTTAATTCCATGGCTGCGCGCCGGGCAATGATTTTTCTGGGATTCATTGGCATGTTTGGAATAGACTGCATGGGCATTCTAATTTCACAGCTAAAAGAGGGATTGTACTTTTCTGAAAAGGTTTGCCAGTGATTTTCAGGATTGGAAACAACCACGCAATCAACTAAAACGCCAGGAATTTTAACATGACGCGCATTTAAAGACCCCCGCTCTGCAATTCGCTCGACCTGTACAATGACAAAACCATTGGAATTCCTTGCTGCCATTGCAATAGAAAGAGACTCAAGTGTTAAAGCTTCACGTTCCATCGTAATGTTGCCATCAGTATCAGCAGTTGTGCCGCGTAAAATGGCCACATTAATGGGAAATGTTTTGTATGCCAGATATTCCTGATCATCAAACATGATACGTTCAACAATGTCATCAGTGGTGCTGGCATTCAATTTTCCGCCGCCATTTTTGGGATCGACAAACGTACCCAACCCGACTGTTGTAATGGTTCTTGGCTTTTTGGCAGCAATATCTCGAAACATATGACTGATTACACCTTGCGGCAAATTATACGCAATGACATCATTGTTGATCGCCAACTCTTGTAATTTAGGCGCCAGCCCCCAATGCCCACCAATTACTTTTCTAACCAGTCCTTTATGACCAAAATGATTGAGCCCTTTTTGCTTGCCATCACCCTGCCCAGCAGCATAGACCAGAGTTAAATCTTTGGGATGACCTGTTTTAAGGAAACATTCTTCAAGTTTGATTGCGATTTCTTCAGAAAAGCCAATTCCTACAAACCCCCCGGTCGCAATAGTATCGCCATCATGAATAACCTGAATGGCTTCCTCGCAAGTTACAACCTTGCCTTTTTTCATTCGTGATGGTGGTAATGCACCGAGCATTGGATGGCCACTATCTTGTTGAATGATATTTTTGTCTGATGACATTTCATTCCTCCATTATGTTTTATAAGAAATCAATTGATAAGGCGATTGCGCTACAATATGTCGCACAGCAAACCATGCCCCTGAAAGTGCGACAGTCAATACAATTAATATATATAAAATTACACCAAAACCACTCAAAGCAAACATTACATTTGTCATAAATGATGTAATTGCACAGATAATCAATGCGAGTATAATAGACACCAACAAAGGCAGTGTAGCCAGTTTTAATGATTCAAACATATAAATCTGCGTGATCAATCGTGCAGGTGCGCCAAATGACATCATCATGCCAATATTGTGCATTTTGGTCTGAAGAAACAAGCTGAACGTTACGCTGATATAAACAAGCATCAATAAGGCAATGCTGAAACAAACCCAGAAAACAATCCAATTCAACCGACTCATATCACTTCGGTACTTTTTTAATGTCATCACCTGGTGATCTTCAATATAGCTTTCAAACTTATTTTTGATAAATCGCGTCAGTAATTGTATATGATCCAACAATGCCTGATCTTTATTAATATATAGATATGCATAATAATAGGTTGTGGTATTTTCTGAATATGAGGGGGGATCGTCTTTAAAATCAATTGATAATGGAATATCAATCATGGCTTTCAGATGTTGGAATTGAGACTGCACATGACATTTAGTGGTGATATCCCGATACGTTGGATTGAACGATAAATCCTGAAATTGAAACTTGATTGTTTTTCGATCTGGAGAAAAGTAAGGACTTTGAAAAACATGTTTTCCAAAGGCAGCATTGGCCCATTGAACTGTTTTTTGTTGATCCAGGGGTTCATAAGGGTTTTGAAATTGAATATAAAAATGCTCGACTTGCTTACATGGCGAAAAATATTTTCCCTTGGTTAAAACATCATAGCACCCCTCAGAGATGAGTGCATCACCTCCGGGTAAGTGTTCTGCCACATTAACAACAGGCATATTCACCACATATCTTGTTTGTTCAGATTGCGTCAGCGGGGCCCATAATTCCTGATCATTTTTTGCCCGATCCTCAAGAAGATTGTACTTGCCATCAACAGATAAAATCGGTGCATCTATTAAATCGACTTCCTGATCAAAAGGCTTTGTAAACCCCATTTGTTCATAAAGGGCTTTGGAGACAATCAATCCATAGTTGACACGTGCGCCCGCATGAGGTGAAAAAAAAGTTTCCTGGTTCAAATGATTGATCATCCATCCTTTGATATCATCATCTGAGTTGACTTGTTTTTCCGATGAGCTTTGTACCTTGACACTCAAAATATCGTAGGATTCTGGCAAAATTTGGATGCCAGTTCGATCCAGAAAACGCAAAGCGATCTGATTGAATGGATATACGGCTTCAATCACTTTTTTATGGTAGGATGAAGGCGTTTTGGTGGTTTCAAAGATTCCTTTTTGGGTATTGAAATATAACAAAGATTTGAGCCGCATCAGTTTGGGGCGACTGAATGCGCCTTCAATGCGAATGGCTGATGCAAAAGGATTGTTTTCCAAAGCGGTTAAATGCTGTTTGATTCCCCCATGAACACCCAGGCAGATAATACCTGTCAGGCATAAGATAAATAAGACAATCCAGCTCCCCCATATGGGCAGTCTGCATTGGAAAAAATGTAATGATGAATTTTTTTGTCCTTGTATGGGGTTGAAATCACGATTGATAATCATCCGAAAAAAGCGAATTGGAAATTTCACAATGTTGCCTCGTATGCTTTTATATGTATAGTTATTTTTCATGAAAGTCTATCTTTAAAAGGGTTATTAATGAAAACCATTATAGTATTTATAATATCGCAAAACTCGTCGTACATATTCTCTTGTTTCTTTATATGGTGGAACACTGTTATAGGTAGAAACAACTGAGGGCCCCGCATTATATGCCGCCAGCGCAAGTGACAGGTTGTCAAATCTGATGACAAGACGTTTCAAATACAAGGTGCCTGCCATGATATTCTGTCGGGGATCAAAAGGGTTGTAAATTCCCAACTCCTTAAAATTATGAGGCATAATTTGCATCAACCCTCTTGCACCCTTTGGAGAAATTGCGCGCGGGTTAAAATTTGATTCTGCCTTAATTACTGCTTTGATCAGCGTATGGTCAATATTATACGTGCGTGCAGCTTCCAATATAACTGATTCATAGCGTGTTTGTTCATAATGCGTTGGATGCCAGCTCTTGAATGCATCACGTCTGAATACATGATAATTGTTAAGTGATTCAGGAGAATTAGTGAAATGAAGGGTCCCATTTTCATCTTTATAATAATAGATATCCGCTTTCAATGCGGGCGAAAGGACAATCTGTCCAAAAACAAATAAAAATGTGATTATCCAGCTTTTCATAATTCAATTACTCTCGTCAGGCATTTCAATGCCTCATTAATATTGTTTATAATTTTGTGCGAATAATTTGGATATATGTACTATGTATGCATCAAATTGTCAATCTATCTTTTTTAGAGGCATTTCAACACCTATATTTTTTCAAAATTTCCATTTGGTGAAACTTTATCATTCACCGCAATGTGTGTTAAAATATGTTTAATTTCTATCTCATCATTGTTCAAGCCAGTCTCATCATATAGCTTATTTGTTCCAATTTATTTTCTTTACTTCATAAATTTAACATTACTTTTAAACCTTAATAATAAATAATTAAAAACGTATTGTAATAATCTGAGAAATAATGTAATAAATGAAAAAATGGAAAAAGTCCTGATAAAATAAAATGCTCATTTTTATTGATCGTACAAAAAAATAAGGTCGTGTAGAGACGTAGCATGCTACGTCTCTACAGTACAATTACCTCAAAACGAACAATATCAATAAATGGGGAATGTCATGTAGAGACGTAGCATGCTACGTCTCTACAGTACAATTACCTCAAAACGAACAATATCAATAAATGGTGAAGTTATTTTCAGAGATTTCCTAAAAACATATAAGAGATTTTATGAAAGAAGAAGAATTACTAAAAAAATTGCGTGCCGCTTTTAAAATGGAAGCCTCAGAAAGGTTGGCATCCATTTCATCAAGCTTGCTTAAACTAGAAAAATCTTTTGAGCTAGGTGAAGATAATAAAGAAACGCTAGATATTGTGTTTAGAGAAGCTCACAGCTTAAAAGGTGCAGCTCGCGCTGTAAATTATTCGGATATTGAAACCATTTGTCAGGCTTTAGAAGATGTTTTTTCTTCTTTGAAGCGAAAAGATATCTCGTTTTCATCGGAAATGTTCGATATTTTTCATGCCTGTTTAGAGCTTATTGAAACCCTTTTAAATCAATCAGATAGAAATCATGCTATAGAAATAAATGAAATGTATAAAGTGTTAGAAAATATTCGTCTGGGAATAGATACGCCTGTCAATATTCCTTTAAACAAGAAAGATACTGACAATACAGACAGTTTTCAATCATCCATTCAAACGAAGCCTGAAACAAAAGTTGAAACAATTACGCCATCCCAAAATAATTCATGTAAAAATGGACATCCCCAACCCACAAATACAGAACAAACAAAACAAAATGATCTTTTATCAAAGCCTGATGTACAAAATTTACGTGAAAAATCAACTTTAGAATCTGTACCCAAACAAGTTTCAAAAGCACAAACAGAACCAAAACCATTACAAAATCAAAAAGAACAATCAGACAAATCAAAACTAAGATCAACCCCTGAAAATAAATCTGATCCATCTATTCCAAAAGTGCCAGACATGCAACCAGAAAAGAAATTGCATCAATCATCTCCAACAACACCCAGGCCAATGCCCGAAAACGAAAAGCAGCCAGCAAAAAAGTCTGATCAAAATGAAATTGAGGAAAGTGTACGCATTTCAACACATAAATTAGACTCTTTACTGTTAAAAGTTGAAGAACTGGTTTCTCTAAAACTGGCATCAGGACAACATTTGAAAAACTTGAAAGATACCATGCTTTCCTTTGACGCCTGGAAAAAAAGATGGGCACATAATGAATCCACATTCCGATGGATTCGTAGAAAAGCGCGAGCAGATCAAAGCTTAAAGGATCAAAGAGATCAGGAGCATTTGAAAAAAATGGAATCCTTTCTGGAATGGAACCATAAACATGTCTGTTCGCTTGAACAACGTATCAAGCAAATGATTGATGTGTCGGAAAAGGATCAACGCTCATTGAGTATCATGATTGATGATGTTTTAGATGACATGAAAAAAGTGACCATGCTGCCATTTTCATCACTCACACAAATATTTCCCAAAATGATTCGTGATTTATGCCGCCAGCAATCAAAAACTGTTGATTTCACAGTAATTGGTAATTCTGTTGAAATTGATCGCCGAATCCTTGAAGAATTAAAAGATCCACTGGTGCATATACTTCGAAATGCAGTTGATCATGGTATAGAACCAACTGATGAGCGAAAAAGTTTACAAAAGCCAGAACGTGCATCATTAGTATTGTCTATTTCACATACATTGGGCAATAAAGTCGAAATTGTGGTTGAAGATGATGGCAAGGGCATTGATTTGGATCGTGTCAGACGTGAGGCTGTCAAGCGGGGCATGATTACTGAGAAGGATGCGGAACGTTTGACTGAAAACGAAAACATGTCCTTAATATTTCGATCAGAGCTGTCTACAAGCCCGATTATAACTCAAATCTCTGGACGTGGCTTGGGACTGGCCATTGTACAGGAACGAATCCAAAAACTGGGGGGCACCTTAACTGTTGAAAGTGAATTTGGCATTAAAACAATTTTTCGTATGTTGGTACCCATTACGCTGGCTACATCCAGAGGCATTCTTGTCCAATTGAATAAGAAACTTTTTGTCGTTCCTGTAACATATGTAAAACGTGTATTGCGGGTAGAAACTGAATCTGTTAAAACTGTTGAAAATAAAGCAACAATTACTTTGGAAGGTGAAGTGCTTTCTTTTGTGTCTCTGACAGATCTTCTGGAAATGCCTTCCTCGGAGTCTACCGATAAAAATGAGCGTTTAACTGTTGTTGTCCTTGAAGTATCGGGCAAACAAATTGCCTGTCAGGTGGATGAAGTTTTGGGAGAACAAGAGGTGTTGGTGAAAAGCCTGGGAAAACAGTTGAGTCGCGTAAAAAATATTGCTGGCGCAACGATCTTGGGCTCTGGAAAAGTCGTTCCAATGCTGAATGTCCACGATTTAATTAAGACATCAGGACAAATGACTTTGACACAACCCATTGTCACAGAAGATGATGATATCAAGATCACCCAGGGTAAGTCTATTCTGGTTGCTGAGGATTCCATTACATCCCGCATGCTGATCCAAAATATTCTGGAATCTGCTGATTATGAAGTCACAACTGCTGTGGATGGTCTGGATGCATACACCACGTTTAAGTCTGGGGAATTTGATCTGGTGGTATCTGATGTTGAAATGCCCAAAATGAATGGATTTGAATTAACCCAAAAAATCAGAGAAGACAAACAACGTTCCGAAACACCGGTTGTACTCGTTACAAGCCTTCAGTCATCTGATGACAGAAAACGAGGTATTGATGCCGGGGCCAATGCCTACATTGTCAAAAGTAATTTTGATCAAAGCAATCTACTTGAAGTCATTGCAAGATTGATTTGATATTATTTATTATCTGTTCTAAAACAAACAAGTGTCCAATCAGGCAACACGCACCATCATTTTTCCCGCATTGAAAAAGGGGTTCATGGCAACCCCTCATAATATTTTTGGCAATCCATATATGTTTGTTGACATCCCTGTAAATACATAATAAATAATGTTTATAATAACTTAATTCATAATTTCTGTGCAATGACATATCACAACATGCAAACAGGATTACTTAATGAAAAATAAATTTTATATATGCTTTTTCATTTTAAATACTATTCTTTTTATTATTACGTTACAACCTATCAAAAGCCATGAAAAAAAACAGGTACTGATTATTCACTCATACCATAGCGGCTTTTCCTGGACAGATGGTGTTGAGTCGGGTATTAGAAAAATTTTGCAACCCTATGAAAATATCGAAATTTATTCCGAATACCTTGATTCCAAACGTAAACCATTGGAAATTGTTTCCCCGCCTTTTAAAATATTATTGAAAAAAAAATACGCTGATAACCCGCCAGATCTAATCGTTGTGTCTGATAACAATGCGTTTACATTTATAAAACTGGCGCACCAGACATTATTCCCCAATGTACCGATTGTGTTTTGCGGCATTAATAATTTTGATCCCAGCATGTGTGAGGGATTTAAAGTCCCTGTGACTGGCGTTGTTGAAGATGTTGATCCTGTGGGTACAGTTGATTTGATTCAAAAACTTCAACCCCATCTGAAACGTTTGATTCTGATAACAGGTGTCTCTCAAACAGCGAAAGCAGTAAAAACTCAAACACAAAAAAGACTTCGGCTTTTACACCTGCCTTTCAATCTGGAATGGTGGGATAGCTTATCGCGAATGGAATTGATTCAACGCCTGAATCACTTGTCTCGGGATGATGCTGTCCTGCTCATTTTATACAATCGGGATGCATCAGGGAACTATTATACCTATGAAGAAAGTGCTGAAATGATCAGCGGTCAAACCAATGCACCTGTTTATGGTATGTGGGATTTTTATATGGGGCATGGTGTCGTGGGTGGACGAATGGCAAATTCGGTTAATCAGGGAATTATGGCTGCCGGGCATTGTTTGAAAGTATTGATAGATAACAGTTTTCCAGAAATCATGAACAACAGTCCCAATACAATCCTTTTGGATTATTCGATCATGCAAATGCACGCCATTGATTTATCGTTAGCGCCATCAGATGCAATAATCAAGGGAATGCCTTCAAAAACAGGATTTTTTACATCTCAAATAGGCCTTGCCATTCTGGCAGTCATTATCATGATTGTCTTGATAAGTCTGATTGTTGTTGTAATACCTTTCCTGTTGAAACAACAGATCTCTTTGGCAAGAATATTGCGGCATGCTATTCTGAGCGTACTTTCCTGTACAGTCTTATTAATTCTGTCAATTTTTCTCATTAATGAATACCTGGATTATCGTATGGAATCATTCAATTTACGAACCCAGTTATTAGAAATACAAAAAAGTAAAATTATCAATGCAGTGAAACAGGCCAGAGATTTTATATATTTTGAAAGAGAATCGGAAAAGAAAAGAATTGCCCATGAATTGAAACAAAGCACAGAAAACGCGCATTTGCTTGCAACTCATCTTTATCAAACCTATAAAAATGAATCGCCTGAGAAAAGAGAGCAGTTGATACATGATGCCCTTTTTGCATTACGATGGGATTATGGTGATGGTTATTTTTTTGCTGTACATACCAATAGCATTATGAAGGTTCATTCATTAAAACCGCAACTTGAAGGTAAAAGCGTTAGTTTAATGAAAAATCCCGATGGAATGAAACTGCTTAATGACTTTATTGACGTTTGTAAAAATGATGGTCAGGGATTTCATGAATACCACTGGCAAAAGATCAATGATGAAAAAGCAACATTTTACAACAAGTTAACCCATGTTCGGTTTTTCAAGCCTTTAAACTGGATTATTGGTACTGGCATCTACAAGGAAGATATTACAAAAATGATTCAAGCGCGAATCAAGAAACGCCTGTCAGATATTTCGTATGATAATGGTGAAGGCTATATTTTTGTTATTGATACAAAAGGAACACCTGTTGTAAATCGGAACAAGCCTGAAATAATTGGCCACAATTTATTTAATACAATTGATAAAAATGGTGTTTATTATGTTCAGAAAATGATTCAACAGGGCGCAAATATCAATGGTGGGTTTGTAACCTATCTTTGGGATAAACCCGGCATGAAAATGCCTGTCAACAAGTTGTCTTATGTCAGCAGTGTATCAGATTGGGGATGGATCATTGGCACGGGTGTTTATCTGGATACCATTGAAGTATCAGTGTTACAAAAGCAAAAAATGCTTCAATACAAGTTGATTGAAAATTGTGTGATCATTATTGCTATCACACTGTTGCTCATAATTGGGATACAGGCCGCTATTCGTCGATTGATGCGTCGGCTCAATAAAGAGGTTAGTCAATTGACAGACTACCTTGAAACAGAACAGATATCTGATCTGTCAACAACATATCGCATCAAAGATTTCAATACCATTGCCAAAGCGACACATGCCGCCTTTTCTGCAAAAAAAGAGGCAGAAATCAATCTTTTGCAAATCAATCAAGCATTGGAAAATGAAAAAAACAGAGCCAATGAACTGGCTGAAAAAGCGCAGGCATCCAATAAAGCCAAAAGTGAATTTCTGGCAAACATGAGCCATGAAATCAGAACACCTTTAAATGGTATCATTGGCATGAATACCTTACTGTTGGATACCGACTTAACTGATGAACAAAAACAATTTGCAAAAACCATTTCCACAAGTTCCGAATCACTTCTGGGCTTGCTCAATGATATTTTAGATTTTTCAAAAATTGAAGCTGGTCGCCTGGAAATGGAAGTACTGAATTTTAATTTATTGTCATTAATGGATGATCTGGCCGAAATGATGGCTGTCAAAGCCAATGAGAAAAAACTGGAATTCATCTGTGCAGCTTCACCCAATGTACCTGTATATTTGCAGGGAGATCCCGGCAGACTCAGACAAATATTGATCAATTTGACAGGCAATGCGATCAAGTTTACACAACGCGGCGAGGTTTCAGTTCGGGCATATCTGGATTCTGAAACCCAAACATATGCAATTATTCGTTTTTCTATTAAAGATTCCGGTATTGGCATTCCTGAAAACAAGATCCATCTTCTTTTTGATAAATTTTCGCAAGTGGATGCATCCACCACCCGACAATTTGGCGGTACAGGCCTCGGACTGGCTATTTCCAAACAATTGACCAAAGCTATGGGGGGCGAAATCGGTGTGAATAGCGACCCAGGCAAAGGCTCTGAATTCTTTTTTACTGCAAAGTTTCTCAAGCAAACTGAGAAAAATCAAATACCATTTGTATCGAAAGATATTAAAGGAATTCATGTTTTAGTGGTTGATGACAATACCACCAATCGCATAATCATTATGAAACGCCTTCAATCATGGCAAATTTTTGCAGATGAAGCAGCGGATGCTTCAATCGCTTTGGATATGATTTACAAATCAGCCAGATCCAATAATCCCTACAAGATTGCCATTCTGGATATGCAAATGCCCGGCATGGATGGTGCGACCTTAGGCCAAAAAATTAAATCCGATCCTGCCATTTCAGATATTCGTCTAATCATGTTAACATCACTGGCGCAAAGTGGAGACACCAAAAAATTTCAATCATTGGGCTTTTCAGCCTATTTGACCAAACCTGTACGACATCACGATTTGTTCGATTGCCTGGTTTTTGTCAACACAGGTCAAAAACAAAAAAAGCAGATTCTTACCCGGCATACAATCCGAGAAGAACGTCGTCTTAATTCAAGAATATTGCTTGTTGAAGATAACATTGTCAATCAGCAAGTGGCAAAAGGATTTATCAACAAACTGGGATATTCGGTAGAGATTGTTGAAAATGGCAGGGATGCAATCAATGCGTTGGAAAAACAAGACTATGACCTCGTATTAATGGATTGTCAGATGCCGATTTTGGATGGTTTTGAAGCAACCAGGCAAATCAGAAATCCACAATCAAACGTGCGCGATCATGACATTAATATTGTTGCCATGACCGCAAATGTCATGAAAGGAGATCGTCAAAAATGTCTTGATGCAGGCATGAACGATTACATTGGAAAACCGCTCAATATTGCAGATCTGGAAAAAATGTTGTCAAAATGGTTAAAAAAAATTTTTGAGACTTCAAGCAAACCCCAAAAAAAGTCTGAAACCGAAACCAGTTATGAGAGCGAAATAAAGATATTTAATAAACAAGCTGCAATCAAAAGACTTGGGGACAAAGACATACTCTTAATTGTTATAAAACAAGCGATAGATGATATTCCCAAACAAATTCAAGCGATGAAAGAATACTTGTCTTTAGATAAACGCATGGATGTCAGTAGAAATGCGCATACGATTAAAAGTATTGCAGCCACAATTGCTTTGGATGAATTGACTGATATTGCATTTGAAATTGAAATGAATTCAAAGGAGATCCCAAATTTACAAGATATTAATGAAAGTATTCAAAAATTGGAATCTGCTTTTGAAAGATCGAAAGCTGAAATGGATGCATATATCAATTCGAAGTAATTGGGGTCAGAGTAAAATTAAGGAATTCTCGGAAAATAAGTTCCCCATTTATATATTGAATTCCTATGTTTGAACCTGGATTACGCTGAAGAAGATGAATTAAAAGTGTTTGATTTCATCTTATTCATCTTCTTCAGCGTAATCCAGGTTCAAAATGAATAGAATTGACTCTTTCAGAAATGGGGAACATGCCGAAATCACTCTTCAAAAATCAAAGCTTTTCTGTGTAAAAAATGCGGATTGCTTAAAAAAAAAACGCAATCCTTTTTGAAAAAACTGATCTAAAGCCATTACAGTATCGTTTGTCGGTTTATCCCAGAATATGCCATAATTGCCCGAATTTTTATTATCCAGACCCCGCAGAAAAATATAATAAATTCCGCCAAAATGGGTTTCAAAGGAATAGTTTTCAATTCGTTGAGCGAGATAGCGATGAAGCGCTATGGTATAAATGTAATACTGAAGAATGTAATAGTGCGAAAGGATTGCACGTTTCATGGATGATTGATTGTAATCTTTCAGTTCAGGCCCCAGATAATTGGATTTCCAATCCAGAATGTAATATTTATTTTTGTACGAAAAAATTAAGTCAATAAAACCTTTCATCATGCCATTAATCTGATACGTATCCAAAGGATACATATCCATTTTTGCCCGGCTGACCCAGGGAACAGTATCAATAATTGCTTTAATCCTGTTGGGTTGAATATCTGTAATAGGAAAATAAAACCCCAATTCGGTTATTTGAAAATCCTTTTGAATACGACCCAATCGAAAATCAGGATCAGTTTTAGATAGACTGGCCCATTTAACCCGATCAATCAAACGAATAATGGTTTTTTGCCATTTCAAATCAAATCCATATACAGCCAATTTGTCTGATACAAGGCTTTGGATATATTGATCATCAGATTTTTCAAAATCGACTTGTTCCAACAATTCGTGAAGAAATGTACCGGGCCTGGCACCTTTTGGAAATGCAAAAATTGACATTGGTTTTGGTGCTTTTTCTGCATGTTGAATTATATCATGATTCGGATCACTATAAATATCGTAATCTGGTAATTCAGACGCATGACTTGTCGTTGATGTTAATGCAGAAAAACTGGTTATACGCCAGGAGGAATCAATTACTTGACATGGATTTTGGCACGTCAGTTCATAAGGAACAGGCATGGTTTCAGAAAATGATAGGGCTTCTGAAGAAGTAATCTCTGGTAATGGCCATGTTTGATAACAGATTTGAATGTTTTCATTATCTTTTAAGTGAGTCAAAGCATGCCAGATTTTTTTTCTTGTTATAGTAGATTCCTCCAGCAAAGAGACAACATTGTAAGGTATCTGTTGTCCATTGTGACTCAAGTCCTTTCCATGTAAGAGCCAGGAAAATGGACTGCTCTTTATACCGCTGATATTGCCATGTACCAGATAGCATTGATATCGGGCACGGGTCAGGGCAACGTACAGGAGTCGCATATTTTCTGCCAGACATTCAGTATTGGCCCATTCAATACATTTCACTTTTTCTTCTTTAGTGATTGGTAAAGTCAGGGCATAGTCATTGCCTGGATCATGAAAAACAAAGGGCCTTTTCTTTATATTTAGTTGAGATCCCTCCCAGAGAAATGGACAATATACAATTTTATATTGTAAGCCTTTGCTTTTATGAATGGTTACAATTTTTACAGCATTTTCATCTGTTTCCAGTCGCATATTGGAGTCATGTCTGACGAACTGTTCGCCGGCACGATACCGATTGAAATATTCCATCAGGCCCGACATACCGGGTTGCTTTTCCATATCCACTTGATGCAACAATTCTGCAATATGTAAGATATCTGTCAGTAAGCGTTCACCATTTTTCATGGAAAGGATATTTGCGCGAATATTCTCTCTGGATAACAGATACCGAAACATCACCATAAAGCCTTTTTGCTGCCATAAATCATGATACAATTGAAAACGTTTGATCCATTCATCAAAACGATTGCTGTCAGCAATTGTATCAAGCAGCTTATCAGCATTCATGCCAATCAATGCAGAAGTCAACGCACTTTTAAGCTTTTGTTCATTTTGAAAATCTGCAACAGCAGCAATGGTTTGTGAAAAATCACTACAAATTGCTGATGACCACACTCTGTCTTTTGAATATACAACACCAGGTATCCCTCGTTTGCGAAGTGCGATCAATATGTTATCTGCTTCATAGTTTTGCCGAACCAGAATAGCAATATCAGCAGGTTGAATGGGGATGCCATCCAGTAATGCCATTTTTTTTCTGGAAAGTTGAAACAATTTGAATATATGATCAGCAACCTGATTATAAATAATTTCCCTGGCTGTTCCCTTATTTAAAGGGCTTTCAGGTTTTTCTGAATTTTCGATATATAATATTTGTAAAGGGCACTGCGGTTTATTATCAATTATCATTTGAACATCCGGCAATTGAGGTTGAACCGGATGAAATTGTACGTTATCATAAATAAAGGCTGATGGATTTTGTAAAAAAATTGTATTGATCGCCTCAACAAGCAATGCGCTGGAGCGCCAATTGGTATCCAGGGTGAATTGATGATCTGCATTTTCAACCCCTTTGAGATATGCAAATAAATCCGCGCCGCGAAAACTGTAAATGGCTTGCTTTGGATCGCCTATAATATACAAAATACAATCTGAATGATTGAAAATGGTATAAAAAATTTGATACTGAATGGGGTCAGTATCTTGAAACTCATCAATTAATGCGGCCCTGTATTTTTTTCGGATGCTTTTGGCCAATAGACTATTTCCACCATTTTCCAGGGCTTTGTATACATAATGAAGTAAATCGTCAAAGCTTTGAATCTGAAGTTTCTTTTTCTTTTCAAACAAGACAGATTGTGCGTTTTGCATGAACTCTCTTTGAATATAGATCATTTTTTGTTGATACAAGTCTTCAAGGGCAGCATAAGAATCAATGAGCTGCTCACATACATCAAAAAATAGATGTTCAGGCGGTTCAAAGGCTTTTTTGGTATTCCTTCTGATTGCACTGGCCTGAAATTTTTCCAATAGTTCAGTTGGCAGTCGTGTATAGGGGGAATTGGAAAAAAGTGCAGAAAGATTTTTCATATATTCTGCCATTTGTGCTATTGGATAATTTGTTCTATTCAATCTGTTATCATAATTTAACAAATCGTTTATTTCGTTGTAATAATTTTTAAAAATTATACCTGCCTGTTCAAAATAAGCAATATAGTGCTTTTCCTGATTTATAATTTCCTGATCAGATGGGCAGGTGACATCAGGCGTAATCTTCGCAAAAGGTGTTTGAAGAACATAACGTGTCCATTGCTTCATAGTATTCGGTTTATGTCCTGTTTTTCTGGCATACTGTAAAAATAGCAAAGAGGCATCATATAAATGCTGACGAATAAAATCATCCGCAATTTCCTGAACGAGGTGTGAAACATCAGCAAGTAATTCGGCATCAAAAATAACACCACTTTCAAAGGCATTTTCTTTTAATATCCGATGACAAAATCCATGAATGGTATAAATAGCTGCTTCATCAAAATTACGAATGGCCAATTCAAGATTCTGAACGCGATTTGATGTTGGCGGGCACTGACCAAACATATCAATCATCCAGGGGGCATAGGATGATGTTTTAAAAGGTTTATTTTTAAGATAACTGGCATAAAGGACATGCATATCATAAAGAACATGTCTAATACGCTCACGCAACTCCTCAGTGGCGGCATCTGTATACGTTACCACGAGAATATTGGATACATTATACGCTTTTTCGACAATAAGCCTCACGTACAGGCTGCAAATGGTATACGTCTTTCCAGTTCCAGCGCTGGCTTCTATAAGGTTGGTGCCTTCTAAAGGACATTGAATCAGATGAAAAGGTTGTGGTCTCATAAATTATTGCTCCTGCTTACATTGCCACAAGGAAACATAATATTGATAAAAAAATATATAGCAGTAACTATTTTTTTATCAATACATTCTTGGGGAAGAAAATTTGGGGGTGTTTTATGCATTATTTTTTTTATCAAATATTTTTTGATATAATCAAGTGTTTTTCTTATTTTTCAAGAATACATTGGCCCGCTCTGTTCTGACACAATAAAAGGAGCAATTATTAGTTTTTCCAATTCAGCTCACTAACAGGCAATTGCGCGTTTGGAAACAACAAAAGCAGAATCAGGATTAAAAAAAACAGTTAAACTAATAAATATTGATTTCGGTTTTTGAAATCGTGAAATAATATTCTCTAAAAAACTGGAATATCATAATTCCCACCATAAAACCGAAAAATGGCATTGATATGATCATGATCCGAACAATACATATCACTTCGCTTTTTCACATACTTCAGAACGTTATCTGTAAACCCCCCGGTGGAAATCAGCCACATTTGAATTTCAGGGGGTGTTGTGCCCATTTCTGCGGCTTCACGCATTGCCGCATCAGCCGCACGCTCTAGTTTTTTGACCTGATTAATGCCCATTTTGGTTCGGGTATATTTGCACTCACATAACCAGGTGATTTTCTGACGTCTGGCAAAAACATCAATTTGATATGATTTTGTAGTT
>Ga0272440_1000987_pt1 | contig 23681 bp, 18 predicted proteins | sample SSMMMBAug17_FD_192440 | JGI IMG/M metagenome (GOLD analysis project Ga0272440, IMG submission 192440) | Marine sediment archaeal communities from Little Sippewissett salt marsh, Falmouth, MA, United States - SSM-MMB-Aug17 | ecosystem: Environmental > Aquatic > Marine > Wetlands > Sediment ...
GTGTGTGCCACACAGCATAGTGCATTATGCTATTGAGACACACCATAAAATTGTAGTAAATGAACCTTCTCAAAATGGTCAATTTCAGTACGACTCTTATTTTGATTTCCATACACCAGCCTCTTGTATGGCGGTTCCCGCATCGATTGAAGGGAGTGTCTTAGGTGTATTGTATTTAGAAAATGAAGAGGTTTCTACTCCATTGCATCCTAATACTGTACAAACATTGCAGCTTTTACTCACACAAGCGTCCATAGTGTATAAAAATGCTTTGCTTTATGAAACATTGAAAAAAAGTGATGCTTTACTTAAAAAAGCACAACAAATTTCACATGTTGGTAGTTGGGTTTATGATATGGCAGATAGGACGATTGAATGGTCTGAAGAGACATATCGTATTTATGAGTTAGAACCTTATAGTATACTGATTAATCAAGATTGGGTGATGCAACACATTCATCCAGATGATATGGAAATTATCATGGCATCTCATGAAAAAGTAGTGACAGGACAGCCATATTGTGATGTGATTAATCGTATTGTCACGGCTGAGGGAAATATACGAGTAGTCCATCAAAGAGGGGAGGTTTACTGGGAAGATGATCATCAAAAGATCTCAGGAACAATCCAAGATATTACTGAAACACGTCAAGCAGAAGAGATGATTAAGGTGCTTTCTCAAGTAGTGAGTCAAACACCTTTCGCAGTAGTAATTACAGACCCAAATGGAGTCATCGAGTATGTCAACAATCAAACACTGCAACTGACTGGGTATTTCCAATCCGAAATAATTGGGCAAAATATGTCCTTCCTTCAATCAGGTATTCACCCTACAAGCTTTTATCAAAATTTATGGCATGTAATTAAGGATAAAAGAGAAAATTGGAAGGGCATACTTGTTAATAAAATTAAAAATGGTACAATGAAAGATTTTGCAACTACAATTTTTCCTATTATAGATGAAAAAGGTGTTATAACTAACTATGTTTCTATCCAAGATGATGTTACAGAACGTAATATTAAAGATAAACTCTTTTTGATGCAAACGCGCCAAGCACAAATGGGAGAGATGTTAAGTATGATAGCACATCAATGGCGTCAGCCTTTGTCAATTATGAGTGCTCATATCAATCGTCATAAAATTAATATTATGCTTGAAAAAGCTTCATTTAGCGATATTTTAGAGGGATACAATGATATTGAAATCCAGATTCAACACCTTTCTAGAACTATTACTGATTTTAAAGATTTTTTTAAACCAGATAAACAGATGGTTCTTTCGAAAAGTTCAACTATTATTAATAAAACACTTGATTTAGTAGAACACTCTTTGATGAATAAAGGTATTCAAATTAAGAAGTGTGTAGGTATTGATGAAGAGTACCAAGCTTATGAAAATGAACTCGTACAAGTGTTACTTAATCTGATTAAAAATGCACAAGATGCCTTTGAAGAACATGTTGTTACAAAGCCAATTATTACAATTACCGCAGATCAAGAAGAACAAGACATTTTTATTTGTGTGGAAGATAATGCGGGTGGAATTAAACAAGAGATGATGGAAACACTCTTTGCTCCTTACAGCTCCACCAAAAAAGACAATGGAACAGGTCTTGGACTTTATATGAGTAAAATTATTCTCCAAGAACATTGCAATGGTGATATTTTTGCAAAAAATACCCTTTTTGGAGCTTCTTTTACACTTCGTTTTCCTAAAGCATAACTTTTATTCGTGATTCTTTAGTCAAGAATCGTGAATTTTTTCTCTATCTTCTCAAGTTTTGTAATATTTTTGTAATTTTGTCTCAAAAAATAGTTTTAGTGATTTTTTAGTGATTTTTTATCTATACCATTTCCCCATGAACAAAATGTATATAAAATTTTTTATTTGTGTTGGTAGAGTATGAAAGAGTTACGTTTATTGATAGTGGATGATGTAGAGGATAATCGTTTAGTGCTACATGCTATATGTCGCAAGATAGATGCTTTGCAAATCCAAGAGGCTACTGATGGCCTTGAAGCAATTGAAAAAACTGTAAATTGGCATCCTCATATTATTCTCATGGATGTGATGATGCCAAACTTGGATGGTTTTGAGGCTTCAAAGGTTATAAAGCAAAAATTTCCAGATACCATCATTATGATTATTACGGCAGTTGTAGATCCTCAAATGGAAGTCAATATGGCCTCTATAGGTGTAAATGCTTACTTACATAAACCTATAGATAAGGAGTTAGTCCGTTTTAAGCTTCAAAATTTTGCAGCATTGGTACGCTCAAAAGAGGGTGACTACACACAATTGTCATCCAAGAAGACACTTAACCCTTTTTGTAATGATGTCAGGCACTATAAAATAATTTTTGATATTGTAGATAGTGAAGGGATGATGGACTTTGGCGTATGGCTTCTTACTCGTTGTGAACATAACCCAATGATGAGATGTTCAAAAGTTGATTTAGTTGTTGAGCTCTTTTATGCATTGATGCAACAAGTCTTAAAAGAATACAATATCTTAAGTATTATTATTGAAGAGAGTTTTGAAGAAATTTTTTTGACTATGCAATTACCACATGCCATCAGTCTGAAGCCAACACTTGCGATAATTGTCGAAGATTTACAGCATCAGTGTGTAGTGCAGGCAAATATTGTGTGTGTACGACTCTTTTTACAGACTCCATCTACAACTCCTTCCTACGAAGCGGTCTCTGAACCACTCTCTCCCGTTATCGAAGTCTCTTCTATACCTGAGAATGGCAAGGGAGATGAAGAGATAGTTATTCTCAGTGAGGAAAAAACTACGAGACATATTGATGCTACAGAAAAAGAGCTATTACGACAAAGTTTTGTTGCAAAAACTCCAGCACTAGAGTATGTCAATGACATTGGTGGAGATGTTCTTGATGAAATTCGTGATTTAGAAAGTTTGGATAATGAATGGAGTGAACGATTAGCCATTTTAGAGAGTGAGCCCTCTTTGGAAAATATAAAGAGTTTTGTTGATGGAGTATTAGGTGTTTACGTTCGAGCTATTAATAATCTGTTCGAATTTACGGCACTTGCCTATGCACTCTCTTCTCTTGGGGCATTTATGAAAGGAGATGCGGAAACAATCATCGAAGATGCTTCAAAAATGAAAGTCTTAGTAATGCTTACAGAACATTTAGGCAGTGATCTTAGAGCCTGGCGTCAACATATTTTTGAGTTGCAAGACGCAACAGATATACACTATTTAGATAGTTCGTTTTTTAGTTCGTGTATGCAAATTGAGCAGATCATTGGCAATCAAAACATTGATAGTGATCATGATAGTGATATGGAATTTTTTTAATTTAATTAAGGAGTAAATAGATGGCAAAACGAGTGATAATTGTGGATGATTCCAGAGCAGTAGTAGCAACGGCGGAGCTTGCTTTAGATGGGTTGATTCAGAGTGGTGTGATAGAGTTTAAATCCTATTTAAACCCTTTAGAACTTTTAAATGCTCTAGAAAATGGTAGTGAGAATTTTGACTTATTAATTAGTGATGTCAACATGCCAGAAATGAATGGATTGGATTTGTCACGTTCAATTAAAAGTGATGAACGCTATAAAAACAAGCCTATCATTATTCTTACGACAGAGAGTTCTGAACAGATGAAAATGACAGGTAAAGAAATAGGAGTAACTGGTTGGATGGTTAAACCATTTAATGATGAAAAATTAGTTAAATCAATAAAAATGATATTGGGAGTATAGGATGCAAGAGAATACCCTTCAATCAAGAAGAGAACGTTATCTAACGTTCTTTTTGGGTGAAGAACAGTACGGCATTGCGATTGATAAAATTAAAGAGATCATTGCAATGATGAAAGTAACAAATGTTCCAAAAACACCTTCTTACATACGAGGAGTGATTAATCTTAGAGGCTCGATTATTCCTGTGGTAGATACTCGTTTACGGTTTGGTATGGAGAACCGTGATGAGGATATGCATACAGCAATTGTAATTGTAGAGGTGGACAGAGTAAATATAGGTTTCATTGTTGATCGTGTTGAAGAGGTTGCTTCAATTGATACAGCTAATTTAAGTGAGCCTCCCAAATTTGGAAGTCAAATTGATAGCGATTTTATTTGTGCCATGGCACAGATAGGTGAAAATGTAGTAATGTTATTAGATGTACTGAAGCTATTTGAAGCAGATGAACTAGTAAGTCTTGAACAAATTCAGAAAATAAATTAATACAAGGAAATGAAAATGAATTGGTTAGAAAATATGGTGTTGCAAAGTAAGTTGATTTTATTAACAAGTGTCATGATGTTTGCTCTTGCAATTTTAGGTTACCTGGGTTACAACTCAACTCAAAAATGGCAGGGAAGTACCTATGAACTAGGTGAGGTTCGTTTACCTTCAAGTATAAGTTTATCGGAGATGCGAATAGGTATTAATCAGATAGTGATTCAACAAAACCGTGTGAGAGGTGTCAAAGGTGATGCAAGAATGCAGGAAGTTGTCAAGGATGCTATTGAGCGCATTAAATTAGGAAACCAACGATATGAACAAGGCTTGGCAGTTTATGCTTCATTACCGCAAACAAAAGAATTAGCAATTGAATGGAAACAATATGAAGCAGCTTTTACTATCTGGAAAGAGTTAAGTGATACTTTTTTAGAAAATACGCTTATCCCACTAGCAGCTACATCAGATCTTGAAATGATTCAAGAGTATTTTGGAAGAATGACAGATTTTATTAATACAAGTAGAAAACCGCGTACCGCTATGCTAACGAGTATGGATAAAATTTCACAAATCAATTCCAAAATTACTAATGAAACTGTTATTGGTGCAAAAGAGGAATCAGCATCCGCAGTGAAAATGACGATGATGATTGTAGGTATCTCTTTTGGTATAGCAATTTTACTTGCATTTTTAATCATTCGTTCCATTACTCGAGCCATTACGCAAAGTGTCACATCTATACGCGATGGAGCTATGCAAATTACATCAGCATCAGATCAAGTTGCTTCTTCTTCATCATCACTAGCACAAGGAGCAAGTGAGCAAGCTTCAAGTGTAGAAGAGGTTAGTGCGACTCTCGAAGAGAGTACATCTATTAATACACAAAATTCAGACAATGCAAGGCAAGCAGATATTTTGGCAAAAAATGCAAACGACTCAGCAAGAGCAGGGTATGAAAAAGGTGAACAACTCTCTAATTCAATGCATGCTATAACAGAGTCTGCAGCGAAGATTTCAGGGATTATTAAAGCAATTGATCAAATAGCATTTCAAACAAATCTATTAGCATTAAACGCAGCTGTCGAAGCAGCACGAGCGGGAGAACATGGTTTAGGCTTTGCTGTTGTAGCAGATGAAGTAAGAAACCTTGCACAACGTGCTGCATCCGCTGCAAAAGAGACGTCAGATATTATTGAAGAGGTAGTTGAACAGATAAAAGAAGGAAACCAGATAGCACTAGCAACACATACAGCATTTCAAGAGATTGTAGATCAAAGTAAAAAAGTATCTGATCTTATTGGTGAAATCTCTATAGCGGGACGTGAACAATCAGAAGGTATGGCACAAATCAATCAAGCTATGGGACAGGTAGACCAAGTAACACAACAAGTCGCTGCAAACTCAGAAGAGGCAGCTGCTGCTGCAGAAGAACTTAATGCCCAAGCTACAGCTATGATGGAAACGGTTCGTATTTTGGCTCAAATGGTTGGGATGAATAACAAAGCACCTATTCAAGAGCCAAAAAAAATGCATTTAGACCATGTTGCAACAACAGAATCTTCAGTAGGTAAATCTTCAGCGGTAGGTATAAAGCAAACAGCAAAATCTGAAGAAGTGTTTCCTTTGAGTGAAGATGACTTAAAAGAGTTTTAGATGCAACTAGATGGAGATATTATCACAATAGATTTGTCAATGAGTCTTGAAGATATTTTAAACTTTGAGGATTTTGTGCGTCCGAGATTGGAATATATACAGCGCATAGAAGTGGAGCATGGAAGCGTGCTTAAGAGTAGCGCTCTTCTGGCACTCTTGTGGAGTCTTAAACAAAGTAAACAAGAGCTCAATATTCCTTTTTTAGAACAAGAAAAAGCAATTTTTTCTCAGTCTGGAACACTACACTGGATATATGTAAATTAGAACTTACACAGTAATTTTATGTCAAAAATTAGCTTTTATGGCACAAATTGTTAGCACGCAAGAAGAGAAAATATAGAAAGGATTTGGACCATGACAAAACAAGAACAGGTTAAATCGATATTTATCGAAGAGGCCGGTGAAATTATCGAAAAACTCGATGTAAATATTTTATGTTTTGAAGAGAATTCTACGGATTTTAATTTATTAAATGAAATTTTTAGAGGTGTACATACATTAAAGGGGAATGCAAATGCTTTTGGCTTTACAAGATTAGGTGAGTTTGTACACCATTTTGAGGATGTTTTAGATTATTACCGCAATAGTAAAGAACAAATTGAAGATGAACATTTAGATTTGATTGTTAATAGTGTTGATGTTATTAAAGAAGTGATGATTTGTGAGCTGGATGCCCTTCCTCAATTACCTCATGATTATAGTGTTTGTTTACATGGGATTAAAGTACTCATAGCATCTAAAACGGGAAAATCTTTTGAAGGAGTACAAGAGCAAAACCCACCTACTGATTTAAGCGATTTAGCATCGGAATTTGGACTCTCATTGAGTGAAAAATTTGAAAACGATGTACTTCAATCAATTGAAAGAATGCGTCAAATTCGTGAAGTAGGTATGGTGCTTTATAGGGTTGATCTTACCTTTGATAGTGATAGTTATAAACGTGGCTTTGATCATCTTATCTTTATAACTCTTTTAGCAGAAAAAGCCAAGGCAATAGAGAGCTTTTTTAACCTAGAATATGTTGCACCTTTACACAATTTTACATCAGATGAAAATCAAATCAAAAAGAGTTCTATTGTACTTTTGAGTCTTGAATCAATAGAAGCAATGAATGAAAATTTTGAGTTTTTATTTGACCATGAATATAATGTACAAGTGCTCCCAGTAGAGATTGTGGCAACATCACTTGCAACAGAACCTTTAGAGGAAAAAACAACAAAAGAAAGTGTAGCAGTTGCCCCAAAAAACACATCTCCTGAGAGTAGTTCAGTATTGACACACTCTGCAAAATCAACAATCCGTATCGATACATATAAATTAGATGAACTTTTTGATTCTGTTGGTGAACTTGTAATTGCGCAAAACTTTATTGCACAAAATGAGAAGATACGTTCGATTGAAGATGAATCGATTAAAAGAACAATCGAAACACTTTCTAAAATCACAAAAAGAATTCAAGATAGGGTTATGTCACTGCGTATGGTGGCGATTCGAGATACTTTTGATAAGATGAAACGAGTTGTGCGTGATACCTCCAAGAAAACAGGTAAAGCTTTGCATTTAACTGTTTTAGGAGAAGAAACAGAAATTGATAAAACAATGATAGATAGTCTCTCAGATCCACTGATACATATTATACGAAATGCGATTGACCATGGACTTGAAGCAAATCAGCAAGAGAGAGTCGCTGTTGGAAAAAACATAGAAGGAAATCTTACTCTTCGAGCTTACCATAAAAGCGGAAGTATTGTCATTAGTGTAAGTGATGATGGGCGTGGTATTAACAAAGATAAAGTATTACAAAAAGCGATTGAAAGAGGAGTTGTAACTGGGGATGAAAACTTAACAGATAGCCAAATTTTTGCACTTATTATGCAACCTGGATTTTCAACAGCCGATGCAATTAGTGACTTGTCGGGAAGAGGTGTCGGGCTTGATGTTGTGAAAACATCTATTGAAAAGTTACGTGGAAAAATTGAAATAGAGTCAACTCCAGGTAAAGGAACGACATTCTCTATGGTATTGCCATTAACATTAGCAATTATTGATGGTATGCTTGTAGAATCAGGTGGTGAAATTTATATTATCCCGACACTTAGTGTTGTAGAGTCATTCCGTCCTGAGAAAGAGATTGTGCACGTCCTTAAAGAGAAGGGGCAGTTCGTAAGTCTTCGTGGACAGCATCTGCCTATTATTCGTTTAAGCGATATTTTCAATCTTCCTGCAAAAAAGACAGAACCTTGGGAAGGTATTTTAGTCTGTGTTGAAACAGAATCAGGCAGAATAGCCATAATGGTGGATGAACTCGTAGGGCGTCAGCAAGTAGTAATCAAACCTTTGGGAAAAGCTCTTGCGAAACTCAAAGAGATTTCTGGTGGTGCGATTCTTGGAAGTGGGGATATTGCCCTCATTTTGAATGTAGACGCAATCCGGACTCAAGAAGAGGTAATTCATGCGGGAAGTTGAACTTACAGTAGAAGAGTTTGAACTCTTTCGTAAGTATATCTATACAAAAGTGGGCATAGCTCTTTCAGAACAGAAAAGCACTCTGATTAAAGGACGTTTGAATAAGAGACTCACTCAGTTGGAATTACCTAGTTTTAGAGCATATTATGATTATTTGATAGCAGATGAAAGTGGTGAAGAGCTTACATCTTTTGTCAGTGCAATAGCAACGAACGTCACCTCTTTTTTTAGAGAAAGTGCACAGTGGGAGTGGTTAAAGCTTTATCTGCCACAGATGATTCAAGCAAAAAAAGAAAAAAAAATTCGTATCTGGTCTGCAGGTTGCTCAAGTGGAGAAGAACCTTATACGATTTTGATGTTTTTACAGCAACATTTGGATGATTTTGATGCATGGGATATTAAAATTTTGGCAACAGATATTTCGACAAAAGTTTTAACACATGCGATAAAAGGGGAATATGATGCGAAAAATGTTGAGGAGCTTCCCAAAGAGATTATCAACAAAGCATTTGAAAAACAAAAAACTTTACATGGAAAATATACTGTTCGTAGTGATTTAAAAGAGAAGGTACTTTTTAGACTCTATAACTTAGTGACAGATCCATTCTTTTTTCAAAATAGATTTGACATAGTGTTTTGCCGTAATGTAATGATCTATTTTGATGATGTGACACGACATACTTTAATCGAAAAATTTACAACACTTTTACCAAAAGGTGCACCGTTGTTATTGGGAAGTTCAGAGTCACTAACAGCTCATAAAGATAGATTGAAACTTATCGGTTCATCTATCTATCAGCGCATTTAATAAAGGAAATAACATGCAAAATAAAGGGTGTGCTATTGCAATGAAAGAGGCAGAGTTTGACATAAACGAGCTCTTTTTTTCTATTACGGATTATGCAAGTACAATAGTCGCTGGGAACGAAGTATTTGTTCGTATTAGTGGTTACGAAAAGTCAGAAATTATTGGAAAATTCCATAATATTATACGTCATCCAGATATGCCAAAGATTATATTTAAAACGTTTTGGGATTTTTTAAAGGCTGAAAAACCAATCGTAGCATATGTTAAAAATAAAACAAAAGAAGGTGGATACTATTGGGTGCTAGCGGCAGTTTTCCCAATGAATGGACGTTATATCTCTATACGTATAAAACCAAATTCGTCAATTTTTCCGATTATTCGAGAACTTTATTTTAAACTGCTTATGGCAGAGAGCAAGGCAGAAACAGATGTAGAAGTTTTACTAGAGGCTCTTTTAAAAGAGCAGGGGTTTAATTCGTATGAAGAGTTTATGAGCCATGCACTTTTGGCGGAACTTATAGAGCGTAAAAAGATTTTAACAACAAAAGCCAGTGAACAAAAGGATACCTTACAAATTCACTCTAAGGTAATGGAATGTCTTGATGGTTTGCTTGAAAATAGTAATTTTATTATGTATAGATATGAAAAATGGTTTGATAAAATCGCTTTGTTTGACAGGGTAAAAGAGACATTTGCAGAAAAAGGAGTTACTCTGAGACATTTAGCAAGAGATATTGTATTTCTTTCGCTGAATGCCTCTGTTGCATCTTATAAAGTGGCATCAGGCGGTGAGACTTTCGGAGTTTTGGCGAGTGATGTACGTGTCAATGCAAAAGAGAACGATATTTTGATTACGAAGATTGATCTTTTAGCTCAGTCATTGTCAGGGCTTTTGAATAAGATGATTTTTAGCGTTTCAGCTATTAGAATCCAGATAGAGATGATGACTTATTTTATCCGTGAAGTCCTTTATCAAGAGACAGATGTAGATAGTTTTGATCTTGCAGAAAATCTTGAAATATTAAGAGAATTAGTCGCTTCATATACTTTAAAATTAAGTGAACTTCAGTCGCAGATGGATGATAACATTCAAGAGAGTTTAAAAGGGCTTACTTCATTGGAACAGCAAGTGATGTATCTTGGATATATCCAAGTTTACGGTATTATTGAAGCCGCAGGTTATCAAGATGAAACCATAGGTTTTGGCGGTATTTTTTCGCAACTCAAAGATTTAATTCGTCGCACATCGGATGAAATTGTCGTTATGCAAAAGATGGGAGAAGATTTTTCTGCTGAAAATCAGGGATTGATTCATGAACTTCTCTCTATAGTAAATGTTATTTCAGAGATGCAAAAAACGACAAAAAAGATTAAAAGTGTGGTCGTAGCATGAAAAAAAGCCTTAAAAATGATGAAGTAGAATTTATCAGTCGTAAACTTTTAGAACTCAATAAGCAACTTATTGAAAGCGAAAAAACAAAGACAGCTTTTTTGTCTCTTGTATCAAATGAGTTAAACAATCCTATGACAACGCTACTTGGTATGATCCCTTATTTCAAGCCACCTGCTGGAGACTCTAAAGAGAAGATTTTTGCTCTGTTACACGAAGAGGTACTAAATCTTGAATTTAAAATTCAGAATCTCGTGGAAGTAGCAAAGATAGAGAGTGGTGTTTGTGATATTACATACGCTGAAGTTGCATTTGAGAGCCTTGTTTATGAAGTGTTGGAGTCATTCCAATATCTAATTGACATGAAAAAGATTAGTGTTAGTAAAAATATCATAATACCGCCATTTGTTGTTTTAGACCCATCCAAAGTACATCTTATTCTTAAAAACCTTTTATCAAACGCTTTTACTTATGGCACTCCTGGAAGTGTTGTAAGCATTGATGCCCTCTTAGAGAACGATCTTATAAAGATAGTTGTAAAAAATAGAGGAGATGCTCCAAAAGTAGATTTTAAACCTCAGGTATTTACACGTTTTACACATACTTTAGAGGGAAAACATGGATTTGGTATTGGTCTGAGTGTGGCAAAGAGTCTTTGTGATACATTAGAAGGGAGTTTTGATTATGACACTCTAGAGGATGTGGTTTCATTTAATGTAACTTTGCCATATATTAGTACTATGCCTGACTCATCAGCATGTGGATCAAATGAGTTCTTATTTGAATCTTTTGATGATGCAATAGAAATGTAAAATGATACATGGTAACTCTACTTTTATCCATGTCGGACAAATTCATGTTGATCACTCTCCTGGAGCTATATCTACAGTTTTAGGCTCTTGTGTTGCCGTTTGTTTGTATGACCATACATTAGCGATTGGTGCAATGAATCATTACCTGCTTCCATTTTGGAATGGTAATGGACTTTTATCACCAAAATATGGAAATGTTTCGATTCCAAATATGGTTGAACAAATGACTCAAAAAGGCTCTTTACTTAGAAATATAGAGGCGAAGATTTTTGGTGGTGCTTCAATTAATATTAATGCAGCTGAGGGAATGATGATAGGACAAAAAAATATTTTAGTCGCACGTGAGATTCTTAAAGAGTATAACATCTCCCTTGTGGCTGAAGATGTCGGTGGAGAAAATGGAAGAAAGATACAATTTAATTTATGTACAGGAAAAGTTTTAATGAAATACACAAGAAACAACTGTTCCGTACAAAAAGGATAAAAATGTCTATACGTGTTTTGATTGTGGATGATAGTGCTACTGCTCGGGCAGTTTTATATGAAATTCTTAGTAGTGATCCTCTTATTGAAGTGGTTGCAACAGCATCAGATGCATATATAGCAAGGGATAAAATTGTAGAACTTAAGCCTGACGTAGTCTGTTTAGATGTAGAGATGCCTCGTATGGATGGAATCACATTTTTGAAAAAATTGATGCATTACATACCGGTACCAGTAGTAATGGTCTCTTCATTGACTCAAAATGGAGCAAAAACAACTTTAGAAGCTTTGGAGTCAGGTGCTGTTGATTTTGTAGGAAAACCTCACTCGCATATTTATGATGGCGTTGATAGTATGAAAGAGGAACTGCTTGCCAAAATCAAGATGGCATCAAAAGTCAAAGTACGGCAACGCTCTTTAAAGAGTTTGCAGCAAGCCAATACAAACTCATTAAGTGAGACTACAAATAAAATCTTAGCAATTGGAGCTTCTACGGGTGGAACAGAGGCACTTAAAGATGTTTTGATGGCTTTACCAAGAAATGCACCTGGTACAGTTGTTGTACAGCACATGCCATCAAATTTCACTGGTCCATTTGCTGAACGTCTGAATGGCTTATGCTCGATGGAGGTACGTGAAGCTCGAAATGGTGATTCCATTACACCAGGAGTTGTATTGATTGCTCCAGGTGATTATCACATGGTTGTACGTCGTTCGGGGGCACGTTATTATGTAGAGATTGGAACGGGCGAGAAGGTCTCTGGACACCGTCCCTCTGTGGATGTTCTTTTCAACTCTATAGCAAAAGTAGTTGGTACAAACGCGGTAGGTGTTATCTTAACAGGTATGGGAGGGGATGGTGCACGAGGTCTCTTGGCTATGCGTCATGCAGGTGCGATGACATTAGGGCAAGATGAAGCAAGTTCAGTTGTGTATGGCATGCCTAAGGTAGCGTATGAGCTTGGCAGTGTGATCAAACAGTTACCTTTATCAAAAATTCCAAATGGAATTTTAGAAGCGCTTTAAATTTTCGTGATTTTTTTGTGATTTAATTGTTTTATTATTGTTGATAGGAAAACATTTGAAGAGATGAAAGGAACATGTGACGGTGCTATTGAAATGTTAGATAAAATGTTAGTTGAAAAAAGAACATAAATTCTAAAAAAGAAGTGACAATGATAACGATTAAAGATGTTGAAAAATTCTCTAAAAAGTTACATGTTTTATATGTAGAAGATAATACCCAAGTACGTGAAGAAACAGCTGCTTTGTTTGAACTTCTTTTTGCTCATGTTTCTTTGGTAGCTGATGGTATAGAAGCTTTTGAAAATTATAATCAAGAAAAGTATGACATTGTAATTACAGATATTAATATGCCTAGAATGAATGGTGTAGAATTAATTTCAAAGATTAAAGAGATAAATCCAGAACAAAAAATAGTCGCAATATCAGCGTATGATGAAGCAGATATTCTTATTAATGTTTTGCGAAAAGGAGTGAGCAGTTTTATTTTAAAACCAATTAAGCTTGATGAAATACTCACTATTCTATACCCTGTATGTCGTGATGCAGATACACAAAATGTTACTGAAGCACTTTTTCATGAACTGCAAGAAGAGCGTGAAAAGTTACGACTGCTTTTAGCGTCTTTAACCTCTCATTCTCATACTGTTGCAGTCAAAAATGAGCAAATTGGTGAACTGTATGCACATCATACAAGTATAGATAAATCTAAAATGCTCGAAGAATATTTTGCAAAGGATGAAGATCAAGGAGATGAAAAAGTTGTTTTCATAGAGGATGATTGTGATGAATTACGCGAACTTCTTCAAGAAATTCCAGATGAGTTAGCCCTTTTTGTAGGAGATAATAGTAATAATGAGCATATAGAGCGGACTGCTAAAGATATAGCAAAAATTTCTAATATCCTCTATCGTTATACGCCTTTTTTAGATCCTTTAGCAAAACATCTTGAAGAACTATCAAGCATTATGTATCAAAATGATGCCTTTGTAGCAATACTTAAGAGTAAGCCAGAGCAGATACTTGCACTCTTTGATGCTGTTTGTATTGATCTTAGAATGTATGTAGTTCGTTTTGCTCAAGAGAGTATGGCGATGAGAAATATTCATCATATTCATCAGCCTACAACTTTAAGTATCCAACAGATTTTACAAATACTCTCACCTACATTAAGTGATGAAGGGAATGATCTTGAATTTTTTTAAGCAAAGAGTGAAGGAAATTCTATGAAGCGGCTACTAAAACCTTCGTATTTTTTTCGAGTGCATTCGCATTGGTTTTTACATACAAATACTATTCGTATAGTAGGGGCTTTTGTATCCATATTGGTACTTGTAACTGTTTACGCGCAAACAGTTAAGTATTATGAAGACAAAGCTGATAACTACTTTATCCAGCAGACAATGAATCATTTTAATCATATAGAGAATAGTTTACAAAGATATGAAAATGTTTTGCAAAGTGGTGTTGGATTTTTTCAGGGAAGCGATATAGTGTCTCGAGAAGAGTGGCATAAGTTTGTTGAAGCTTTAAATCTTGAAATGAATTATCCTGGAGTACAGGGCGTAGGATATGCTCAGATGTTTACATCCAAAGAGCTTGAAAATATTGAAAAAGCATTAGCAAAAGAGGGGTTTAAAAGGAGTGTTGCCACATCTGCCCCTCCTACAGATCTTCACAGTTCTATACTCTATTTAGAGCCTTTAGATAAACGCAATTTAGAAGCTATAGGATACGACATGTATTCAGAGAGTGTGCGTCGTGAAGCAATGAACTTGGCAGCACGTACAGGAAAAATGGCAATCTCAGGAAAAGTGACCTTAGTACAAGAGATTGATGAAGATGTACAAGCTGGTTTTTTGATGTATTTACCTTATTATGGCAAGAGAAACGGAGATAGTGCTTATAATGAAGCTAATGTTAAAGGATTTATTTATAGTCCTTTTCGTATGAATGATTTTATACGTACAGTGCGCTCTTTGCAAACAAATGATTTTAGGCTGAGTATTTACGATACAAATGAAGGAGTAGAAGAGTCAAAACTCTACCAATCAGCTCCTTCACAGAACAATGCACCAATTTATAAGCATACCTATGCCTTAGAGCTCGGTGGACGTGTATGGCATGTAGTATATGAGAGCTCATTAGAATTTGAAAAGAGTCATAGTAGTTACATTCCACTTATTTTAGGCGGGATTGGAGCGCTGTTTTATCTCTTTTTTATGTCTATTATTCTTGAACTGTTACGAAAACGTGCTTTGCTTAAAGTAAAAATGAACGAGTTAGAGCAGAGCAATCAATGGCTAGATATTTTGTTGACTAACTCTGCAGATGGATTGCATATCTTAGATGAAAAAGGAAACTTAATAGAGTGGAGTCCTTCATTTTGTCGTATGCTTGGTTATAGAGAAAGTGAGATAAAACATTTAAATGTTTTTGAGTGGGAAGCAAATTTTACATCTGAAAAGATAGAAGAATTGATGCAAAATCTTTCAGAAGTACCAATATCGCTTGAGTCACAATTTCGATGCTATGATGGCACTTTAATAGATGTTGAGATTAAAGCTCATGCTTTTATGGATGGAGACAAAAAGTTGATTTTTGCTTCTTCATGGGATATTACCAGTCGTAAAAAGAGTGAAAAACTTCTTACTCTTGAAAAAAATAATGCACAAAGTTATCTTGATATCGTTGAAGTAATGATTTTAGTACTAGATACGGACTATACAATCAAACTTATCAATCGTAAAGGATGTGAACTTATTGGATATAGCGCAGATGAAGCTATAGGGCAAAATTTTGTTGATTTGTTTATTCCGCCGAGATTACGAAATGGTATTACGCACGTAGCAGATGAATTAGCAACTAATAGTGGCTATAGATACCATGAAAACTATATTGTCACAAAAAATGGAACTGAACGACTTGTGGCATGGCATAACAAACCCATGCTTAATGAAGATGGAGAAATAGTAGGTATTTTAAGTTCAGGTGAAGATGTCACAGAGATTCGTTTTACGCAAGAACGACTCCAAGAGAGTGAAATGTTTTACAAAACAATTTTCTCTTCTGTCGATGAAGCAATTTTAATTTTATATGACGATGTCATTATTGATTCCAATGAATTGGCAATAACTTTGTTCGGTGGGGATGATATAAAGATTATTGGAAGCGATTTTTATGATTTATTTGTAGATATTCAATGTCCACACGATTCTATTGAAGAGTACTTTCAACGTGCTTATAATGGTGTTTTGGCAACAGCAGAGTGCTCAGTATGGCTCCAAAAAGAACCAGAAGAATCAAAAACAATTGATTTCACTTTGTCAAAATTTGGAAAAACAAGTGAACGAAAATTAATAATGGTGGTTCGTGATATTAGTCAAAAAGTTGAAGAAGAGCGTTTGTTAACTATGCACGCACGTCAAGCACAAATGGGAGAGATGATTTCTATGATAGCGCATCAATGGCGTCAGCCACTCGCAATCATAAATGCCATCACGTCACAGATGCGATTACGAGCGCTTTTGGCTGATTCTGAAGACGAAGCACTTATAGAGAATCTCATTAAAATAGAAGAGCAGAGTAGTCATTTGTCTCAAACAATATCAGATTATCGAGATTTTTTTCGTCCTGATAAACCAAAAGAGCGTTTTTACATTATGACATTAATTCAAAATGCTCTAAATTTAATTGATCATGCTTTAAAAAATCATTCGATTCATATAGAAATTGTTGCACTTCAAAATCCACAACTTATGACCTATCGTAATGAATTACTTCAAGTATTGATTGTGTTGCTCAAAAATGCCTTAGATGCATTTATAGAAAAAAATTTTTTAGATGGGAAGATAGAGATTCTTATAGATGTACGAGATGCAAAATGTTTTATATCCATTACAGATAATGCAGGAGGGATTAGTCCTGAAATAATGAAAAAGCTTTTTATCCCTTACTTTACAACGAAAAAAAATGGTTTAGGAACGGGTCTTGGACTACATATGAGTCGCATAATTATACAAGAACATTGTGAAGGTAAAATAGCTGTGACAAGCAGTGGTCGAGAGAGTGTATTTACAATTACTTTACCGTATGAGGAGGAAGAATGATGTTAAAAAAGACAGTACATCAATTGACGAAAAATGCACGAGGAATGCGAGTTCTTTATGTAGAAGATGAAGATTTGATTCGCGAAAATAACAAACTTTTTCTTGAAACAATTTTTGAAGAGGTAATGGTTGCAAAAAATGGTGCAGAAGGGTTAAAGATTTATAACACAGGTTCGTTTGAAATTGTCATAACAGATATTTTAATGCCTGAAATGAACGGTGTCGCTATGATTAATAAAATGAAAGAGAGTAAAGCTAAACAATATTTTATCGTGACTTCAGCATGTGAGGAGAGTAACTATCTCCTTGAGTTGATTAATCTTGGTGTCTCGCGTTTTTTACTCAAACCAATCCAAACGGAACAGATTATTGATGTATTAGATGAAGTTGTGAGAACAATCTATAATGAACGTAAAGTGGTTGAACTAACAGCGCAACTCAAACAAGATTTATTGCATCAAACGACATTATTGGAGCAATATAAAGAAGTTGTCGATGTTTCCACGATTGTTACGAAGACTGACTTATCTGGCAATATTATTTATGCAAATGATATTTTTTGTAATGTCACGGGATATTCCGATGATGACATTCTCTCAAAAAAACATAACGTTTTACGTCATCCTGATATGAATAGTGAGTTTTATGACATATTATGGAAGACGATTCTTGAGAAAAAAACCTGGAATGGTACGATTAAAAATCTCAAAAAAAATGGCGAGGAGTATATTACTGATACGACTATTAAACCTATTTTAGATGAGTTTGGAGCAATCATTGATTTTATTAGTATTAGTCATGATGTAACAGAGTTGCATAAACTTAACGAAGAGATATGGCAAACACAGCATGAGATGTTGTCTTTACTTGGTGAGGTTGGCGAGACTCGTTCACATGAAACCGGGAACCATGTTCGTAGAGTTGCTATCTATTCTCAACTACTTGGAGAGCTCATAGGCTTAGAAGATGAAGAAATTCGTCTGCTTTACAGCGCCTCACCAATGCATGATATAGGAAAAATCGGCATAGCAGATGCCATCTTGTTAAAACCTGGAAAGCTTGAAGCAGATGAGTATACGATTATGAAAACACATAGCGAAATCGGATATAATATTTTGAAAAATTCCACTCGTCCACTTCTTCAAGCAGCTGCTATCATCGCACATCATCATCATGAAAAATGGGATGGAAGTGGGTATCCCAATGCTCTTCATGGAGAAAATATTCATATCTATGGGCGTATTGTTGCTTTGGCAGATGTATTTGATGCTTTAAGTTGTGAAAGAGTTTATAAAAAAGCTTGGCCGATAGAAAAAATCATTGATTATATTTTATCTGAACGTGGCAAACATTTTGATCCTACACTTGTGGATCTTTTTATTCAAAACATTGAGCGTTTTAAAGTGGTTGGTAATGAGTTTAAAGATTAAGGGGTGTCATGGCTAAATTTAATGAATTTAAAAATCTTTGTGTGTTGTATGCTGAAGATGATGCGGTATTACGTGAAATAACAGAAAAGACATTACAACTCGTAGTCGGTCAGGTTTTTGCTGTCTCTAGCGGAGAAGAGGCATTATCAATTTTTGAAAATAATCGTATTGATATTTTTATTCTTGATATTCATATGGGAAGCGTTAGCGGATTTGACGTTGCGCGAAAAATACGTGAAAAGAATGATAAAGTTCCTATTGTTATTGTGTCAGGTTCAATCGCTACAGAAGACTTGCTTGAAGGGTGTAAGCTTAACTTGGTGGAGTATATTCATAAACCGATAGAGTTCAATACATTAATAAAAGTCCTTTATACAGCTGTAGATCGATTGCAAACACAAGGCTTACTCCATGCTAAGATTAGTGAGAATATTTCATATGATTTTTTTGCTAAAGCTTTTATAGATAATGAGGGAGTAAAAACGCTTTTGACAAAAAATGAGATACATGCCATAGAGTTATTGATTGCAAATCGAGGACAAGTTGTTACGTATGAAATGTTTTCCAGTCTTTTAGAGGAAGAGATGTCAGATGGAGCATTAAAAAACCTCATTTTACGTTTGAGAAAAAAAATGGTAAACGATAAGAATCTTCGTAATCTTTCTAAGATAGGATATGTATTGGTTTAGAATTATTCTCTTATCCCTCAAATTGCTAGTAGTTTTTGTTGTTCACCAGAGAACTTCAAGAAGTAGTCGATAGTGTAAGAAGTAAAAGAATTTGAGTTTTGTTAAAAAGCTATTTATAAGAGTGGTGTTAATAACATTGTCGAATTTAGTGGTTATGAATGAGAGTGGAGTTTCGACGTTTTCTAAATTTACTCATCTATATCTAATTAGTAAAAAAGGTTACATTTATGAAGCTGTTATTAGTTCTTTTTGGGGTAGTGTTCAAAAAGTCACTGTTTTAGTAACTGTCTAGTTTATAGGGGACATTCCAAATAAAAATTAAATCTTATTGTTTTTAGAAGCATTCAGATATGAAAAATCATGATAAAGTGAGAATGTAAGATGACTAAAAAAGAACTACGAAGAGAAAATCATTATGTACCAATATGGTACCAAAAGGGCTTTACTGAAAATGGTGGTTCTTTAATTGAATACTTAGATTTAGAAGATAAACGAATAAATACGCCAAAAGGGGAGATTAATGTCGCCAGCAAACCTAAAAAAGAATCTGTTAAAAATGCTTTTTGTATCAGAGATCTCTATAGCACTTTTTTTGGAGTTTTAGTTTCTGATGAAATAGAAGATAAACTTTTTGGAGAAGTTGATACAAAAGGTTCCCGCGCAGTAAAAGCATTTATAAAAGGTGAACCTAAATATATGCATGAGCGTTTTATGGATTTTTTTGACTTTATAGATATCCAAAAACTTAGGACACCAAAAGGTTTAGATTGGATTAATGAAAACTATAGTGGTTTAGATCAGAATAGTTTATTAATTGAGATGCAAGCTTTACGAAAAATGAATATAAGTACATGGATAGAGGGTGTTAGAGAAATAGTATCTGCAAAAAATGCAAGTGTTAAATTTATTCTATCTGATCACCCTGTGACTACTTATAACTATTCAATCTCTCCTAAACAGTTAAATGAAGAATACCCTAATGAACCAGCAATAATTTTAAAAGCAACTCAGACAATTTTTCCATTAAATATGGATGAGTGTTTAATTCTTACCAATTATGAGTTTGCAGATAACCCTGATAATATTGACCCTACAGAAGCACGTACAAACCCTAAATATATGAAAGAATCAATGGTCCATACACAAAATCTTATTAGAGATAGAGAACTTGATGAAGATGAAGTCTCTATGATTAATTATTTGATTAAGAATAGAGCGAAGAAATTTATTGCGGCTGCTAAAAAAGAATGGCTTTATCCTGAAAAAACTGTATCACCAGACTGGACTGATATAAAAGAAGTTCTTCTACCTTCAAAACATAAAACTGGACGTTTCGGTGGTGAAATGGTTATGCAGTATGAAGACGGAACAACAAAATATCAAGATGCTTTTGGTCGTTCAGAACCAATTAGAGAGTTTTTACAAAAAAATGTAGATGAAAGTCAATTGGATTTAAATCATCCATGTGGTTGTGGCAGTGCTTATACATATAGAAACTGCTGCAAGAGTAAGAAAAAAGAAGAGAGGAGTAGTTGGAAAGAACTTAGTATAAGAGAACGAAATATGGCATTAGTTAATGCTATATCAGATATTTTGGGCATTACTGGAGGTAAGAATTGGGATGATGTAAGAAGAGAATTGAGTCTAGAACAGGTTAAAGAAATTTATAAATTTTATGATTCATTATGGCCACTTGACACTGATATAGTAAGTCTTTTACCCAAAAAAGATGGGAAGTTAAGAGTTTTATATATGGGAGTTGTTGATGGAGATATGGCTGATAATCAAATTTCAGGTTTAACATCATATTTTGATGAAATTATGATACAAAATCCTATGCCTCATCCACGCCTTATGGCTGAAGAGTTTAATCCTATTCAACATCCTGAAGACTACTTGCAGCAAACATTGAAATTTGTATTTTTAATGATTCGCTTAGCTCCATATATTGAGTCTGGCATAATAAACCTTTTCCCAGATCCTGGCAATTTCAATCGACATCTTCAGTTAAGTTCTTTAAATGCAGCGGAAGAGCGCCATAAAAATAATGGCTTAAATTTTGATATTGAAAAGGAAGATCTTTTTATGCAAGAGGCTTACGATAGATTTCAAAAAAGGAATTATCTTGGGTTAAGTGATGAAGTAGCATTATCTTTTCTATTTAAAGACAATCCTACAGCAAGTGAGAAAGAACAAGAGGAATATCTCCATGCATATAGAACTTTGACCTATAATGATCCTCAAATCTTATTACAAGAAGATACTCTTAAAAATTCAAAACAAATTCTTATGATGAATCTTACTCCAACTGTCGAGATGGCATTGTTTATTTGCCAAGTAACAGGTTCAATATTATTTACACATAGTAAGACAAGATGGGATGAAGTTAAGAAAATGCAAGCTAAAGAACTCGGAATAGTCACTTATAATCATCAAAAACTCACAAGTTTCATAAACTCTTTTTCATTTAAAATGACTCAAGATATTATGATAGCATTTAATAATAGAGACAATAAAAAATTTTTAAGATTAAGAGAACTATTACTCAATGTAAAAAATAGTATTGAAGATAATCCTTCATGTGAAGATAAAAGGTTTTTAAAAAGTTTCAAAAGTAGTTTGAAAAAGTGTTACAACAAATTAGATAAAAATTGGAAAGAAGAGAAGGATTTATTTGCATATGATTTTAAGTTTGAGCTATTAGTGCCATATAAAGGAATTGAAAATCAAAAGGTTCAAAGATTAATCTTACAAAACTTAGGTAGGCAGTATGATAAAAGTGTGCCTATAGCTATTTTTATATCAGTTTGATCTGGTGAAAGAGAGGATAAAATTATCAAATACTATTTTATGATCTGTCAACAGAGAATAGGACACAGAATCTGGATAATCTTTTCCTAAATCTCTTACTTTTGGAGCAATTTTCATAACAGCAATTTTGTTCCATAGAAACTTAAATTTTTGAACATACTCCAAATAATACTTCATTAAGACTTTCGAGGTTTTATCCATAATCCACTTATTTCACTCTTGCGTTCCCTATTGTTTACTTAATCCTTGTAAATAGACATTTTTAATCTCTATCTATAACTGCCACAAAATGTTTCTACAGCTTGCATAAATAGGTATTACCGCTTACTCAATGTTTTTCATCGCTTTAAACAGAAGTGATGAAAGCTCCTCTTTTTGTTCTGCATCAAGATGTCCTAAAATTTTTTCTTCGATATCGATGACATGATTTAACATTCTCGTAGCCATGTCACTGCCGGCATCAGTTAACTTCACAAGTTTACTGCGTTTGTCATTTAGATTGTCTATGCGTCTGATATAGTCCTTGTTTTCGAGTTTTTGCAAAATTTTTGATATAGCACCAGAAGTAAACAGCATATTCATATATAAATCGGTAGGCGAAAGTGTTTTATTAGGTGACAATTTAAGTGAGACCATGACATCAAGTTCACTGTAGCTAATACTATACGTCTCTTCCAATGCCCTGCTGACCCTAGACTGGATAGCTCTGGACAACATCAACAAAGGCAAGGCAATCTTGCCTACATCATTGGGATTGGCAACCTCTTTTTCTTTCAAATCTTTTAGTCTTATTTTTATGTTTTCTGCATTCATACTCAAATTATATATAAACTTTACAAATATACAATTTATCTTCCTTGTAAGATATAATTAAGTCCGGTCATGCTATATTTCGAAAATATTATCTTACAAGGAAGATAAATTTACAAAAAAGGAAATACCATGCAGATTAAACCAATTGTCCTCGCCGGCGTCTTAGCCGCGAGTCTCTTCGCCAGTGATAATACACAGATGCTGCCTGCGACTATAGTAGAAACCACAACCGCCCACGAAGGAGTTATCCACTCTTTTCACAATCTTGTCGGCACACTAAAATACGACAAAAACACCAGGCTTGCTTCAGAAAGTGCCGGAGTAGTTGTGAAGATATTCGTAAAAGAAGGTCAAAAAGTCACCAAAGGAAGCAGACTTCTAGAACTGGAAAGCTCTGTCTTAAAAGCAGACATTGAAGCAAAGAAAGCTGCTTTGAGATCGATTATCGCTGAACAGACCCGATACACAAAAGAAGTCCAAAGAGCTCGTGCTCTTTTATCAAGGCAGAGCATATCCCAAAGCAGTTATGAGCATTCATTTTATGCCTTGGAAAAACTCAATGCCGAAGTCGACAAGATCAAAAATGAACTTCATTCCATGAATATACTTCTGGAGAAGAAGACTATTTATGCACCCTTTGATGCGACCGTCGTCAAAAGAGATATTGACATAGGCGAATGGGTGTCCAAGGGAGATAATGTCTTCACCCTTGTCGATCCAGCCAGCATAGAAGCGCATGTTAATGTGCCCAGCAGACTTTTTGACACCTTGTCAACGCATCAGGACCTCAGTGCCAAAATTGGCTCCCAAGATGTAACCGTCACGATCAAATCCATTATACCCCTTGCAGACCAGTCGACCCGTACCTTCCCTATTGAGTTGATTGTTCCCAAAAACAGGTTCTATATGGAAGGAATGAAGATCGATGTGAAGGTGCCTACACGCAAAAGCAAAAAAACACTTGTAGTACCCCGTGAT
>Ga0272440_1000988_pt1 | contig 23659 bp, 21 predicted proteins | sample SSMMMBAug17_FD_192440 | JGI IMG/M metagenome (GOLD analysis project Ga0272440, IMG submission 192440) | Marine sediment archaeal communities from Little Sippewissett salt marsh, Falmouth, MA, United States - SSM-MMB-Aug17 | ecosystem: Environmental > Aquatic > Marine > Wetlands > Sediment ...
CATTATTGATATTGTTCGTTTTGAGGTAATTGTACTGTAGAGACGTAGCATGCTACGTCTCTACACGACCTTATTTTTTTGGACGATCAAGAAAAATGAGTATGTTATTTTCCGAGAATTCCTAAATAATATTTTACACAATGAAGCAAATCATGTCAATCCAATTAGATCCAGTAATAATTATCGTCCAACTTTGGTTTTTCCAAGTCAGGAGGACAATCACTGACTAACACGGACACCCACATCACGCATTTGGAAAAACCAAAGTTGGACGATAATAACTACGATCTACCCGAAAATTTATGATCGCGTACTTAGGAAAGCTCTGAAAATAACTTCCCCATTATTGATATTGTTCGTTTTGAGGTAAATGTACTGTAGAGACGTAGCATGCTACGTCTCTACACGATCTAATTAATTTGCACGATCAATAAAAATGAGCATGTTATTTTCAGAGTATTCCTTATTATATCTTTTTGGTTTTAAAATCTTCCTTTCTAAGACCATAACGACTCATAAGTTTATGAAACTGACGTACTGAAACGCCAGTTTCCTGAGCAGATGTATTGATTATGCCTTTATTTTTTGAGAGAACTTCTTTTAAATAATTTCGTTCAACATCTTCAATCGCTTTTTTTCTCACCTGAGCAAGCGGGATTGAAGTATCCACCTGTAAATATGCAATACTATTTGCATCTTCGAAAAACTCATTTGGAAAACTTTCAGGGGTTAACATGTTTGATGTTTCTAATATATATGCACGTTCTATCAAGTTTTCCAATTCTCTTATATTTCCTGGCCATTCGTATTGCATCAATGCATTGATAACTTGAGGAGATACTCTGTTTATGCCTTTTTGATGAAATTGATTGAATCGTTTTAAAAAAAAGTCTACAAAATATGGTAAATCTTCAATTCTTTCTCTTAATGAAGGAATTTCTAAAGGAAAAACATTTAAACGATAATAAAGATCCTGTCGGAACTGTCCCTTTTCACTCAAAGATTTTAAATCAACATTGGTTGCTGCAATGACTCGAACATTTGTTTTAATTGATATTTCACTGCCGACCGAATAAAATTCCTGATCCTGTAACACCTGTAACAGTTTAATTTGGGCAGCCTGTTTAATCGTGCCAATTTCATCCAAAAAAATAGTACCACCATTCGCTATTTCAAATTTGCCTGTTCGTTTTTTTATCGCGCCTGTAAAAGCGCCTTTTTCATGGCCAAAAAATTCACTTTCAATCAGGTTATCAGGAATCGCCCCGCAGTGCACACTAATAAATTGTTTATCCTGTCGATTACTATGCCGATGGATTAATTTTGCGAGAACCCCTTTACCTGTTCCAGTCTCACCGGTCAATAAAACAGTGCTTTTGGTGGGAGAAACAGATCTAATTTTATTGTAGATTTTTTTCATCTCAGAATTTTTTGTGTGGATGGTTTCCAGGCAATCGGATTGCCAGAAATGATCACGCAAATAGTCCAATTCTGACTTGATTATTCTATTGTCTTGCATATTACTATTGTTAATCATTTGAGTGTAACCAGGATAGTTTATCAAATATTTCTTGCGCGATTTTTGGTATTAATGAATAGTTTAAGACAAGGCACGCCCTGACTTTACGTACCCGGTTCAGGCTCTTTTGTAAGCGCGAAAAAATAATTTCATCATACAAAAAATGTAATATTTATTTTCGAAAAATACTATCAGAACAATCGGAAAAAAACAATTTATTATTAAAGAATACACAATGCGCGTATGTAATACAAGTTAGGGGTATTATCAAAAAAACTGTTTTTCCTTCAGAATTTACAATTTGTTTTGGGGAATAAGCTCTCAGGCATATAGAAATATTGCCAATGAATCTAAAGATAATAATAATCAGATAAAAAACTGATTGGATATTTTATGGATAGCTCGTTGAAAAAAATGATTTGAAGTAAATCGGGGCGGAGGGATTTGAACCCCCGACTTTCTGCTCCCAAAGCAGACGCGCTACCAGGCTGCGCTACGCCCCGAAAAATATATTTATCGTCACGAAAAATATAAACTTAACAAGTTTTTTTTAAAAATGCAAGTTTGTATTTAAGTCATATGCATTTTTTTGTAAAAATAGATCTACACCCAAAGCAATCCCGCGTGCAATCTTATCTAAAAAAGGAATACGTGATAAATTATTTTCTGATGTTGGCCGGGAAATATATGCGATTTCAATGAGAATGGCTGGCATGTTTGCACCGGTCAATACAAACAAGGGCGCGCCCCCAATCATTCGATTCGTTAAATTAACCTGTGACAAAATGCTATTATGAACACTGTTGGCCAGCATCTTACTTGAATTCAAATGATAATGCTGTATATGATCCCAAAGCAAAGGTTGATTACCGATATTAGAATTGATTTCGTTAATATAGATGTCCTTATAAAAATTTTCACCTTGACCGGATTGCCAAAAATACGTTCGTATTCCCTGGGGATGTAAACGATAACTGGCGCCTACATGAAGGCTTATAAAAGCTATTGCCTGGGAATGATTTGCCATAGCAGTTCGTTCTATCAATGGGATATAATCGTCTGTTTCGCGTGTCAGTATGACATCATATCGACCCTTCATTTGCAACACGATGCGATTGGCGAGATTTAATGTAATTTTTTTTTCTGTTGATTGATAATACCCTTTTGCGCCGGTATCTGCGCCACCATGGCCGGGATCTAGTACAATCAATGGCAGGTCATTAGACCTTGCATTCATAACATTGATTAGTATAAATGCTATGATTAAATACGTTTGAAAAAAAAATATTAATTTGTTTGAAAATGATCTTCTCAATTTTCTTGACACTTTCATCATTTATTATTATTATATTGGATTCAATCAAATATTTTGATTCTGATATTGACATTTTCAATGAAATTTGTCCAACCTTTTTTTATCAAATAGCGAGAGTGGCGGAATTGGTAGACGCACTGGACTTAGGATCCAGCTCCGGTTTCGGAATGGGAGTTCGATTCTCCCCTCTCGCACTTTTTTTATAAATAATTAAATTTAGTCGTTCGGCATTAATTAAAAATATTAAATTTTTGTTGAACGAGAAAAAGAAGAAGGAACTTAATAGATGGAAGAACAGAATGAAGAACAGACACAGGTTCATATCGAGGATGTATCTGGCGCTAAAAAAATAATTACCATTGAAATCCCGGAAAAAGTGGTGACCAAGGAATTGGATAGTGCGTTTCGTGAATTGAAAAAAAAGGCTAATGTCAAAGGCTTTCGTCCGGGAAAGGTGCCAAGATCAGTTCTTGAACGTATGTTTGGCAAAGATGTCAATGAAAACATTCGTTCTCGACTTATTAGTGATGCTTTTGATAAAGCAATGCTGGATCATAAGCTTGATGTTATTGGCGATCCAGAGGCTGATATTCCTGACTTAAAAAGAGGGGAGCCCTATAAATTTTCAATGACTGTGGATATAAAACAAAAACTTGAAAGTATCGATTTTAAGGGATTGAAGTTGTCCAGGAACAACTACACAATCAGTGATCAGTTGCTTGACCAGCATATTGTTAAATATTCCCAAACCATGACAACCACTGATCCTGTTTTAGAAGATCGTCCACTTCAACTAAATGATATTGCTGTTATTGAATATGAGGGATTCAAAGATGGTAAACCTTTTGAAATGATTCCAAAAACATCGGCTGTTCGTATGACTGTTGGTAAAAATGAATTGTTCCCCAATTTTGATGAAAACCTGTTGGGTATGAATAAATCTCAGGAACGTCAATTCGATTACTCATTTCCAGATAATTATCCCAATAATGATTTAGCCGGCCAAAAAATTCAAATGAAAGTCCTGTTAAATGATATTCGAAAAATTGTTTATCCTGAAATAAATGATGACTTTGCAAAAAAGATGGGCAATTATCAAACCCTTGATGAAATGAAACAGGTTGTTCGATCAAATCTGGAACAACTCTACGCGAATCAGGCTGAAAAAGAACTTCAGGAAATGATTTACACTCAGTTGCTTGAAAGAGCTACTTTTGATGTTCCCGAAACATGGGTTAAACATGAACTGATGACCATCAAAAATGATATACAACAAAGACTTGCAGCCCAGAACATTGACATGGAAAAAGTGGGTTTTACTGATGAAAATATTGAAGAAAAATATCGGGAGCTGGCAGAAAATCAGGCGCGGCGACATATGTTGTTGAATTATCTGATTGATCAAGAAAAAATGGTGGCCACTGATGCTGAAGTTGATGCTGAATTTAATAAAATTGCTGAAAGGACTGAAAAATCAATTGAGGAAGTTCAAGCTTTTTATCAAAAGGATGAAAACATTAATGTTTTGGAAACATTAAAATACACCATCCTTGAAAGAAAAGCCTTTAAAATGGTTATGGATGCCAACGATATTGAAACGATTAATCTTGAAGCAGATTCTGTTTCAGAAAGTAATGAAAACAACAACGAATAATTAAATTAAATATTTGGATAGGAATGTTTTTGAAAAGAACATGCTCATTTTTTGAAATGGTTGATCTTAAGCATTCCATAATAACTATCCAGAGAAAGGATTTTTGACATGGCATTGATCCCAATGGTCATTGAGCATAGCAGTAAAGGTGAGCGCGCATATGATATTTATTCACGCTTACTTAAAGATAGAATTATTTTTTTAGGCTCTGCTATTAACGATGAAATTTCAAACTTACTGATTGCACAATTGCTCTATCTGGAATCGGATGATCCTGAAAAAGATATCAATTTCTATATTAATTCACCAGGAGGTGTTGTCACCGCAGGTTTGGCAGTCTATGATACCATGCAATACATCAAGCCAGATATTGCAACCCTTTGCGTGGGGCAGGCTGCCAGCATGGGCGCAGTTTTGCTCGCTGCTGGAACATCTGGAAAACGTTATTCTTTACCCAATTCAAGAATTTTGATTCATCAACCAATGGGTGGATTTCAAGGCCAGGCCTCTGATATTGAAATTCAAGCCCGAGAAATTCTTCGATTAAAGGAAAAATTGAATCATATTCTGTCCTTTCATACAGGTCAAAAATTAGAAATTCTCCAAACAGATACAGATCGTGATTATTTTATGAGCGGTGAGGAAGCTAAAAATTATGGCCTGGTTGATCATGTCATTATTGATAGAAAGGATTTGGATTCTGTTGAAGAAGAAAAATAGGAGTTCACATGGCAAAGCTTAAACAGAAAATTGACAGCAATGGTGAACTTGTCTGTTCATTTTGTGCAAAGTCACAGGATGAAGTTAAAAAACTCATTGCAGGCCCTGAAGTTTATATTTGTGATGGGTGTGTTCAATTGTGTCTGGAAATACTTGATGAGGATATTATCAAGGGCCTTAATGATTTAACCTTTACCCCGGCTGCCATTATGAAGGTCTTGAATGACTATGTCATTGAACAGGAATATGCTAAAAAAGTGCTATCTGTTGCAGTGTACAATCATTATAAACGACTTGATGCACCCTCTCACTCCTATGATCGTTCAGTTGAAATTCAAAAAAGCAATGTTTTATTAATTGGCCCTACTGGCACCGGAAAAACGCTTCTGGCAAGAACACTGGCTAAATTTTTAGATGTTCCTTTTACGATTGCGGATGCGACCACTTTGACAGAAGCGGGTTATGTTGGCGAAGATGTGGAAAGAATTATTCTGGCGCTTCTTCAAAACGCTGATTACGATGTTGAAAAAACACAACGCGGTATTATCTATATTGATGAAATCGATAAGGTATCACGAAAAACAGAAAACCCATCCATTACAAGAGATGTTTCTGGTGAAGGCGTTCAGCAAGCCTTGTTAAAAATCATTGAAGGCACAATTGCGAGTGTGCCGCCAAAAGGTGGGCGTAAGCATCCGCAACAGGAATTTGTACAGATAGATACATCCAATATATTATTTATATGCGGTGGCAGTTTTGAAGGTCTGGATACCATTATCAGGCGACGTATCGGCAATAAGGTTATGGGATTCGGGGCCAAAATTATTAATAAAGATGACAAAGAGATTGGCGAGTTGCTGCGAATGCTTCAGCCCGAAGATTTGCTTAAGTTTGGTCTGATACCCGAATTTATCGGCCGGCTGCCGGTTATTGCCCCGCTTGATAATCTTAGAGAAGAATCACTGGTTCGAATCCTGACAGAACCTAAAAATGCATTGGTTAAACAATATAAACAACTATTTGCAATGGAGGGCGTTCATCTCCGATTAACTGATCAGTCCCTGGTTGCAATTGCGAAAGAAGCATTGAAACGCAAAGCAGGCGCTCGTGGATTGAGAGCGATAATGGAAAAAACGCTGCTGGATTTAATGTTCGAGATTCCATCAATGAGTACTGTTGAGGAATGCGTAATCAATGAGGAAGTTGTTTTGAATGGCGAAAAACCCATTCTGGTTTATGAATCAAAGAAAAAGCTGGCTTAACGTTTATGTTTTTATCCAAAAAGAAACGTCCTGATGAAACGTTGATTTTGCCATTATTACCATTGAGAGATATTGTTGTATTTCCCTATGTCGTTGTACCGCTATTTGTTGGCCGAAAAAAATCAACGCAAGCACTGTTATTTGCCATGAAAAGCAACAAATTGGTTTTTTTGGCAACCCAAACCAAAACTGATATTGAAACGCCCCAAGAAAATGATATCAATATACAGGGAACTGTTGGAAAAATCCTTCAAATGATCAAATTGCCTGATGGCACCATGAAAACATTGATTGAAGGACAATATCGCGCAACTATTGTTCGGTTTGTGGAAAATGATTCCATATTTGAAGTTGAAATTGAACCCGCAAAACCGCATGAAATCAGACAACAACAAGCAGAAGCCTTTAATCGCGCTATGCTGGAAAAGTTTCAGGCCTATGCAGAAAAAAACAAGACGATCCCCAGAGATCTGGTCAACAATATAGCATCCATTGTCAATCCCTCACAACTCGCTGATACCATATCCGCACATTTTCCATTCAAGTTAAAAGATAAAAAAGAGCTGCTCTTTTTGTTCAATCCTGAAGAACGTATTTCAAAGTTGGTACAGAAGATAGATACTGAAACAGATATTTTTGATATGGAAAAAAAAATAAAGGGCCAGACCCAAAAGCAAATTAATAAAAAACAACGAAATTACTATCTAAAAGAGCAAATGCGCGCTATCAAAAAAGAAATGGGCACTGATTCTGATGAATCAAATGATCAGGAATATAATGACCTGGAAAAAAGACTTAAACGCACAAGAATGTCCAAGGAAGCTTCTACAAAGGCACGTGAGGAACTTAGAAAATTGAAAATGATGCAATCCATGTCGCCTGAAGCAACTGTTATCAGAAATTATATTGAATGGCTAATTGACCTTCCCTGGTTTAGTAAATCAAAATCAAGACTTGATGTTGACCAATCTGAAAAAATTCTTGATGAAGATCATTATGCGCTTGAAAAACCCAAAGAGCGAATATTGGAATATCTCTCTGTTTTATCATTGGTTAAACGCTTGCGCGGCCCCATATTATGCCTGGTCGGTCCACCGGGTGTCGGAAAAACTTCTTTGGCCAAATCAGTTTCCCGCGCAACAAATCGCGAATTCGTTCGATTGTCTTTGGGTGGTGTTAGGGATGAGGCAGAAATAAGAGGACATCGCAGAACCTATATTGGTGCCATGCCAGGGAAAATTATCCAGTCGTTAAAAAAAGTCAAAGTCAACAACCCTGTTTTTTGCCTGGATGAAGTTGACAAGATGAGCATGGATTTTCGAGGTGATCCATCATCAGCACTTTTGGAAGTACTTGATCCTGAACAAAACAATACGTTTAATGATCATTATCTGGATGTTGATTATGATTTGTCAGATATCATGTTCATTACCACAGCCAATACCCTACATGATATCCCGCTTCCACTTAGAGATCGCATGGAAGTCATTCGCCTGTCTGGTTATACTGAACATGAAAAGCTGCATATTGCCAAAGATTTTTTAATTCCCAGGCAGACCAAACAAAATGGCTTACAGGAAGGATTAATATCGTTTTCCCAGGATATACTTGTCAGTATCATTCGGAACTACACGCAGGAAGCCGGAGTTAGAAATCTTGAACGTCAAATTGCGGCCATTAGTAGAAAGGTGGCCAGAGAGTTTGTGAGCAAAACTGATGAAGATAAAGAGGCCTTTCACATTACACTTGACGAAAATTTATTGAACAAATACCTGGGGCCATACCAATATCGTTATGGTCAAATCGAAACGAAAGACCATGTCGGTTTGGTAACTGGTCTTGCCTGGACCCAATATGGCGGAGAATTGTTATACATAGAAACTGTTATTATGCCTGGCAAAGGCAAACTACAAATTACTGGTAAACTTGGCGATGTTATGAAAGAATCTGCACAGGCTGCGCATAGTTACGTTCGTTCTCGAACAAAGCTATTGGGGCTTGAAAAAGATTTTTATGAAAAATATGATATCCACTTGCATGTGCCTGAAGGCGCTATCCCAAAAGATGGGCCCTCAGCAGGCATTACGATGTGTACGTCGATAATTTCTGCATTGCTCAAAAAAACAGTCAAAAGAGAAATTGGCATGACTGGTGAAATCACACTCAGAGGAAGAGTGTTGCCTATTGGTGGATTAAAAGAAAAAATATTGGCTGCCAATCGCGGGGGGATCAAGCAGATAATTTTACCTGAAGACAACAAAAAAGACTTACAGGATATTCCCGAAATCATACTTGATGGTGTCGAACTGAATTGGGTGGAACATATGGATGATGTTCTTCAGATTGCCCTTGATATTGATCCCAAAACACTTGATGAAAACGATAACTATCATGATGAAACTGATGCTGAAACTGATGAAAAGGAAAGGTCAAAAGAATAATGAAAGTCAATGGATACGCATACCGACCCATCTGGTATGATACAAAAGATCACACAGTTAAAATTATCGATCAACGCGCATTGCCCCATGCATTAATTGTAGAGCCTTTACGATCAGTAGATGATACAATACGTGCAATAGAACAGATGTATGTCCGGGGCGCGCCTTTGATTGGTGTGACAGCAGCTTATGGCGTGTATTTGATTCTGGCCAGGAAAGTTGGCGATAACAATTATCTGAAACAAGAATGCGAACGTTTGAAAGCTGCTCGCCCCACAGCAGTCAATCTTGCATGGGCTGTTGATACCATGTTAGCAACCATCCTTGCAGAACCAGATCCAAAAAAACATCTTGAATTATCTCTTCAAAAAGCTGGCGTGATTGCTGAGGCTGAAGTTGACCGATGTTATCAAATTGGTCTTCATGGCGCAAAATTGATTAATACCATTTCTAAAACAAAAAAGAATAAACCAGTCAATATACTCACACATTGTAATGCTGGATGGTTGGCCTGTGTGGAATATGGCACAGCAACTGCGCCAATTTATATTGCGCATGATCAAGGCATAGATGTTCATGTTTGGGTTGATGAGACACGCCCTTTGAATCAAGGCGCTCGACTGACTGCATGGGAACTTGGCAAGCATGGTGTTTCGCATTCAGTCATTCCAGATAATACTGGCGGCCATTTAATGCAACATGGCATGGTTGATATGGTTATTGTGGGAACCGATCGAACCACTTACACTGGCGACGTTGCCAACAAGATTGGCACTTATTTAAAAGCCCTGGCCGCAAAGGACAATGATATCCCATTTTATGTAGCCTTGCCTTCATCCACATTTGACTGGCACATTCGGGATGGTATTGGAGAAATTCCCATTGAAGAGCGCGATCCTGATGAAGTACGACTGGTTCAGGGGCTTTACGATAATCAAACAATCAGTGTATTGGTTCCGCCTGCAGAAAGTACTTGCGTAAACTATGCCTTTGATGTTACACCAGCCCGCTTGATTACCGGCTTGATTACTGAAAAAGGCGTTTGTGAAGCTTCTGAGAATGCAATTCTTGCTATGTTTCCTGAGAAAAAAAATTAAACTTGTTCCTGGTACACATTACATTTACCTCAAAACGAACAATATCAATAAATGAGGAAGTTATTTTTATCATTCCTTAACGTTATAAAGATAGTTTGCTCCGGCAGTCAGCTCGACACAGATATTATAACCATAATAACCCTTCTAGCCTATTAAAGACACCAATTCAAAAGCCTCTTGCGCAGCCGCTATATTTGCTGATGTTTTTACAGGGATTTCATCATGAATCGCCTCAATCAATGAATCAATGGATGGCATTTCCAAGGTTCGTGCAAACGCGCCAACCATTGCTGTGTTTATAATCGGATGGGTTTGTGTTCCAAGACCATGTTTTCGTGCAATTTGTGCAGCATCAATGCGTGCTACTGGATAGCCCATACACATTGATGGTAATTCAAATACATCCGGTGCATTTAGAATAATCCAACCATTTGGTTTCAAGCCTGTCATGACAGGCGCAGTTTCAAATAATTTTCTATCCTGTACAACGATATGATCAGGCGTATAAACATTGCTTCGTACAGAAATGGTATCTTGATCAAGTCTGAGATAGGCCTCTACAGGTGCCCCACGACGTTCTACGCCAAAAGAAGGAAACGTTTGAACATTATAATCATTTTTGAACAATGCTCTGGCCAGTATGACTGATGCCACCACTGTACCCTGTCCACCACGTCCATGAAAACGAATTTCCATCATAGTTTTTTTGCCTTAAACTAGATATGAGAAACACGTACCCTTTTGAATCAGCTCATCATATCCGATTTGGGAAGGTATATCTCAAAAATTATCATAGGAATGCTCCACCATTATTGATATTGCTCATTTTGAGGTTAATGTACTGTAGAGACGTAGCTTACTACGTCTCTACACGATCATATTTTTGTACGATCAAGAAAAATGAGCATGTTATTTTCCGAGCTTTCCATAGTAATTAATAATTCAACGTTTTCAACGTATCAACAAGATTCTGAACCGCCTGGGCTGATGTTGCCAATGCCTGACTTTCATCATCTGTAAGTTTCAACTCAAGGATCTGTTCTATTCCTGATTTACCCAATTTTACAGGTACGCCAATGAATAAATCATGAAATCCATATTCTCCTTTGAGATACGCGGCGCAAGGCAAAATTTTGTTCTGATCCTTAATAATGGCCTCAGCCATTTCCACTGCTGCCGCTGATGGTGCATAATATGCACTGCCTGTTTTTAACAGGCCGACAATTTCCGCACCGCCTTTTCTGGTACGATCCACAAGGGCTTCAATTCGTTCATCAGATAGTAAATCTGGAATTGGGATACCGGCAACAGTTGAATATCGTGGTAAAGGTACCATCGTATCTCCATGGCCACCCAAAACACATGCATGGACATTACTGACTGATACATTAAGTTCCATGGCAATAAACGTTCTGAGTCTTGCAGAATCCAAAACACCTGCCATACCAATAACACGATTGGGCGGAAAACCACTGACATCATATGCAACATGACACATGGCATCCAGCGGATTGCTCACAATGATCAAAATGGTATCTGGTGAATACTTGGCAATCTCACGTGTTACCTGTTTGACAATTCTGGCATTGGTGGTCAAAAGATCATCCCTGCTCATACCTGGTTTTCGGGGTAATCCGGCTGTAATAATGACCACATCGGAATTAGCTGTATCTTCATATTGCTGCGAGCCTTTTATTTTCGAATTATAAAGTTCGATTGGCGCCGCTTCAGCCAAATCCAACGTTTTTCCCTGAGGAATCCCCTCTAAAATGTCAATCAATACAACATCAGCAAGCTCTTTTTCTGCTACGCGTTGCGCAGCAGTAGCACCAACATTGCCTGCACCAATAACTGTAATTTTTTTATCCATGATTTTTGTCCTCTTTCTTTAATTGATTTATTTTCAATGGTAAAAAAACTTGAAAAATGGTCCCAAATGACTCGTTCGATTCAAAAGAAACCCTGCCTTGTAAGTAGCCTTCAGTTAACAGCCTGATACTATAAGTTCCCTGACCTCTATTTGATCCCTTTGTTGAAAATGAGCGCTGGAACATTTGAAGTTGAACATCTTCTGGAATAAATGTTGAATTTTGCACCCAAAACACAATTTCCTGATTCTGACGTTGACAACCTAATTTAACAATACCCTGTTCAGGTGTAGCTTCTAATGCATTTTTGATCATATTAATAATCACGCGGGAAAGAATTACGCGATCACTTATAAATGTTAAATCGCTCACAATAGGATCAATATCAATCCATCTATTATTGGCAACTGGATTTTTTTCACATATATCTTTGAGATTTTCAAGAAGGTTTAAAGCGCATATTTCTGTCCAAACAATTTTTAACTCATTGTTTTCAGCCGCAGTCAGTTCTCTTTGGGCTTCGATATCATCAATAATTTTGACAGAAATATTTTCTAACAGGGAAGAAATATTTTTGTGTGCTTCAGGTTCGGCATTTTCAAGTAACGTGATACATCCTTTCAGACTGGTAAGTGAATTCATGATATCATGAAAGAATATCCGCTCTAAAGACCTCCGACGTTTTTCATGGCTGATGTCAGAAATGGCCATGATACAGAAATCTTCATTGGTTGATTTTAAATAAGAAGTAAAAACTCGAAATACAAATGCTTTTCCGCTATTTTTTTGAATAATGCGGCATTCCTGAATATCCTTTTTTCCAGATAAGCCATTTATGATAGCAAGAACAGCACCGCATTTGCTACAAAATCGTGTCGTACCGCATCCAGCCTTATTCAGTGTTGAATGAATACAGTTGAGCAATTCCCCGGGGCGATTGCCATAAACATCGTCTTTTGATTGATAACCAGAAAACGTAAGAAAGTTATCATTACAATAAATAACCTGACGTTTGTCATTTAATACCAGTAGAAAATCTGGCGTGGTATTCATCAGCACCTGGACAGCAGGGCAGGACAAATCATATTTTAAGAATTGTTGCACCTGCTTTTTGATTAATTCTAAAGGAAAACGTTCTGGCGGGGCAAATTCTGTTTGTAATTTATCTTGATTCATTTAATTTTTCTTCGATTAATTGGTTTAGGAATGCTTGAATAATAATGTCCCCATCTAAATTGTCAAAATTGGTTAAGTTAAGTTTAGATTCAGATTATAACGATTCATCGACATCAGCGATAATATCGTATAATTCATCAGCAGAATGAGATTTGATCAATTTTTGTTTAAACATTTCATTCCTTAGAATTCTCGAAATATGTGCCAACAATTTCAAATGGATACCTGTAGACTTTTCAGGCGTGATAAGCAGAAAAAATATGTGCGTAGGACGGCCATCAATAGAATCAAAATCAATACCATGACGACTGATTCCGAGAGATAAGGCCAGTTTATCCAAATTTTTCATTTTTCCATGTGGGATTCCAATTCCATTGCCAATGCCCGTGCTGCCCAAACGTTCTCTTTCAATTAAAACTTTCATCAGTTCTTCTTGTGTAACGTTGACCAATTCTGAAATGGGTAAAGATAATTCCTTTAGCACCCCCTCTTTATCAGTGGATTTCAGGTCTGGATTAATCGATTTTTTGTCTAACACATCAACGATTCTCATTAAAAAACCTCTCTTTTTGATTGAAAAATATGAATATATTTAATCTTTGGATAGCGGCATGCGGTTATCCAAAGATCATTGCTTTAAGAACTTATCGGCTGAATTAATCCATAATTTCCATCATTTTTACGATATAGAACATTCACCCGATCTGTTTTGGCATTTGTAAAAACAAGAAATGCATTATCAATAATTTTCATTTGTTCAACAGCTTCATCAACACTCATTGGTTTATATTCAATGTCAATCATTTCTACTTCAGGTTCAGTATCAAAATCAGGAATTTCAGATGGCAACACTGACAGGTCCATTTTGTCCTGATTTTTATTTCTACGTTTTTTTTGTTTTCCCTTACTCTTTTTAATCTGCTTTTCCAATTTGTCAAGAACAATATCAATGGCAGAATACATATCTTCCTGTTCTTCTCGACCATTAATGTTCAACCGATCGCCAATAATTGATACTTCAACAATATGTCGAAACTTTTCTATGGAAAAAACAACATTGGCCTCAGCCGGATTATCCAGGTAGCGATCAAAACGATCCAATTTTGAACCGATATAATCTTTTAAATCATCAGAAGCTTTCAAATTTTTGAATGTAACAGATGTTTGCATATTTCTATCTCCTTATTATAATTGTTTTCGTTTACTTGATGGCAAAACACCGAGCATTTCGCGATATTTGGCCACAGTTCGTCTCGCTATTTCAATATTGGATTGTTTAAGAATCTGTGCGATTTTATCATCACTGTATGGTTTCTTTTTATCCTCATTTTGAATGATTTGGCGAATACGTTCTTTCACTGTAGCAGATGCAATTGCCTCGCCATAAACTCTTTTGATGGAACTATTGAAAAAATATTTAAGCTCAAATATACCTTGCGGCGTATGAACATATTTATTGGTTGTGACCCTGCTGATTGTTGATTCATGCATATCAATGTCTTCAGCCACATCCCGCAAAACCATAGGCTTTAAATATGCAATGCCTTTTTCAAAGAATTCCCTTTGAAATCGCACGATACTTTCCATAACCTTGTAAATGGTCCGCTGTCTTTGATGAATACTCTTTATAAGCCATGTTGCCGAGCGCAATTTTTCCTGGATATAATTTTTGGCATTTCCAGAAACATGACTGTCTTGCCTGAGCGCATCCCGATAAAATGGACTGACTTTCAATCGTGGCATACCATCATCGTTTTGGACAATCACAAATTCATCCCCTTCTTTGTACACAAAAATGTCTGGGCTGATATATTGTGATTCTTCATTGTTAAACTGATGACACGGCCTGGGCTCAAGGCTTCTGATAACATCCGCAGCCAGGATAACATCTTTAAGATCTTTTTTCAACGCACGACAAATTGCATTATAATTTTTGTTTTGAAGATGTGTCAAGTGATTGGTGATAATCTCTGTAACAATCGAATTATTCAAACCCAAATTTTTCGCTTGAATCAAAAGGCATTCCTCAAGATTTCTGGCGCAAACACCAATAGGATCAAATGTTTGCATCAGTAAAAGCACTTTGTTTACTGATTCAACAGTGTAGCCGCAGGTTTCAGAAATTTCTTCAGGCGTTGCGGTCAAAAAGCCATTGTTGTCAATATTGCCAACTATCAAGCTGCCAATGGACTCTTCTTCTTTTGAAGGGAAAGTCATTAACAATTGCCACAGAATGTGTTCATCTAAGGATCTGCGTTTAGATACAAAGGTTTCATATTGGGGTGTGTCTTTTTCTTCAGGTTCATAGCTGATATTACCCGATGAACTATATTCATCAATATAATTATTCCAGTCTATTTCATGCTGGAGGTTGTCTTCAACTGTCACCTCCTTAACATCCTCAACTGTCACATCGGGTCTATCATCATCAGCCTCTCCCGTGGAAATATCGGTTACTTCATCAATGGTAGGATTTTCCTCCATTTCTTGAAAAATCATTTCCATTAATTCTAGTCGGGAAAGTTGCAATAATTTAATCGCCATCTGCAATTGTGGTGTCATAATTAATTGTTGCGTCAGGCGAAGTTGCTGTTGGAGTTCCAATGCCATTTTTTTTAGTTTCTTTTCATTTTAATAATTAAAAAAATTGTTTAGTTAAGCTGTTACAGTCGAAAAGAATCTCCAAGATAAATCTTACGAGCTATTTCACTAGATGCAATATGTTCAGGAGATCCTGATTCAATAATTTTTCCTTGTGAAAGGATATAAGCACGATTACACACACCCAAAGTTTCGCGAACATTGTGATCGGAAATAAGAATACCAATACCGCGTGTTGATAATTGTTTGATAATATTTTGAATATCGACAACTGCCAGTGGATCTACCCCGGCAAAGGGTTCATCAAGCAATATAAACATAGGATTGGTTGCCAATGCACGGGAAATTTCCAATCGGCGTCTTTCCCCACCGGATAACATATAGCCTTTATTTTTCCGGATGTGCGTAATTCCCAACTCATTAAGTAAATCATCAGTGCGTTTGATTTGTTCATCTCTGGACAGATCCATTGTTTCCAATATGGCCAATATGTTGTCTTCAACGCTTAATTTCCGAAAAACAGATGCTTCTTGCGGTAAGTATCCCAGTCCTTTTCTAGATCGAATATACATGGGTGCTTTTGTGATATCTTCATCATTGACATAAACATGACCGCCTGTCGGGCGAATTAAACCAACAGTCATATAAAACGTTGTGGTTTTTCCAGCACCATTGGGACCTAATAAACCAACCACCTCACCATCATCAAGTGAGAGACTGACTGAATTTACTGTTGGTTTTCCATGATAAACTTTCGTTAAATTTTGAACAGATAATGTGGCCATTAATGTAACCATTCTATATGGATTTATCAAAAAAAACAATACTAAATTATAATCATTCGATAAATTGATTATGGATTTTCTTTTTGACTTTTCAATTTTTTCATGTCCTGGTCTGAAAATTCATAATTTGCTTCAACCTGTTCCCCTTTATTACTGGATATCTCAACCTGATCAGTTGCTAAATCCAATATTATGGAGGAGCCGGCTATGGTATTTTTTCCCTGATACAAACGCGCCATGTTTCCTGATATCATCAGCTTATTTTTTGGCGGCAGATATATCGCGCTGTCTGCTTCAATTTTATATTCTTTCCAATAAATTCTGACATGTCCCTTTGCATTGATCTTTTGCACTGATTCTTTCGTAATATTAACTGTGTTCTCAGATGAAACAAGGTATACATCAAGCGTATCTGCAGTCAGTTGAATATTTTCCTGTGTAACCTTTACATTACCTTGAAAGACAATGAACTGTTTTTTGGGTGATGCCAACATCTTGTCAGCTTGAATATGTACAGGTTGTTTTGTATCATGCGTTTCTGCATTCCCCGCCCCATATACAGCAAACAGATAAAATATAACTGATATATATAGATGATATGTCCGAATTTTGACAAGAATCATTTGTAATTTCCTATTTCTAAAGCTGTCGGCTCGGTTACAGTGAGTGACACAGAATCCTTGATTGTCAGTTGACCGCAACTTAAATCATAATACATGGCGTTTGCTGTAATTGTCACACCTCGGCCAGTTATTGCAATATCTTTTTGTCCAACAATTTCATGTCGGGTGTATGAATATGAGAGTGAATCACAAACAAATTGCCAGGGAGGTTGTTTTATAACAATATTTCCAGATATTTCAATATTTTTGTTGTCATTGACTGTTCCATGCATGGCATTTAACGCAATGGGACTGCCAGCGTTGGGATATAATGTCAGTGTCAATGGGGATACATGATTTTGTGCATTTATTCGTTGTACAGATTCTGTTGTCAGATCCCATAATTTTTTTCCTTTTTTCAATGCAACATGGTGGACTGATTTTAATCCAATGTCCACATGGGATTCAATTGTAGAATTCACCAGACTTTCGGGTTTAAGCAAATAACGATACGTGGTTAAAATCAAAACAATGCCACCGACAACAAAAACGATGACCACTATTAAAAAAATTTTAACCGGATATCGCCACATAATCCCTCTAATTCAATTTTCTGATCGAACAATTTTATCAATCGCCATCATTTGCGTAAGCATCAATTCGAGATGTTCCAAATACACTGAGTTTGGGCCATCACATTTTGCTTTTTCCGGGTCAGGATAAACTTCCATAAAAACAGCATCAACACCAGCAGCCACAGCCGCACGAGCTAAAACAGATACAAATTCTCGTTGACCGCCCGAACAGTTTCCAGAGCCGCCAGGCAATTGAACACTGTGAGTGGCATCAAAAATAACCGGGTATCCCAGATTTCTCATTATTTGCAAACTCCGCATATCGACAACAAGATTGTTATAACCAAAGCATGTACCTCGTTCGGTCAATAAAATATTTGTATTGCCACTTTCGGTTATTTTATTGACAACCTGAGTCATATCCCAGGGTGCTAAAAATTGGCCCTTTTTAATATTGATACAGGATTTTGTTTTTGCCACTGCCTGAAGCAAATCTGTTTGTCGGCAAAGAAAAGCCGGAATTTGTATAATGTCCAAAACCTCTGATGCCGGTGATACCTGAGCGACATCATGAATATCTGACACAATGGGTAAATTCAGTCGTGATTTAACCTGATCCAGAATTTTTAATCCATTTTTCAGGCCTGGTCCTCGAAAGGATTGGATTGACGTTCGATTGGCTTTATCAAAAGATGCTTTGAATATAAATGGCATCCCCAACCGATGTGTCAGTTCCTTCAAAAATGTGGCAATCTCCATTGCAATGGTTTCATCTTCCAAAACACAAGGGCCGCCAATAAATACCAGCGGATTCCCATTGCCCATTGCCCAATTATCTTTTCCAACGACATGAGACATGCTGCCTCCATGAGTGTTTAATTAATTATCGTAATTTCATGAAAAAATTTGAGCTAATGTTATCAAAACGGCATCATTTTTGAAAGGGAAAAAATTTTTTTTTAAGTTGATGTATTTTTATACGCATTTATCCATCCAAACTTAAAATCCATGAAACAAAAAACATCCTTGATAACGAATCAACAAACTGTTATGATAGTGAGATTATTTTGGCTTTTATATTGTAATCAATAAGTTAGCCAAAACTAAATAAAGTTAGCCAAAACTAAATAATAATCCTTTGGTAATTAAGATTAATAATTGCAATTAATTGCAAAAAATACAATATGTTGTGAATACAAATGAGTTTTCAATCTAAACGATTTATGCGAAAAAAGGAATCCAGGTTAAAAAAATTAAAAACAAGGTTTGTTTTATTATTATGCCTGCTTATTTTTTGTTCTTGTGCATGGGCAATGTCCATCAGATTTGAAGGTGAACCACCTGAGATAAAACTTTTGGACTGTCCAAAATTTTGTGGCATGAATACCCAAATATCCATAGAAGTGTCTGATCAAAAAACCGGCCTTCGAAAAATATGGGTGGGTTTTCGATTGGATGAAAAAGAAACAGTTTTTTATGAAAAAACTTTTTCAGTTGATATTTGGAAAGGTAAAAGCTCGGATAACAGTCATCAATTTGAATTTACATTGGATCCCAAAAGGCATTTTTTTCCTGATGGCAATGGCACCTTAAGAATAGCTGTATGGGATTGTTCATGGCGAAATTATTTTAAGGGCAATAATGCATATATCGAAAAAGTAATTACAATTGATACAGCCTATCCCAAAATTGAAATCATGTCCAGTAAACATCATTTCAATCAAGGCGGCGCTGGGCTTGTTATTTATCGCGTTTCAGAGCCTGAAACAATAAATGGTGTCAAAGTCGGAAACAATTTTTTTCCGGGTATGACCGGTTTATTTCAAGATCAATTGGTATATGCCGCTTTTCTGGCAGTTACTTATGCGCAAGAACCCGGAACCGAAATATATGTTCAGGCTGAAGATCAGGCCCATAATCAGGGACGTTCGCCACTGACATACAATATTCGTAAAAAAAGCTTCAAACGAGACATAATACGAATAACCGATCGGTTTTTAAGGAAGAAAATGCCAGAATTTTCAAAAAATTTTGAATCTGATGACGCACTGATTGATCAATTTCTAAAGGTCAATAAGAAAGAACGTTCGTCAAATATTAAAACAATCCAATCTATTTGCCAGGAACCTAAAAATGTTTTATTTTGGAAAGATACTTTTCTCAGATTACCCAAATCAGCAACACGTGCAGGTTTTGGAGATAGACGAACATATCATTATCAGAGCAAAGTTATAGATCATCAGGTGCATCTCGGTATAGATCTGGCATCTACCTATAATTCACCAGTGCCTGCTGCCAATGATGGTCTGGTTGTATTTGCCGACCGGGTTGGCATATTTGGTCGATGTGTGATTATTGATCATGGATTTGGTTTGTTTTCCCTGTATTCTCATTTAAATCGCATTCTCGTTGAAACTGGCAATGAAGTTAGAAAGGGTAAAATAATTGGGCATACCGGGACAACCGGCCTTGCGGGCGGTGATCATCTTCATTTTAGTATTCTCGTAAAAGGCATATTTACCAATCCATTGGAATGGTGGGACAGAAACTGGATTAAATACAATATTTTGGATAAAATTGAATCTGCAAAAGACTTGATCAAAAATGGTTTGTAATTAAGGGAAGCTTGAAAATAAAATCCTGAAGAGAAATCAAATGAAAAAATTCAAAATTCAAAAAACCTATGACGAAATCAATGCAAAAATAAAAAAAGGCAATGTTGTTGTGGTCACTGCTGAAGAAATGATCGGTATTGTAAATGAAAATGGTCCGGTCGATGCAGCACACGAGGTTGACATTGTTACAACTGGCACATTTGCGCCCATGTGTTCATCAGGGGTTTTTATCAACTTTGGACATTCTCAGCCGCCAATTAAGGCATCAGAGGTTCTCTTGAACAATGTGCCGGCTTATGGCGGTATTGCTGCTGTAGACTGTTATCTCGGTGCAACAGAGCCCTGCAAAGACGACCCTCTCAATAAAGCCTATCCAGGTGAATTCAATTATGGCGGCGGCCATGTGATCCAGAATTTACTTGAAGGAAAACGCATTACCTTACAGGCAAAAGGGTATGGAACAGATTGTTATCCCAATCGTTCCATCGAACGTAAACTCATCCTCAATGAACTACCCATGGCAACATTAACCAATCCAAGAAATGCCTATCAAAACTATAATTGTGCAATCAATACTGGCAAACGAACCATTTACACCTATCTGGGCGTGTTAAAACCCAACATGGGAAATGCAAACTATTGTTCAGCCGGTGAACTCAGCCCCCTGCTTAATGATCCATTGTTCAAGACCATAGGCATCGGTACACGCATTTTTTTGGGTGGCGGCGTGGGGTATGTTACTTTTTATGGCACACAGCACAATACAGATGTCAAAAGAGCAAAAAACGATACCCCCATGCAACCTGCTGGAACACTGTTTGTAATGGGCGATCTCAAACAAATGGATTCACGATGGTTGGTTGGCATTTCAATGTTGGGATATGGATGTTCTCTGGCAGTGGGTTTGGGAATCCCCATACCTGTTTTAAATGAAGACATGGCAAGATATACATCAGTGTCTGATAAAGACCTGTACACGCAAATTGTTGATTATTGCCATGATCAACCCGCAAGAAAAAATAAGCATTATGGATATATCAGTTATGCGGAACTGAAACAGGGAGAAATACAAATCAAAGGAAAAAAAATTCCCACTGTGCCATTGTCATCAATGGTGCGTGCACGTGAAATTGCTGATACCCTAAAAAAATGGATTCAGGAAGGCTCTTTTTTGTTGGGGGCTTCACAACAACATTTAAATTAACAAATCATATATTAATAATTTATCAGGATATAGACGATTGAAAAAAAAATCAAAGACAGAAAAATCATCATCCGCGGATATGCCGCCAGATGAATCACTAAAGGAAAAGCCTGAAAAAGGAAAATTGCGAGAAAATGTTGAAGCAATCATTATTGCAATTATTCTTGCCCTGTTTATACGAACATTCATTGTGCAGGCGTTCAAGATTCCATCAGGTTCAATGATCCCAACACTTTTAATTGGTGACCATATTCTTGTTAGTAAATTTATATATGGGGTTAAACTTCCCTTTATCAACACAACCATCATTCCGGGAGCTGATCCGGATTATTATGATATTGTCGTTTTTAAATGCCCCAAAGACCCGCAAAAAGATTATATCAAGCGTGTTATCGGATTGCCCGGGGATATGGTGGAAATTAAAAACAAGGTTGTGTATATCAATGGTGAAATAAAAGATGATTCCCGAGCCTATTTTTCAGATACAAGAGGATCTCCACTGATGAACCGGCCGCGTGATAATTATGGTCCGGTAAAAGTACCAGATGATTCAATCTTTGTAATGGGAGACAATCGGGATCATAGTTATGACAGTCGATTTTGGGGATTTGTCGAGAAAAAAGCGTTAAAAGGAAAAGCGTTTATTGTCTATTTTTCATGGGATACAAGTGAATTTGACTGGACATTGTCCAATTTTATTAACATTGATGTTCGTTGGAGCCGATTGGGTCATTTGCTAAAATAACAACCCCCAATTCAGGAAAAACCATGAATCATTTTCATCAAAAACATATTTTGGATATGGTGTCGCTTTCAGAGCAAGAGATTGATTATATAATCAATACAGCCATAACATTAAAAGATATCTCTGAGCGACCCATAAAGAAAGTGCCCACGCTTCGTGGAAAATCCATAGTGCATTTTTTTCATGAACCCAGCACACGAACGCGGACATCATTTGAGATTGCTGCCAAACGCATGAGTGCTGACACGTTTTCAATTTCTGCATCAACCAGCAGCATGACCAAAGGTGAAACCCTTCTCGATACTGTCAATACGCTTCAGGCAATGAATCCAGATATCATCGTTATGCGACATTCAGAATCTGGTGCGCCTCACTTTGTATCCAGACAGTTGAAAGCATCGGTCATCAATGCCGGTGATGGCATGCATGCACACCCAACACAGTGCCTTCTCGACTTAATGACTGTTCGTGAAGCATTGGGTAAAATCAATGGTCTGAAATTATCCATCATAGGTGATATCTTCCACAGTCGTGTTGCAAGATCGAATATTGTCGGATTTACCAAAATGGGTGCAACAGTCACAGTAGCTGCCCCATGTACAATGATTCCACATGGAATCGATAAATTAGGCGCTCGTGTGGCAAAAACACTTGAAGATGCTGTGTCAAATGCAGATGTCGTTATGGCTCTTAGAATCCAAAAAGAGCGTCAAAGCAATTTTTTCTTTCCAACAGAAAGAGAATATGCCAGCTTTTATGGTCTGACATACGAACGTCTTAAATCAATGAACAAAAACGCTTTTGTTATGCATCCTGGCCCAATCAATCGCGGGGTGGAATTGTCATCGGATATTGCGGATTGTCCTGAATCATTGATTATGAAACAAGTCACCAATGGTGTTGCCATCCGAATGGCATTGCTGTATTTACTCATGGGAGGTACGCGGAATGCGCATTCTAATTGAAAATGGGACTGTTATTGATCCACAACAATCCCTTGATGATATTCGCAATGTTTATATAGATAGCAACAACATTGCTGCAGTTCTGGCACCTGAGGAATTATCAAAGGCACCTTTTTCCAGGGATGAAGCGGAGCATGTGTATGATGCCAGGGGACAAATTATTTGTCCCGGGCTGGTGGATATGCATGTTCATTTACGTGAACCCGGACAAGAGTATAAGGAAACCATTGAAACTGGATGTAAATCTGCCGCGTATGGCGGATTCACTGATGTCTGCTGCATGCCCAACACAAAGCCTGTCAATGATCAACCAGAAATCACAACATATATCATTGAAAAAGCCAGGTCTTTGGGAGGCACGCGTGTTCATCCGGTGGCAGCAATTAGCCCGGGAAGCCATGGTAATGGGCTGACAGAAATGGGATTGCTGCTTGATGCCGGCGCCTGTGCATTTTCCGATGATGGCCAACCTGTATCTGATTCTCAATTAATGCGACGTGCAATGGAATATGCAC
>Ga0272440_1000989_pt1 | contig 23657 bp, 12 predicted proteins | sample SSMMMBAug17_FD_192440 | JGI IMG/M metagenome (GOLD analysis project Ga0272440, IMG submission 192440) | Marine sediment archaeal communities from Little Sippewissett salt marsh, Falmouth, MA, United States - SSM-MMB-Aug17 | ecosystem: Environmental > Aquatic > Marine > Wetlands > Sediment ...
AAGTCATCCGACTTGCCCCTCACCAGATTTACTTGCTGCATTTATTATCAGGATATACCTTTAATTGTGTCTCTTTCGAAATTTTCCACTGATCATCTTCAAGTTTGAACATTAATTCTTTTAAGACACAGTCGCTATAATTTCGCGATTGATAGTGCTGGGTAAAAGTTACCCTGGCTTTCTGGTCGTTTATCAGGATGATGTCAATATCGGAAAGCGCGACATTGACGCCTTGTTTATGAAGGCGTTTTGTGCGGATACGCTCCCATTGTTTTCTGCTTTTGCCAGATGCCGGTTTAAAATCAACAGCATAGCATCCAAGATAAACAGCGACATTTTGTGAAGACCATGCTCTTGACCAGTCAGATACAATATTTTTAATTAATTGTTGCGGCGGTTCTGGTTGTTCTTTGGTAACGATTTCATCCTGAAATGTTGTTGAGGAATCAGTATCTTTATGATCTGAAACCGATTCAGTTTTTGCAAATGCAGAAACAACAGTTTCTTCTGCTTTTTTGACAATTGTTTCAGTGGGGTCGTCCGATGCAACAGGTTCAAACTCTGTTTCAGTTGGAACAATATCGGGTGTTTCAATTTGGGGCTCCACTGTTGCAATTTCTTCTGTTGTATCTTCTATTGTTGGCGATATGTCAACATCTTCGGCCGGCGTTTCGATCTCAATTTCTTCAGATGATGAAATTTCACCGGCTTCTTGAATTTCAACATCCTGTGTTTCTATTGGAACCGGTTGGGCTTCAGTTGTTTCTGTATCTGCCAGGACTGTTGATTCATCAACAGCATCCACTGTTTGTGGTGTTTCAGGAAGTTCACCTTGACTCTCCTTACTTTTATTCGTTACTTTAATAATTTTATCCGCAGTCGATTTAATTAAACCGACCATTCTGCGTTCATTTTTAAGCACATAAACAATTGTTTTGATATTACCAACGACATTACCCGTGTTTGCTTTCAATCGTGCGAGACGAATAGGGATAAAAGGATTTCTTGATTTTTGAGCGTTCATACGCTTGAGTTCATCCCTTATTCCCATGAGAGAAGTGGGGGTTTTTATAAGTGCAATTCCAGTCAGTGTAACAGAGTCAATCAATAATCCATTCACCGCTTTACATGCCGCTGAAATTTTTTCAAGCATGACAAGATCTTCTTCAGACACAATTGGCAAATCGTTTTGTATGTTTTCAAAAGATTTGTCTACCATCTGTTGAAGCTCTGACAATCGTTCTTTTTTTTCTGATAGTTCATTTTGTTTCATCGACAGTTCATTTTCAACCTGGTCAACACTATCATAACCCGGTACAGATTCATTATTTTTCAGAAGTGATTTTTTATTTTCCAAAGACATGGAGAGATCATTGATTTGTCTAATATCATCTTTTACAGATTTTATTTCATTTAAAGCGCTTTTTAAATCTGTTATATCGCCCGCATTATAGCCTTCAAGCACATTAATGATGGCTTCAGTAATATTCTTATGGCCATTTTCAATGGCGATTCTATTGACCAATGCGTCTTTATACTTGCCTTTTCTTTTGTAAAAAGTGCGATGAGAACATTCCGGTGTGCTAAAACTCAAAAATTGCTTAATCGCATTATCCAAAGCAGATTCTAGTTCATCGCCTGAAGGGGCTGATTTTTTTATAAATTCACCCTCACCCAGAATCTTATAATAATACCCATTAATCAGTGTGGCTTCGCCTTCTTCATAGCAGGCCCCATGTTTGGCATACAAATCCGGCGGAACATCATAAAGTATGGTTTGCACCTGCACCAAGTGGGCTTTTATTGGAGAAACAGCTCCGCCATTATCTCTGTAAGCCCCATCCAAAGCCAGAACACGTGTTATTTCACCTAATTGACCTCTAGGAAAACTTTCCATTTCTTCTGGCCATGTCGAGTCTTTTGAAATGGGAATGTCATTCAAAACAGCTTTGGCTGTCATTGATACGCTTGCGGCTGTATTTAAGCGATCTAGAACAAGCTCCATACTTGGATTTTCCATGTATGCCATCCCGCCTTCCATTACAGCTCTTACAAATGCACAACCTGTGTAAAATTGAATACAGAGCAAAGTTAACGCTATGTATACACATTTTTTACTGAATGCGGCCGATTGGTGCAATCGATTCGTCTTTCCCAATGCTTCGTTTTCTGAAATCATGAATTTACTCCTTCTTATAAAAAAATATAATAAAAAACACTCACAAGCTTAACTGTTATATTTGGTCAATATATAAAAAATATAGTAATGTCAAGCTATTTTTCGTTCAAACGCATAAAAATGTGCCTCCAAAAATATAGGGTGATTCTATGTTTAGAACTGAGCGCATGCCCAATATTGTTCTTTTTGCGGAAAAATATACTTGCTATCATCGTAAAAAAATGCAAATATAAAAAAAAATTTGAAAGATAATTATCAAGAAAAATGAATTCAATCAAGACTTTACTCAAACAACTCAGATCCAAAAACAACATTTCATGTACGGGTCTAAATGGGTCGTCCCTGGCATTGCTGATTACCCGAATATACCAGGAACAAAAACAGTGTATCGTTATTGTCGTTCCAACAGATCGACAGGCGGAAACCCTGATAGATGATATCGCTTTCTTTCTAGGCAATACAAAAATCCCTCTTTATCACTTTCCTGCAAATCCAGCACTTCCTTCAGACTTTATGAGCTATCAAAATAAAAACGCTGCGCGTCGTCTCCGAATTTTATATGACCTCATTGCCAACAACACACCTCCTGTTGTGATCACCACTGCTGAAGCGTTGTCACAATATATCGTTCCCAAGAAAGCGCTGGCTGAATATGCTGAACTCATTATTCAAGGCGAAGAAATCAATCGCGATGCTTTGATTAACAGATTGGTTGCTGGGGGATACTCACACGAATTAATTGTTGAAGAACCTGGCGATTTTTGTGTTCGAGGCGGCATCCTGGATGTTTTTTCAACCTTGTACGATCATCCTATTCGTCTGGAATGGTTTGGAGAAACTGTTGATTCCATGCGATTTTTTTCGCATAAATCGCAACGAACGATCCGAACGATTACCGAAGCAACAATTGTCCCTGCAAGAGAGAGCATTGTATTCCCTGAAAAAGAATCAATTTTATTGCATCATATCCGACAACAGGCTGTAAAAATGGGCGTTGCACCATCAAAAGTTCGGGGGTGGGTGGATCAAATCAAGGAAGAAAAAAATTTTTCAGTGCTTGATGGTCTGATATCATTTGTATACGATGAAATGAACCTCTTGTTTGATTATATTGACTTTAACACTCTTTTTATTCTCAGTTCGCCATCAAGTTTAGAGCGTGAATCCACTGATACTTTTTATCATGCCGAACAAAATTTCATTGCAGCAAAAGATGAAAAACGCCTCTGTGTTCCTCCCGAAAAAATATTTCTGCCCTGGCCAAAAGTTTATGAAAGAATTACGCAAAGACACTTTATTCAGGTGAATGAAATTTTGTCAGAATCTCAGATTGACGATGCTGTCTCTGTTCAATTTTCTATAAATGACAATCTCGCTCTCAAGAGTCAGCTTAAAGAACAACGTGATAAAGACCATTTGCTTCAGCCTTTAGTGGAATGGATTGAAAAACACAAATCAAACAAATGTCTGTCATTACTGATTTGTCGGAGTAAAAACCAGGCAAGACGACTTGAATCTCTGTTAAAGCCATATGGAATCCAATTCTTTTTAACTGAAATCATTCCCAATTTGAATCGCAGTCAGGGGAACGTATATATTTGCCTGGGGCAGGTTTCTTCAGGTTTTGCCTGGGAAGAAGCCCAGCTAGCCATTGCCTCAGAGGATGAAATTTTTGGCCCTAAAAGACGACGTCGTAAAACAGGGCCATCCAAAGTACAAACAGAGTTAATCTCATTTCAGGATCTTAATCATAACGATTTGGTTGTCCATATTGAGCATGGAATCGGTCAATATCAGGGGCTGATAAAAATGGGCCATAATGGGGTTGAAAATGATTTCATTCTCCTCACCTATAAAGATGGAGATCGCCTGTATTTGCCGGTTGATCGTCTTGATATGATTCAGAAGTATATGGGGGTTGAAGGCGTTGCTCCTTCACTAGATAAAATGGGTGGCAAGTCCTGGGAAAAAGTGAAGGAAAAAGTAAAAAAGTCTGCTGAAAAAATGGCAAAAGACTTACTCAATTTGTATGCAGCCCGAAGAGCGAACAAGGGATTTGCATTTTCACCTGATGATGTCCTTAATCACGATTTTGAAGCTCAGTTCGAATATGAAGAAACACCTGACCAGCTGAAAGCGATCAACCAGGTTTTAAATGATATGGAGCAAGATACACCAATGGATCGCCTGGTATGCGGTGATGTGGGATATGGCAAAACCGAGGTCGCTTTGAGAGCATCATTTAAGGCTGTCAATGATGGCAAACAAGTGGCCATGCTCGTACCCACCACATTACTCTGTGAGCAACATCTCGCAACCTTTCAACATCGTTTTGAAAATTATCCTGTGCGCGTGGAAGGTCTCAGCCGATTCAAAACCACAAAACATCAACATCAAATAGTTCAAGAGCTTGCTGAAGGACGTGTGGATATTGTTATTGGTACCCATCGTCTGCTTCAAAAAGATATTCAATTCAAGGACATTGGCTTATTAATCATAGATGAAGAACAACGATTTGGTGTGCGTCATAAAGAAAAAATCAAACGTTTTCGAAAAACAATGGATGTTTTGGCATTGACTGCAACGCCAATTCCACGTACCTTACATATGTCACTCCTGGGTATTCGCGATATTAGCATCATTTCAACCCCGCCAGAGTCACGACAACCCATTACGACCTATGTGACCCAATTTGATGGTATTGTCATTGCGCAGGCGATTCGGAAAGAGATGGCAAGAAAGGGGCAAATGTTCTTTATTCACAACAATATTAATACCATTTATTCCATTGCATCTTATTTACAAAAACTTGTGCCTGAAGTACGGCTGGCTGTTGCGCATGGACGTTTAAAAGAATCAGAATTGGAATCTGTCATGGTGGACTTTATTAAACATCAAATCGATATGGTTGTTTGTACAACGATTATTGAATCGGGCATTGATATTCCGGCTGCGAATACCATATTTATTAACCATGCAGATCGATTTGGTTTGTCTCAAATCTATCAATTAAGGGGACGTGTGGGCCGAAGTGGAGAGGATGCCTTTGCATATTTATTTGTACCGCCGGAATCACAACTCAAAAAAGTTGCCATGAAGCGCATGAAAGTTCTTTTGGAAAATAGTGACCTCGGCGAAGGGTTCAAACTTGCGATGAGTGATCTTCAAATTCGAGGGGGTGGGGCGATTTTGGGCGCAGAACAATCTGGACATATTGCTGCGGTTGGCTATGAAATGTTTCTAGAATTGATTGAACAGGCGGTTCAAGAACAAAAAGGCCACACTGCACTTCCACCATTGGATCCGGAAATCAATGTGCCCTGGTCAGTTTTTATTCCTGAGTCCTATATTCCTGATATTGATCAACGGCTGCTTATTTATCGTCGCCTATCCAAAATGACAGAAATTATGCAAATCGCTGACCTTCAAAAAGAGTTGATAGACCGCTATGGTAAGTTACCGGGTGAAGTTAAGAATTTGTTGTCCAAAATTGTTATCAAGGTTTTGGCCAAAGCGGCAGGACTCAGACGAGTGGATTTTGGAAACGATCGACTGACTGTTTATTGTCAGCCAAACTATCAAAAAAATCCTCAAGCCCTGATAGATTGGACAATGGATAATCCAGAAAAATTTCAATTGAAAAAAGACAATGGGTTTGTTATAGTTTTTGATTCAAATAAAGGGGTGCGTGTTCAAGCAAAAAATATCTTGAAAGAAATCGGACGCCGTGTTAATAAAACCAATTAAAAATATATATTTTTTAAATAATTATGATAAATAAAAATACATTAAATAAATTGATCCATTCGCTGTTTCAGTATAGTATCTTTATAATAATGATAGATATTGCTGTTTCCTGTGGTCAGGTGCCGGAAAATGATCAGGTAATTATTCGTGCAGGCGACAGTGTGATTACAGGCGAATACCTCAATCAGGTCATCGAAATCGCCAAAACTTCTTATCCGACAAACATATCAGACAAAAAAATGGTGCAATTACGTCAAAAGGTTATTGCAGAGTTGATGGAAGAAGTTTTGATTATGGAACGTGCCAGGGAAATGGGGATTTGTATTTCTGACAATGAGTTGGAAAAAGCTGTCATGTCAATCAAAAAAGATTACCCTGAAAACACATTTGAAAATATGTTGTTGGAACAAGCGATTCCTTTTGGATTATGGAAAGAAAGATTGAGAAAGCGATTACTTATCGACAAAACCATTGAAACAGACTTAAAGAAAAATATCACAATCAGTCAAAAAGATATTGAATCCTTTCATCATCGCTATCCCAAACAATCCATTTCGCCGATTGGGGATCATCCCCTGAAGAATGAAATTGTTAAGGAAGCAACAAACAGTCAGGAAATCAATTCTTTTCTAATGAAAGAAAAGATTGAAGACTCCTACAATCAGTGGATAAAGGAGTTAAAAGAGCGATATGGATTATATTTAAGCTTTGATAGGAAATCAGACGCATGAAAATAAAAATGGTTATCGGACTGATTATTATTTGCTTGACACGTGTATCGTCCGCAGAACTAGTGGATCGAATTCTTGCAGTGGTCAACAATGATATTGTCACATTGTCCGAATTCAATAAAACATATGCAAAACTAGCCATGCAAATACGTTCATCAGGGTATGCCTCAGAGCAACAAAGTGAACTGTTATCCAAGTTAGATACACAAGTTTTGGATACGCTCATTAAAGAAACGCTCACAGTGCAGCAGGCAAAAACATTTGAGATTGAAATTGATGACAAAGAAATAGATCTTGTGATTGATGATATAAAAGAACAGCATCATTACACGGATGATGAATTTGAGCAGATTCTTAAAATGCAGGGGTCAAGTCTCAGCGAATATCGCGAACATATTCGAAAACAAAAAATTCAATCTCAATTAGTCGGCATCATGGTTCAATCAAAGGTTGTTATTACCGAAGACGATATCAAGGCATATTATGACAGCAATCTGGAAAAATATGAGCCAAAAACCACATATCATTTAAGAACCATTATCAAACGACTGGCATCAGAAGAGACACATACTGAAATGGATGAGGCATTGGCAGCAATTGAGGCAGGTACTGCTTTTGAGGAGGTTGCGAAAAAGTATGCTGAGCCACCATTTAATGAAAGTGGTGGACAATTAGGCAACTATACCCTGGATCAATTGTCAACACAAATTCAGGATGTAATCAAAGATTTACAAATAGGTCAATGTTCTTCTGTTTTGCAGACAGATCAAGGGCTTCAGATTTTGTATATTGAAGATATTACACAGGAAGGTGGACAGACACTGGCGGAAGCGTCACCAGATATAAAAAAAGTATTGTATCAAACGAAAATGGAACAGCGGTATCATGCCTGGATTGATGATTTAAAAAAAAAATCCCATATCAAAATAATTGACTGAATTATTTATAATATTTTATTATATCTTGATACAAATACGCATGAAACATTGATACCGAAATGTAATATTTTGGAGATAAAAAAATCTCGGCAAGATCGAGAATATTCTAAGAAGTGAAATTATGAACGATCAATCAAATCATTACTCAAACAGTACCATAGGCGAATTTTTACGATCCGAACGTGAAAAGCAAGGCCTCGATTTAAATGACATCTTTCAAACGACCAAAATCAGACCCAATATTTTGGAATACATTGAAAGTGATCAATTTGATCGGGTATCCACATCAGAAATTTTTCTGGTGAGTTTCCTGAAATCTTATGCACAGGCGCTTAACTTAGATCCAGAACCTGTGATTAAAAGATATCAGACCGAGGATGCCCAAAAAAATGAACCACCTCAAAAAAGGAGCTTTGCAAAGCGCGGCATTTCTCCACAGCTTTTGGCTGTTGGTGTTGTTATTATTCTGATAATTTGTTTTGTTATTATGATTGTCCCATCACTAAAGACGAATCTATCTCCTGAGCAAAAGAATGATACCTCTAAAACAGATGTTATTTTTGGGGAATTAGATAATAACGTTGATTTTTCATATCACAATAAGCCGGTTACTTTTACTGAACATCATCCAGTTTCAAAAACAGTTCAATCCCCCCATGAAACGCCAAATATAGAGAGTCAAGCTGACGTATCGCAGCAAGAACAAATTGTAAAAAAAAAGCCAGACAAATACTCACTGCGCTTGAAAGCAATTGAAAAAACATGGCTAAAGATTACAGTTGATGACCAACCCCCAAATGAATTTATGCTTAAACCGGGTGATATTTTAAGTAAAGAAGCTGACCAAGAATTTCAAATCCTTTTGGGAAATGCAACAGGGCTTGAAATTTATTTAAATGATGAACCGGTTACAATAACTGGACGACCGGGACAGGTAAAAACATTAAAGTTACCATAATGTCTGAATTTTTTTGTTGCGAAAAACTCCAATTGATCGTGGCATATAACTTGCTTTTTTTGATTCTGTTGCAAAATGAATGCGTGCATGCGGTTTGAAATTTGAAAAATATTTTTTCCAATTACAGAAAAAGTCTTGTAACCGATAAAATGAACTGGTATATAGTTTCATTGACTTTTTAACAGTTTTGCTATTGAATTCAGAGAATTTGATTGTAATCAATTCATTCTTTTCAATAGCCTGACATAACCAAATTAAATTTGAGAATCAAAAATGAAAACTAAACAAATTTTGATATGTGGGTTTGTCATAGCAGCTTTATTTTTTTTCGCAGCCTGTGACAACCAGGATGAGACAAATGAGTTCAATTATGAATTTGAAGAAGAAACAATAAAAGAAACGCGTCCTGATTATATACGAATTCCCATTGAAGGTGTCATTCCAACAATAGACCCCGGTCTGACTGTGGACATGGCGTCAATTGAAATTACAGAACAGCTTTTTTTGGGGCTGACAGATTATGACCCGAAAACATACAAAGTTACACCGGAATTGGCAGAAAAATGGACAGTAAGCGAGGATGGGACGACATATCAATTTTATATTCGAAAAAATGCGAACTGGACCAATGGAGAACCTGTTACTGCCCATGAAATTGTCTGGGCGATTCAAAGAAATATCAATCCCCAAACAAACTGCCCATATTCTTATATGTTCAGTATTTTAAAAAATGCTGATGCCATCATGAGTGGGGACATGAAAGATATCACTCAAATCGGCGTTCGCGCGATCAATGATAAAGTTGTGGAATTTACGTTGAAAAATGCGGCTGCATTTTTTCCAGCAATGGTTGGGCTATGGGTTTACAGACCTTTACCACAAAAAACGATTGAACAATTTGGCGATGCCTGGACAAACTATCAAAATATTCAAACGAATGGCTCCTATATGTTAGCGGATTGGAAAAAAGGTAAAGTCATGGTTCTAAAAAAGAATCCACATTATTATGATGTTCAAAATGTTCGGATACCTGAAATACATTATATCATCATTCCTGAAAGTTCTGTGGGGCTTGTCATGTATGAAAATGATGAACTTGATATCGTTGGAGGTGAATACATGCGAATTCCTTTAACAGAAATTCCACGAATTAAAATTGATCCACAATTGAGAAAAGAATATTCCAACGAACCGAGTTTTTGTACGTACTATTTTGGATATAATACATTGCGTCCTCCTGTAGATAATCACTTGGTACGAAAAGCAATTTCTGCAGCCATAGACAGGCGTTTGTTGATAGAAGTTATAACAAAAGCAGACCAAGATCCGGCCACTACATTTACACGACCTCCAATATTTGGGTCTGTTCCAATTTCTGAGGGCATGGGGGTGAGTTTTAATCCCAAGCAAGCCCGAAAATGGTTAGCAGAAGCTGGATACCCAAATGGTAAAGGAATGCCTGAAATCGTTCTGATGCACAATACTTCAGAAGACAATTCCATGATTGCAAAAGCGGTTCAAACATGTGTGAAATACTATTTAAATGTGGATATCATTATAAAAAACAAAGAATGGACAGCATATGTTGATGAAATTGAGCAGCCTAAAACACCTCATATTTTTAGATTAGGATGGTGTGCTGATTATCCAGATGCCAACAATTGGTTGAATGATGTTTTTCATCCTGTTAAATCTGCAAATTATATTGGATGGAATAATGAAGAATTTGCAAGACTCATGAATCGAGCAAAATCAATTAATGATCAGGAAGAACGACGTCAAATATACAAACGCGCGGAACAAATTTTATGTGAAGAAGAAACAGCGATAATTCCGCTGTATTTTTATACAGCGCCATACCTGGTCAAAAGATGGATTAAGGGATGGTATCATATGGCAATGGGTGGACAACATATCCGAAACTGGTCAATTTCTAAAACAGATCCTGAAATGGAATAAACATTTCAAAAAAAGTTCATATGATGACATGTGATAAAACAATTAGAATAGTCACTGACCTTATACAATTAAGACAAGTGACATTGTCGTCGGAAAAAGTCCGACTATTTTTTTCTAACTTTACAATAATCGAGATACCCCATGAAAAAAATTAATAAAAGACGAATTTTTTTAATCGTCGGTACAATGATTGCGGTTTTAGTCGTTTATTTTGTCATGCCTCTCATTCAAGGAGATAAAAAAACCATATATATCGGCGTGATGGGCCCAATGAGTGGTAAAGGCAGAGCCTATGGAAAAGCGATGCTGAAAGGAATAAATCTGCGCTTAAAAGAGCTAAAAGATGAAGGCGGCCTGGATAATTACAAAATTAAATTAATTGTACAAGATGATAAAAATGATAGTAAAAATGTTGCAGAACTTGCACACAAAATGGCGGATGATGGCAAAGCAGTTATGGTTCTTGGCCATTATTTCAGCTCTGTCTCCTATGCTGCAGGACATGTTTACAAAAAAAAGAAACTGACAGCAATTACAGCTTCTGCAACTTCAGATAATGTCACATTAGAAAATGATTGGTATTTCAGGATCATACCGACCAATAGTTTTCAAGGCAGTTTTATTGCCAACTATGTGAACAAAACATTACGTAAAGAAGCCGCATCTATTATTTTCGATGAAGATAGCTATGGGGTAACACTCATGGAAAGCTTTGAACATTCAGCCGGACGACTTGGAATGAATATTAAAAAGAAATGGTCGTTTAACCATAACTCTCCCACCCTTGATGACGATCTTGAAAGAATTACAAGAGAATTACGTGCAATGGATGATCCGGGAATGATTTTCGTTGCCACACATTCAGGTGAAGGCGTCAAAATAATTACTTCATTGAAATACCCGGGAACAACCTATTCAATTATCGGGCCTGACGCCTTTGGCGGTGAAGCCTTTATTAAGTATTTACGAGAATATCCACAAGAAAAATTAATACCAGGTTATTACTCCAATGGTATTTATACCATATCACCTTTTATCATTGATATTGCCAATGAAAAAGCCCAGGTTTTTCGTCATAATTTTGTTAAAAAATATAAAGAAGAGCCCTCCTGGGTAACTGCCGGATATTACGATGCCATGTCTGTGGCAATTCATGCCATACAAAATGCGGGTCTTAGTGGAAAAAAGAATCAGATCCAAAGAGACCGATATCGTATCAGAGAATTTTTATCTGCCATGACAAGTCCGGAAAATGGCTATGAAGGGGTAAATGGTAATATTCATTTTAATGTTGATGGCGATTTTGATAAACCGCTTGCCGTTGGCGTTTATAGAAATCAGCGTTTGATTTCTACACTGACGCAGTATCAGTTAATTACAGATCTCAATACTGTTGATAATATGCTGAAAGAAATTCTTGAAGGCAATATTATTCTGATTGATGGCAAATTCATGAACAAAACAAAACTCGTCTATACAGGTATTGATATCAACTCAATCAGTGATCTTTCTGTTAAGAACTCTAGTTGTGTCATTGATTGCTATATATGGTTCAGATTTGAAGGGGAATTTGATGACAGCAATATTGAATTTGTCAACTCTGTAGATCCTTTAAGCCTGAGTCGTCCGGTTATCGAAGAACGAACCGGAAATTTGACAACACGCGCATACCGCTTGAAAGCCCCTTTCAAAGTCAATTTTCAATTCCATGAATACCCATTTGATAAGCAAACGTTGAGGGTTCAGTTCAGACATGTCAAGCAAACACGAGATAAATTAATTTATATTTCAGATCTGTTGGGGATGCGGTTAAAATCTTCCAAAAAACGTACATTCAGTGCGTTAAGCAGTTGGGCTACAGATAGTGTTATGTTTTTTCAAAATATCATTACCAATAATTCAACACTCGGTGTACCCAAATTCTTCAATTCAAGAAATTCAATCAAGTATTCACAGTTTAATGCACAAATACAAATCAAGCGAAGAATTGTCAGTTTTTTAATCAAAAATTTGATTTTGATTTTCGTTATGATTATGATATCTTATGTCACTTATTATATTCCACCTGATGTTTTCCCCATTCGAATTTCAATTGGAATGAGCACGTTGTTAACAACAGCTTTTTCACACATCAAGTTATCTCAAGAAATTCCTGTTGGCTATATTTTGGCAATTGAGCATGCATTCTTTACAGTCTATGGCCTGGCTTCGTTATCTGTATTGGCTTCGGTGTTAATTTTTACTCAATTCAAGCGAACTGAACCAGAAACTGCCACTGATGAAGTCAAAAAAGATGCCTGGAAAAAGATATGGTTCTTTTCTATGGTGGGACGGGTCGTGCATCCATTAATTGTTGTCTTGATCAGCTTTATACTGTATTATGTCTATGTGCTTGAAAAAACAAATCTTGTTACAGTTTTAACTGTTATTTGTAGCACAGTGATCGGTATTACTGCGCTGATTGTTTTGTTTGCTCGAAAATCACGTTCAAGAAAAATAAAATCAAGTTTACTGAATCAGGAACGTGATAAAGATGGTAAAAAAGGAAAAGTAGAAATTGAAGCCGGGGCATAGTTAACAGAATATTCGTTCGCGAACCAGATAAGTAATCAATCGGCATAACAGAACGAATCTGAAAAGGAACGTTTACGCATAAATATCAAATGACATCCTTCATATATCCTTAAGAAAGAACTTTGCCTAAAATTTCAATTTATTTTATCGTTAAACTAAATGTCATAACCATATGAAATGTTAAACCAAATCATGACTACGATTGTCATTTTTATAGTTGAAACATAAGCGTTTATCGATAATCAATCATTTGACAAATTTATTCAAAATGATTCATTCAATACCATTAGGACATAACCATCAAACAAAGTGAAAAATAGGAGTTATTGACATGAAAACCAGCATTTACAATTTTTTTATAGTTTTTATCATATGCACAACCTTCGTCAATGCGCAGAGTCCATCTGGAATCCATGTTCATACGCATGACGAACCATTACCAATTGGTCAAGACAATACGATCACAATAGAGGAAAGTTTTGGGAAGCAAATCGGCGTTAATTTATTTCATACATTTAATGAGTTTGGTATCGAACAAGGACAAACAGCTTTCTTTAAAAAAGAAACTGCTAATATTCAAAATGTAATCAGTCGTGTGATTGGCGGGGAACATTCATTTATTGATGGGACAATCAAAACAAATTTTCAAAATTTCTATTTTTTAAATCCTGCGGGCGTAATTTTTGGACCCCATGCAAACCTTGATGTTGCAGGCTCTTTTCATGTCAGCACGGCTGATTATATTCGAGGAGAAAAACATACATTTGGAACTGATACTGATACTGATACTAACCTGTCTGATAGTTCTAATTTTTTTGTAGACCACCCTGTTGCCTTTGGTTTTTTGGATGATAACATGGGGAGCATTATTGATGGTTTTGGGCGTATTGAATTTCAAGGAATTGGTGAATATGATCCAAATATTGAGGCTCCAGGACTATCTGTTAATGCAGAGCAAACAATCTCATTAATTGGTGGAGATATCGAATTTAAACAAGGTGCTTACTACTACGATGAAAACAATAAACTTGTTAACTCAGGAACCTTGTATGCCAATGCTGGAAGAATTAATCTGGCAAGTGTTAAATCTGACCATGAAATTCCCTTGCAGCACATATTTAAGGTCGATTCCATCGCAAATATGAACAAAATATCTGGCGCCCATGAAGGTGATATTGCGATTGTTTCCAATAATGGTCAGAAAACAACATATCAAGTGAATCAAGTGAATGAAAGTAAACAATGGATTGAAACACAAGATTTAACGACAATTCCTGGCACCAAAATTGGTCATATTGATTCTCAGGCAGAAATGGGACGAATTGATGCGAAAGATCAAACAAGACTATCTGTAGATCAGTTCACCATGTCGTCAAAATACGATTATGAATATCAAAACCGAAGTGGTGAAATCATTATTAAGGGCGGTAATATTTTTTTGGATAAAACGAAAATTTTAGCGCAAAACAGCAGCGATGAACCGGGTGGCAATATTGAGATTTATGGCGATAGTATTGAACTTAACAATAATACCTTTATTTCCACTGTCGTTTCCAAAGATCAAAAAACAGTTCATATTTTAGATTCAGATTCAGGAATAAATGATGGTTCAGAAACAATTAATTTAAACAGAGGAGGCCATGGTGGGAATATTATTATTGAAGGCCACAATGGTCAATATGCGGAATCGGTCAGTTTGTATGGCAGTATTATTGAATCTGGAACACAGAGTCTAAATAAAAATGCAGCATCCGGTCATATTCATATTAAATCACATTATTTAACACTCTTATCCTATGAACAGGAATCTGATGGCTCCAAAGTATCTTCTTCTATCTATTCAAATGTAAATGGATATGGTCAGGGGGGCGATATAAGGTTGGATATCCCTGACTCAGTGAACATAATGGCTGGATCTCAAATATACGCGAACGCATTAAATCAAGAAGAAAATGCAGGAAATGCAGGTACAATTGATATCAAAGCACGTACAATCATTATTAAAGATACAAACTCAGAGATTTCAAGTCAGACTGTTGGACCGGGAGAAGGCGGTTATATTTCATTACAAGCCGAAGATCACATTACGATGATGAATTTCGCAACCATCAAAGCTGAAAATGGTTCAAATCAGGTCTCTTCAATAGATAATGGTAATGCTGGAGACATTTTTTTATCTGCCCCATACATTTCATTGCTAGAAGGCTCTAAAATTGAAAGCTCTACGTATGTGAAAGTATCAGACAAAGTCAATAAGGGGAGAGCAGGAAACATCACACTGAGGGCGGATAATTTAATCTACATATCTGGCGCTGATGTTGTTGATGCGGATGCAAGTTCAATTCGAAACAGAAGTTTAAATACTGATCCCAATGCTGCCAATGGTGGAAAGGTTAAGCTTTATGCCAATAAAATCAAATTTGAAGATGGTGCCTTTATCGGAAGTGAAACGTTTGGTGGTGGAAATGGTGGTGATGTTTTACTTGACGCAAATGATAGTATTCAATTTTCAGGTACAGAGAGTGCAGGATATGCCTGTAAAATATATACGACGAGTAGCAAAACTGAAGGCAATCCAAATGACGTGGGTAAAGCCGGGAATATTACACTGGAAGCTGATAATCTGATTCAACTTAAAGATGGTGCCGGTGTCACTGCCAGTACAATGGGCCCTGGAGAAGGTGGGTCTGTGATCGTTCAACATACGAAAAAATTGGAAATTTCTGGTGGAAACCCTCATGGAGAAAATGAAGATGGATTTGCAAGCGGTTTGTTTGCTCGAGCTGAAGGTCAGGGGCGCATTGCAGGGAATGCAAAAAAGATTGACATTTTTGAAGTTGAAGAAGTTGTTATCACCGATGGAGGTGTTATATCTACCAGCACGTTGGGTGCAGGTGATGCAGGCGAGATTCATCTGAATCTCGGCGCCAAACTAACGATTTCAGGTCAGGCGGAACTTGTTTCTGAAGATAATTATTTACAAAGTCAAAATAACTATGCACGTATGTACAATGTAAAAGGGGACTATCGCAGTGGTATCTATTCAAGTTCTGAAAATGAGGAATCATATGCTGGAGATGCGGGAAAAATATTTATTGCTGCGAATTCATTGTCATTAGATGATTACGCAACTATATCCACTTCGACCAAAGGCAAAGGTAAAGCGGGCGATATTGATTTGAGCCGGATTGGCGAGATTGCGATTAAGAATCACGCAACCATATCCTCTGCAACATCTTCTCAGTCGAATAACCTGCCCGATCACCTTGTTTCTTATGTAAGAGGCGGTGATATTACAAAATCTGACTTATCAATCTATTACATTCAAACAGATCTTTCCAAAATTATCAATCCTCAAAAAGGTGATATTGCTGTTTCATCAGACAGTTATTACTATTACAATGGGAATGCGTGGGTTGATGTTGAAATGGAACAAAACATACTTAATGTTCTTAATGAACAGGATTTGTTTAATAATTTACAAAATGGGGATATCTATAAATTTCAAAATAAACAAGTGACCATTTCCTATAAAAAATTCAATGGTACGACCTGGGAACCCTGTAATCTAAATGAAATTAACGAATTTGATGCCTATTATTCTGTTTCAGATATCAGTCAAATAAAAAATCCGGACACCGGTGATATCGCAAAAATTGCCAAAGAATCTGAATTGAATAATCGCTTTTTTAGATACGATGGCACAACCTGGCATGCTTATGATTCTAACAATAATACTTCCGATCTGGCCTTAAACATTTATGCCGTATCTGATTTAAGTGAAATTTCTGAACAAGATAATGGAGATATTGCAAAAATTTCTGATAGTTACTATTTTTATGATGGAAATACCTGGGAAGAAATTGATCGCCCAAGCACCAATGTTTTGAACATTTTGAATCAAACAAGTATCTTTGAAGGAGTAGGGGCGAGTGATATTTATAAATATGATATTCGTTATGAAAACAATTCGTTTGCGACTTCAGATACCCATAATTCCCACTTTATATACGATGGTAATAAATGGTATGAATTTGACAGAGATACGCTTCCGATGTATCAATTTCGTATTTTTACAGTTGATGATCCAAATGAAATAATTCCTGAAAAGGGAGATATCGTAAATATTCGGAATACAGATCAATACAAATATTTTTACAAACAATGGCATGATTTGACAACAGGCGAATTAGAGCCTGAAGAAATCCCTCAATTATTGAATGATAAAGGTGTTTTTGATCAATACTATTTAAAAGGAGATCGCGCAAATTTTGTATATATTGACGAGAAACGAACAGAAAGTTATACATTTAATGATAATAATAAGTGGGTAAAATATACAGTTGATGATTTTTCAAGCTTTCTCGACAAGAGTGATATTGATTTTGACACAAATAAAAAATTTAATCTTGTTCAAGATCGCTCCAAATACGAAATGGACTATTTTTATCAAGATGAGTGGGTGAAATACAAGAAGGCGGGAGATGCTGGAACGATTCGTATTGATACAAATGATCAATTAGAAATTTCGGGTGAGGGAACACAAATTAATACTGCAACGTATGGTGCAGGAAATGCGGGCATTATAAACATTGATTCTCGAAGAATTCAACTTACTGATTTTTGTGAAATTTCATCTGCAAGTCATTCACAAGGAAGTGGTGGAGATGCCGGAACAATTAAAATTATGAAATTGGCAATTGATGAAACTGGCTATGCAGATCACGAAAACTGGAATCAGCTTCTAACGATAAATACAAATGCAAAAATCAGTACCTCCACTGAGGGGTATGGCAATGCTGGAAACATTGAAATTTTATCTGGCAAGATATCAATGCAATCTCAAGGCACAATTGCCTCATCAAGCAATGCCATTGGGCAAAGTGGTGATGCGGGAAACATTATTATCCATTCAGATTCGCTATCATTAATTCATGAAAACACAACAGTTAATACATCGACATATGGTCAGGGGAAAGCCGGAAATATTGACCTTAAAGTGAACAACCTGGACCTTGATCAAAAAGCAAGCATCTCATCTGCAAGCAATAGTATCGGTAAAGGCGGTGATGCTGGCGTTATTCGAATTGGCCTGGATTACAAGGAAAATACAAATCCTGCAACAAAAATAGACAAGCCCTGGAATATTACAAATCCATCAAATCAAATTCGCGTAACAAATGAGAGTTCTATCAGTACAGCCAGTGCCGGAGCCGGAAAAGCTGGTATTGTTTTATTGGGAGCTAAAAATATTGAAGTACACCAATCTGCTTCAATTTCTTCAGCAAATTCTTCGGTTGCAGATATTATATATTTTAAAGATTCAATTTCTCAAATTGGTTCTGTTCCCAAAAAAATCGGTTCAATTGTTGAAGTTGCAAACGATGGCACTGGAAATCCCAAAACTTATATTTATACCGGAAAAGGTCAACATAGTGGATGGGAAGAAAAGAGTCGCCTGACCTTAAATCGGGTTGCATCCATGACTGAGTTGAATGGTTTAAATGTGAATGCTGGTGATATTGCCAAAGTTGACAATGCGGGGGATGGATATTCCAAAAACTTTATTTTTGATGGAAATGACTGGCAGCCGATTGAAAGTGATAAAACAGTTCAGGTGCATATCAGGAAAACAACAGACGCTCTGAGTCCAAACATTGATGATGATATCAGTGCAGAAAAAGGTGATATCCTATACACAACAAGTAATTCAGGTGTTTATATTTGTGAAGATAACGCCTGGAAACCAATCCTGTGGTCCTCAGTATTGGAATCTACCGGTGAAGATTCAAGGCAAACAGCAAAAGATTTTCAGGTAACCTCACTGACTGACATTCCAGACGACAGTAACCTGGTCAAAGAAGGTGACCGCGCAAATGTTACATATACCGATGGTCGGACAGAATATTTTGTTCGGGTCAGTAATAAAAAAAGAGCATCCGGGGCGGAGTGGGAAAAGGTTTCTAAGGCTGGAAATGCGGGTAATATCAATATTATAGCTGAAGATGAAATTTCTCTAAAAAGTAATGGATCGCTTAATACCGAAGCGATCAGTTCAGGCGGAGGTAAAATATCAATTGAAGGGAAAGACACCCTATATTTATTTCAAGGATTAATCACTGCAAGTGTTCAAAAAGGATTTGGGGCAGGTGGAGATATCAATACGATTTCCAATTCAGTTATAATGAACCACAGCGGCATTGAAGCCAACGCAGTAGAAGGTGATGGCGGCGCCATATGGATTAAAACAGAACAGTATATTAAATCACATGACAGCTATGTTACAGCAACATCCGAACGTGGCAATGATGGAACTGTCGAGATTGATGCCCCAAAAGTGGATATCAGTAAAGGGCTGGTTGTTCTTCCAACAAATTTTTTGGATGCCACGCGTTGGGTCAAAACCCCATGTTCGCTTCGCTCCGGTGAATCTGTCAGCCGACTGGTTCTTGAGGGGCGTGATGCGATTCCCACATCTTTAATTGATTGGCAACCCAGCCCACCTTTAGGCCTGACTGATACGAAAAAATCCGATAAAAAGAAAAAATCAAGTGAACTGAATCGTCCAACCTTATTAAAATCAAAGGATAGACCGACGATTAAAAAAGATTTAACGCTTAATGTTCATTAAACATACGAAGGAGACATTGGCATGCATTCAAGACATACCCCTATACTTTTTGCCTTTTTATTATTCATTATCTTAAATTTTCAACAAGTTCTGGCAGAAGAAGATCCGCTTCCCAAAGACGTTTTAGATAAAAAAACTGAAGTACCACTATTGCTACCAAAGCTTAAGGAAGATACTGAGGAACGATTGTCTACAGCAGCTTCAGTATTTGTTAACAAGTTCATTTTTGAAGGCAACTCGGTTTATTCTGATGATGACTTGGCTTTTATAGTTTCACCATACGAAGAAAGAGAAATATCATCAGAAGAATTACATGAAGTCAAAAACAAAATATCTTTATTCTACTATACCAAAGGTTATGTGAACTCTGGTGCAGTGCTTCCTGATCAAAAAGTAACTGATGGCAATATTCGGATCAAAATAATTGAAGGCATTTTGCCTAAAATTTCAGTAACAGGTAATACCTGGTTAAAAAGTAGTTATATATCACGACGTCTTGAAATTGCGACAGGTGATGGCAAAGCACCATTAAATATTAATACGCTCCAAAATAGACTTAAAATGATCAAACAAGATCCGCTTGTTAAAAATATCAATGCCAATCTTAGTCCGGGTTTAAAGCTAGGTGAAGCTGAATTAGAAGTTTCAGTAAAGGAAGCACGTCCATATTTTTTAAATTTTGAATTTAGCAACAGTAATTCCCCAAGTGTGGGATCATATCGTGGGGATATTATATTTGAGCATATCAATGTAACCGGCTATGGCGATAGACTTCGTTTAAAATATGGCATTACTGAAGGTTTGGATACTTATGCGTCTAAATATGTCATTCCACTCAATCGTTGGGGAACAACCTTTTCATTAATTGCAGATCGTTCAAAATCTGAAGTGGTCGTTAGCCAATTTGAAGAATTGAGAATAAATGGTGATACAACCACAATGGGATTTGGGGTGAAACATCCATTTTACAAAACTGTATCTTCTGAATTTTTAATGGGACTAAGTTTTGATCAGCGCAAAAGCAATACGTATATTATGGATGATCAAAGTTTTAGTTTTACCACAGGGGTATATAATGGAGAAAGCAAAGTTTCAGTTTTAAGATTTACGCAAGAATGGATTCAAAGAAGTCTTTCCCAGGTCATTGCAGCACGTTCCACAATCAGTCTCGGTTTGGACATACTGGATTCAACAGATATTGCATCAGAACCAGATTCCGTAACACAGTTAAAAGGTCATGAGGGTGAAACGATTCCCAATGGTACGTTTGCGACCTGGTTAGGTCAATTTCAGTGGATTAAAAGAATTGGGGATACACAACTCATCTCTCGGCTGGATGCGAGACTGTCAGACAGTCCACTCCTTCCGATTGAAAAGTTTGCCATCGGTGGGCGCGGTACAGTCCGAGGTTATCGAGAAAACTTGATGACACCAGACACTGGACTGGTTGCATCAGTGGAATGGCGAGTTCCTGTGGCGCATTGGAACATTCCGGCTCTGACAAAAAATCAAAAGATGGGTACAGTATATCTTGCACCTTTTTTCGATTTTGGATGGGGTGGGAATATAAAAGCGGAGCAGCCAGTCCCTAGAACTATATCCAGTATTGGCCTCGGTGTGCGATGGGATATCTGTGAACATTTATATTCTGAAATTTATTGGGGCTATGCGCTTCGAGATGTTGAACAAACAGATTCTGATTTACAAGATGATGGCATTCATTTTTTAATAACTGCAAACGCATTTGATTGATTGAATCAATTTTTTCAAAATCCTTATTCTTAACTTGATATATATTAATCCTTAAAATGGAACTGTAATATGAAGCGACGTATAATAATGACGAGACGAATCATAATAATCATTATCTCAATCTGGTCAATAAATGCTTATGCAGACTCACCAACACTTTTGGATAATAATTCCCCATTTTTGCCAACTTTAAAAGAAAAGCCATCCCATCTATCTCAGTTGGCTGAGATCTATGTTTCAAAAATATTTATCACGGGTAATACCATCTTTAGCCGAGAAGACTTTGATTTCATTCTTAAACCATATGAGAATAGAATAGTTAAAGCTGAAGAACTTCACGAAATAAAGAATAAACTGACATTATTCTATATTTCAAAAGGTTATGTTAACTCGGGATGTGTCCTGAATGATCAACGTATTGAAACGTGCAAAATTGAGTATCGCGTTATTGAAGGGATTTTAAAGGATGTCGATGTTAAAGGCAACAAACGACTGAAAGATACATATGTTGCGAATCGTATTCGTCTCGCTACTGGTGATGGAAAACATCCTTTCAATATCAACGACTTGCAAACACGTTTAAAAATTCTCAAGCAAGAACCATCCATAGAAAATATCAATACATATGTCAAGCCGGGATTGGAAAAAGGAGCGGCCAATCTAAAAGTTGTTGTTCAGGAGGCCAAACCTTTTCAAGTGACTATGGATTGTCATAATCATAACTCACCCGGTATTGGTGGATATCGTGGCGATCTGAAATTTAAACACCTTAACGTTTTGGGATGGTCAGATACCTTTGCCTTTCACTATGGTGGGACCGAGGGACTTCACAATTTCAAGGCACAATATGAAATTCCGATAAATCGAATGGATACAAAACTGAATGCCTCAATTAATCATTCACAGACCAAAGTCGTATCAGAGTCATACAGTCCCTTGGATATCAAAGGTGATACAACTACATTTTCTCTAGGAATTAATCATTTTTTCTATCGAACACCTGCCACTGAATTTACAGTTGGACTGGGCCTTGAAACTCGTGAAAGCAACACAGAATTGCTTGGAAAACCATTTAGTTTTTCTGATGGTGTCATAGATGGTAACAGTAAAGTATCGATACTTAAATTTACACAACAATGGCTTCATAGGAGCTTAAATCAAGTTCTCGCTGTTCATTCATCATTCAATATGGGAGTTGATATCCTGGATGCAACGATTTCAGCGGATGATTCCATTCCAGATGGCAAATATATCGCCTGGCTCGGACAGTTTCAATGGATTCGTCGATTGGCATTTATGAACAGCCAATTGATATCACGCTTAAGTATACGTTATTCCAATGACCCTATGCTGGCAATAGAAAAATTTTCAATCGGCGGTGCCATGACAGTGCGGGGATATCGTGAAAATTTGATTGTTTCAGATAGTGGTTTTACCGGTTCGATGGAATGGCGCATCCCAATCGGAAAATACCCATTTTTTGCACTTTCCAAAACCATTAATGATGGCCAACTTCATCTTGCTCCCTTTATAGATTATGGTAAGGGAAGTAACCATCACAATGATTCAGAACTCGATCCAGACACACTTTTAGGCGCAGGTCTTGGATTAAGATGGCAAATATCGTCATCCGCATTTGCAGAACTTTATTGGGGATCCGCATTGAAAGATGTCAAAATTGAAGCGGATTCAGATATACAGGATGATGGAATTCACTTTTTTATTTCCTACCAACTGTACTAATGTTTTTTACACTTCTTTTTTGAAAAACCATGAAAACAGATTCAATGTTCATGAATTTTACTGTATTTTTTAATCAATCATTTCATTACAAAATGATCTGTGGCAAAATCACATGATGCAAACCATATTGTTCAGTTGACAAAGCATCAAGGACTGGCTGGTGCTTTTCGTGCAGGAATTAAAGCGTGCCTTAATACTGGAGGAAAATTGCTGCTGTAAATAAAAATAAAAAATAATGATTGAAAGGGGGGTGAAATGTGAGGTATGATTTGTTTTCCATTCAATTTAGTTGATAATAACTTTATCCATAAGGAACATATATTATGAAAAAAAATTACATTATACTTTCATTTATAATTTTTAGTTGTATTTTAAATTTTACATGTACGCAGCAAAAAAACAGACTGATAAAATCAAAACCTGACTATAAAATCATTGCAGCACA